>Ga0315279_10003571_pt1 | contig 21542 bp, 21 predicted proteins | sample YL17G06_20_MG_FD_203694 | JGI IMG/M metagenome (GOLD analysis project Ga0315279, IMG submission 203694) | Sediment microbial communities from Yellowstone Lake, YNP, Wyoming, USA - YL17G06_20 | ecosystem: Environmental > Aquatic > Freshwater > Lake > Sediment | place: USA: Wyoming | collected... | reverse complement strand
AGGCCATGGAGTACGAAACGCTATGAAAGATCATCTGGCCGAGCTGGTGCGTGCCGGTCCAACGGCCACCCAAGGGCGCAATGTGACCCGCGAATACCTGCAGGCCAGGATCCTGGGCGGGTTGCAGCGCGCCGGGGCGATGATCCCGCTCGCCTTCCACGGCGGTACGGCGCTGCGTTTCCTGTACCGTAGCGCTCGCTACTCTGAAGACCTGGATTTCGCACTGGAACAGGCCACAGAGCAATACGACTTGCGTGCTTACCTGCGGGCAGTACAGAGAGCCTTCGCGGCGGAGGGCTATGCTGTCGAGCTCAAGGTCAATGACCGCAAGGTCGTGCACAGCGCGTTCATCCGGTTCCCTGGGTTGTTGCACGAGTTGGGCCTGTCGCCACGCCGGGAGGAAGTGGTCGCGGTCAAGATCGAAGTGGACACCCGCCCGCCGGCTGGGGCAGTTTTAGCCACCACAGTAGTCCGTCGCTATGTGACCCTGCAACTCCAACACCACGACCGTGCGTCGCTGCTAGCGGGCAAACTACACGCTATCCTGCAGCGGCCCTACCTCAAAGGCCGCGACGTCTACGACCTAATGTGGTATCTCAGCGATGCAGACTGGCCAGCGCCTAACCTGAGGCTCCTGAACAACGCCCTGCGGCAGACTGGCTGGACAGGCGCTGATCTAACCGGGTCAACCTGGCGAGACGCGGTGCGCAGTCGCCTGCGCACGCTAGCCTGGGAGCGGGTGGTGGCCGACGTGCGCCCGCTGCTAGAACTGGGCGCCGACCCTGGTTTGCTGACCTTGGACAATGTCATGCGGGTGCTTGGATAGCAGACGTTGGGCGAAGCCAGTGTGCTTGACGCGCGGTTGGACGCACTCCATCCGCCGCAAGCCACTGCCATAGAGCAGTCTCGTCATCCATGGACGGCCCGATGCGTCAAGCTGTAACCTCCCGGAACCATTCGCCGTTCTGCTATAGTTGCCCTATAATAGGTATAGAGGCTAGTCTCATGCGGTCGCCTGCATGTCGTGCGAAAGGAGGGCTGTCTATGATCCCGTCTGGGGTGATTAGACTGCCAAGTTGCAGTCCAAGCCAACTTCCAGGGAGATTCGGCTGCCATACTCAGGTGTTTGGTTGAGAGATTAGGCGGCAGGCTTGCAGCCTAGTATATAGTTCGGCAAAGGATAAGAAATGCAAACCGTATTCAGTCACATCGTTCAAAAGCGCTTTTCCAAAGCTTATGAAGATGTCGCAACCGAGGCGCTTGCGTTTGTCAAATGCCGCCCGCACTCTGCCACCCATAGTCGGGTGGTGTTTACCAGTGATGTTCGCTTGGGTGTTTACCACTTGGCGAGTGTGGCGGCTGGTTAGTTGTTGGTGAGCAAGGCTGGTGGTTGGCTGTTGATCTCCTTTCTGCGATCGCGCTGACGGTAGCTTTCTCCGCGGATGATGAGGGTATGGGCATGGTGAGTGAGACGATCCAGGGCGGCACTGGCGAGCAAGTCATTGGCAAACAGCTCGGCCCATTCCTCGAAGGCGCGGTTGCTGGTGATGATGAGCGAGCCACGCTCGTAGCGCTCACTGATGATGTCATAGAGGTCTTGAACGGCCTGTGCAGAAAGTAGTTGCAGGCCGAAGTCATCGAGGATGAGCAGGTCGGCGTTCATGATCTTAGCCCAGAAGCGCGCATAAGTGCCGCTGGCGCGGGCGGCGTGCAGGTCGGCCAAGAAGCGGTGAGTGGGACGTGAGAGCACACGGTACTCGCGCTTGAGTGCCTCGAGGGCCAGGGCATTGGCGAGGTGGCTTTTGCCGACCCCGGTCGGGCCATAGAAGAGGATATTCTCGTGGCGTGTGACAAAGGCGCACGTAGCCAGATCGGTGATGAGGCTGCGATTGACACCCGGAGCAGCGGAGAAGTCGAAGTGAGCCAGACTCTTGCGGCCGTCACAGCCCGAATGGGCTAGGCGACGCGCCAGGCGTTGCTGGTTGCGGCGTTCCAGTTCATCGTCGAGGAGCAAAGCCAGGAACTCGGTAGGGCTCAGTTGCCGCTCATTGGCCTGGGAGGCACGCAGGTCCAAGGTGTAGAGCATGCCGGACAGCTTGAGTTGACGCAGCTTGGGAAGGAGGGGATGGATCATCATCTTGGTGCCTCTTGGCCAGAGGGAAAGAATTCGACAGGCGAGCGCGCGAAGACAAAGGGACGGGTTGGCAAGGGACAGAGCATGCCCGGCAAGGGTTCACGGTCGGCAGCCGCGTTGAGAATCTCCTTGATGCGCCGGTAGCGCACGTCGCCAAAATGCAGCGCCCTGGCACAGGCCGCTTCGAGACGCTCTGCACCCACGCTCTCTTCCAGGCGCAAGATGGCCTGTACCGCGCGCAGACGATCCAGGGGGCGCTCGGCCAGAAGAGTCTCGACGACCTGGCTGGTAGCAGCTCCCAGGCCTGCTGCAATCTGACGACAGCGCTGTGGAGTCCGTTGCAGGTAAGCCGCTTTGTCGGCAGGGTAGTGCTCCAGGCGGGTATGATGCTGGCCCGCTTCCAAGCTGCGCGGATGGGTGGCGACCAGCTCTTGCCCATGGAAGAGCTGGATGATGCCTTCACCGACGTGAGCGTCCAAGATCTGCCCCACATGGCGATAGGGCACAGAGTAGTAACTGCCGCCCAGTACGACGTGACAGTCAGGATGCACCTTAACAGGCTTGATCTCACATAGGGTGAAAGGTTCACTGGGCAGGGGCAACAGCGCTCCTTGCTCCCGCTCTTTGAACAACAGCAAGGGCGGCTGGTGCGTGGTGCCATGTTGACGTGTTCCGGCTCTCTCGTGCACCCAGGTCCGCAGTCGTGCATTGGCGGCCTGGATGTCAGCGAACTCCTGCCCGGCCATGAAGTTGCGCTGCACGTAGTGAATGCCGTTTTCTACCTTCCCTTTGTGGCGTGGAGTGCCGGGGCGGGTGGGGCTAATCACAAAGCCATAGTGTTGTGCCATGCGGCGGTAGGCCTCTCCCAACACTGCATCATGAACCAGCGCCCGTAACACCGCGGCCTTGAGATTGTCGGGCACAATCCGTTGCGGCACGCCCCCCCAACTCTCGAAGGCACGCCGGTGCAAGGCGATCCAGGTCGGCACCTTCTGGTCAAAGACTAACTCGGCGTACTGATGACGGCTGTAGGAGAGAGTAGCCACAAACACATAGGCTGTGCGCAGCCGCCCACTGACCGGGTCAAAGAGCCTGCCCACTGAGCCAAAGTCCACCTGAGCTTCTTCGCCAGGCGCAGTGTGAACACGCACAAACACCTCCGGCTCACATGGACGGATGCGATGCACGTAACGGCGCACAGCGGAGTAGCTGCCGCGGTAACCATAGTCATCGCACAGTCGTTGGTAGATAGCCGTCATCTCTACCTGTTGCTCTAGCAACTGCTGCACAATCTGGCCGTAGCCCTCCACACTGGATACCGCTCGTGGCGGGTGCGGAGGTTCTCCCAGCACCCGGAACAGCATGGCGTCGTCAGGCAGAGCAGAGCCTGCCTCCAAGAAACCGTGTGCCTGCGCCAGCTCGTGGTACTTGTGCACCGTCGGACGGGACACACCCAGGTCACGGGCGATGCGTCGTTCGCTCTCGCCTGCCCGCAAGCGATGAATCAAGTCTCGTACATAGTTCATGTGTAGTCGCTCCATTCTCCCTCCAGGACCAAGTCTCTGGAGGAGTGTAGCCACTTACCCGCCAGTGGTAAACACCGCGCGACTATGGGTGGTAAACATCGAGCGATCATGGGTGGTAAACACCGGGCGACTATGCCTGGTAAACACCAGGCGATCATCCCTGGTAAAGTATAGGCCGGTCAATGACAGTAGCTGCGGGGCGTTTTCGCAACACTCAACGTCGGTCACGCACTGTCGCCAGGCATGGCGGCAATTGCACTGTCGCTGAACATGACGAATCCATCCGACCTGGCAACAGCTCTGACCCGTGGCCGCTGCCACTTGACAAAGACTCGGGTTTGTGCTATACTAGTAATAGATTATTCTAGTAATAGGATATTACAGCTCATGACGAATGCGGAGTTGGCGGTCCTCAGCCTGGTGGCCGAGCAGCCACGCCACGGCTACGAAATCGAGCAGGTGATCGAGCAGCGCGGCATGCGCGAGTGGACGGAGGTGGGGTTTTCCTCCATCTACTACCTGCTCAAGAAGCTGGAGCGTGAGGAACTGATCGAGGGAAGGCTGGAGGAGACGGGGCGTGGCCCGGCGCGCAAGGTATATCACACCACAGCGGTGGGAGAGGAGGCTCTACACGCGGGCGTGTTGCAGGCCCTTTCCGTCCCGCAGCATGGCTACCCGCCGCTGCAACTAGGGCTGGCCTGCTGGCCGGTCCTGCGCCCATCGGAGGGCGTGGGGGCGTTGCGTCAGTACCGCGCCGCGCTGTCCGAGCGCCTGTCACTCTTGCAGTCCACACGGCACGACCAGAGCCCCCTGCCCGATTTCGTGGACGCCATGTTCGAACACAGCGTCGCGCTGCTGCAGGCCGAGCTGGTCTGGGCGGATCAATTCATTTCAGGAATGGAGGAGAGAGATGAGCAAGCTTGATCTCAAGAAGCAGTGGAAGCACCTGTACGAACCCACAGCCCAGCAGTTCACAATAGTGGACGTGCCCCAATTCGCGTTCCTGATGGTGGGTGGCGTAGGCGACCCGAACACATCACCGGCCTACCGCGAAGCCATCGAAGCGCTCTACGCCATGGCTTACACGCTCAAGTTCACCAGCAAGTTCAAGTTGGACATCGACTACCCGGTCATGGCGCTGGAGAGCCTGTGGTGGGTGCCCGATATGGCCAACTTCCTGACGCTCAACAAGGACCAGTGGCATTGGACGGCCCTGATCATGCAGCCTCCGCACATCACGGCCGAGATGGTCGAGCAGGCCCGCCAGGACGTGGCGCGCAAACGCAACCCGCCCGCGCTGCCCCTGCTCCGGCTGGAGACGTTCCACGAGGGGCTCTCGACGCAGATCATGTACATCGGACCGTATGCCGACGAAGGCCCGACCATCGCGCGCCTGCACGAGTTCATCGCCGCACAAGGGTACGCCCCTAACGGCAAGCACCACGAGATCTACCGGGGTGACCCACGCCGCACCGCGCCGGAGAGACTCAAGACTGTCATCCGCCAGCCCATGCGTAGGCCGTGAGGTAAACATGATCATCGACGTGCACGTGCACCTCTTCCCCAATCAGGAAGTGGGCAGATCGGTCCTGGAGCCGTTCCGGCAGACCTACGGCGCGCTCTACCACAGCCTGGGCACGCCGGAAGAGTACCTGGCCGACATGCGACGCGCGGGCATCGACTATGGCGTGATGGTCAGCTTTGCGCCGGACCCGCAACTGAAGAACATGAACTTTTGGACCGTGGCCATTACGCGCCCCAAGAGAAGCGGGCCCGCCGCATATCCCATGCTGATCCCGTTCATCTCGGTCAGCCCGACCATGAAGGGCAAGACGCCCGTGCAGGAGCTGGAGCACAAGCTGAGCTGGGGCATGCGCGGGGTCAAGATCCATCCCATAGGGCAGGGCTTTGCGCCGGACGACCGGCGCATGTGGCCCGTCTACGAGTGGCTGGTGCAGCACAACCTGCCAATCCTCGCGCACAGTGGCATCAACGTGCGCCCGGACGAGAAAACCGACCTGGCGCGCCCGCGCCGTTGGCTGCCAGTATTGGAGGCCTTCCCCAACCTGCGCCTGGTCCTGGCGCACATGGGCGGCGGCTTCTGGGACGAGTCCGTGCAAATCGCACGCCGGTACCCGCAGGTGCTCTTCGACACCGCGATAGCCGTGTGCCACTGGAAGACCGGCGAGCGCACCTGGCTGGATGATGCCGCGGCGGTGGACCTGATCCACGCCATCGGCCCGCAGCGCGTCCTCTTCGGCTCTGACTATCCCTGGGTCGACCCGGCGGGCGACGTGGCGCGCATTCGCGCTCTGGCGCTGACAGAGACGGTGAAGCAAGGCATTCTGGGTGGAAACGCGGCCCGCATGCTAGGGGTGCAAGTCTCTGGAGGGTAGGCTGCGCGACCTCGCACACAACGAGAGTGCGCACGTGCACGTATAGCGCGCACCTTGGTAGAATAACCTTCCCGAAAGGTGGCACCGCATACCTGCTGACGAATGCCGAAGGACCTAGCGGGAAGGTTATTCATACGCACAACCCATGACCCATGACGCGAGACTCGCGACCCGCAACCCGCTACCCGTCCTGGTACACCCCCATCTCCACATAGTACCACAGCCCGTCGCGCAGGGCGTGGAACCAGACCATGTCCTCGTTCCCGCCAACGTTAAAGACGGCCGACTCGCAGCAGCGGTAGCGGATCACCTCGTCGTAGCGGTTGGGCAGCACGCGGCCAGCGTAGCAGACGCGCACGTCCTCTGCGCGCTTGAAAAAGTAGAACGGCTGCCCGCGCAGCAGGCGCCACCCGAATACCTCGGCGTAACCCTGCTGCCGGTTCAGGCTCTGGCCGTCGATCACCACCTGCCCGGCCACCTCGAGCACCCAGTGGCCATCCCACGACCACAGCCCCTTAACCGGGTTGTCGACGCGGGCTCCGCTCACACTGATGGTGTAGACCCTGCTGCGGCCTCTACGCACCGTGAACTGCCCGGTCAACGCGCCTTCTTCGACGCTGACCAAGTCACCGCCCGCAAAGACCGGTGCGGTGTAGGCATGGCGGCCGAGGTCCCAGTCCTCGACCGAGTCGTAGCGCACCAGGTGATCGTCTGCCAGGAAGGCAAAGTCGTCCCCCTTTTGGTTCACGGTCACAGGGCGGAAACTGTGGATGTCCTTAAACACCACCTCGTTGCCTTGTAGGAGGTCGAAGGAGGAGAAGCTATCCGAAGTCCTGGCATTCGGCGCCAGCCTGTAGTCGAAGCGGGCCAGGATCCGGTTGGCGCTCCTAACCTGCTGGTCCGGGGCGGGGTTGCGCCAGGAGCTGCGCTTCGTCAGGACGGTCACCGGGATGCGCTGAGAGTACTCGAAACGGTCAGGGGTGTCTTCGGCCAGAGGCACGATGGGGTACTCCTCTACGGTCAGATCTTCCGCCGGGAGAGAAATGGCCTGGACGCTGGTAGGCTGAGACAGCGCCCGGCCGCGCGCCACGCACGCACAGAGCCCCAGGCCTATTCCGAGCAGGCCCAGCAGGCCGATTACCTTGCCAACAAGACCCCGCTTCTGCATGCCCCCCGACTGTGCCTCCTGACGGATTCCTTCCGCCCCACCCAACTGCTTTCCGCACTCCTACAAGCTAGACGAGCACGCTCTCCGGTTGGTTCCATACGGACGGGCACGTACGGCTAGATGATGTGATCATTTGTGCCTGCCAGTTGCCGCAGCAGTTCGGTCTGGCCAGTATGGTACGTCTCGTGGTAGTACAGGAAGAACAGCAGTTGTGCGACCGTGGTCGCGCCGAGATGGCTCTGTGTCTGCCGGGCCAATTCGGCGGGCGTGGCGCGCCGCAGCCCGGCGGCGATTCCCTCCTGGGCATGCTCCAGGGCCTCCAGCAGTCGGTCCAGTGGCAGCACATCCGCGCCGTCGGCGCACACGGGCTGTGAGCCGTGGCCGTAGCGGGCCGCCTGCGCCTCACTCAGGATGGGCTGTGCCCCTAGCAGAACCAAAATGCGGCTGCGGTTGGCGACGATGTGCCCCAAGACCCAGTTGAGGCAGTTGCCGCGAAAGGGCGGCTGCAGCAGGCTGTCTGGGTGCGACAGACCTTGGGTCTGCGCCTTGAGCGTGCCCAGATTTCGCGCAAACGCGCCGATCAGGTCCTCAGACATAATCATGTTGTACTTCCCTTCTTGGCGATGATCCGTCCCAAGTCACTGCCGGCCAGCCACGGGTGCTTCCGGCAACGCGCTCAACTCGATCACGACTGTGGTCCCGGGCCCCAGGCCGTCGACAGAGGTCCGCAGAGCCGGCGATTCGACAGCGATCCGTCCGTGATGCTGCTGAACAATGCTGAAACAGATGGACAGGCCCAGACCCACGCCCTCGCCCGGCGGCCTGGTGGTGAAGAACGGATCAAAGACCTTTTCCCCAATCTCGACGGGAATGCCGGGCCCATCGTCTGAGATCTCGACGCGCACAACGTTGTGCGCCGCTTCCACAAGACGAGTGGAGATTGTCAGATGGCCCCGTCCGTGCGCGCCGTGCATGGCCTGGAGCGCATTCAGGATCACATTGAAGAACACCTGCCGTAGCAGGCTCTCATCCCCCTCCACGAGAGGCTGGCGCGGGTCCAGGTCCCTCAGCACGTGGATGGGTGCGGCTTCGAGGTCGTCCTGGCAAAACACCAGCGCGCGTTCCAGGATGGCGTTGACATCGCACGGCACACGCCCGAACGGCCGGCGACGCCCAAACTCCAGCAGGCCGCTCACCACATTCTGGCAACGCAGCGCGTTGTCCAGAATGCGTTGCAGGTCGTGCCGTGTTTGCTCTGGGAAGCCCTGCATCATCAGGATCTCGGTATAGCCGCGCACGGCGGTAAGTGGATTGTTCAGCTCGTGTGCGGCACCGGCCACCATGTCTCCCAGCGCCAAGATGCGCTCCGAACGCAAGAGCTCCGCCTGCGTGCTCTTGAGCTCGTCGATGCTGGCTTTGAGGTCGTCTGCACGTTGTGCTTCTTGGACACGCAATTGCTGCACCTCGCTCACCCGCTCCGCAAGCTGCTGCGTGCGTTCTTCGACGCGCCGCTGCAAGTCATCAGCCGCTCCCTCCAGGGCAGCGTAGAGCTGCTCACTCCGCATGCGCACCACTGTGTCGCGAACCCACATCAGTGCAATCAGGCCCACTACGCCGCCGAGCAACAGCTTCTGGGGCGGGCTGCTCGCCAAGGAGAGCACGGGCCCGGCAGCCGTGGCAAACACACCAATTCCCATCACCACGCGCAGCAGGACCCAAAATGTGTCGCTCACCTTCGCAACGCCGTGCCGGCCCGGTACAGAGGTCGCCCTGGATGCCACGGTAATAGTGTGTGTCGCCGACCAGACAAAACACCCTGCAGCAGACAAGTCGGCCACCTTTAGCCAGGTAGGCACCACTGTCAGGCCATGTTGATGCAGCAAGGCATACGACATGTCTGCCACAATACTGACGCCAATGCCCAGGCTCAACACGGCTGCGGGCCAATAGCCCGTCTCGCCACGCTCACGTGACAACAGGGGAAAGACCATGACCACGGCGGTTGCGCTGGCTAGAAGATAGACCCAATCCTGAGAAGACGGTTGAAGCCCCGCGAGTGCCACAGTCAGCAGATAGCCCAGCACGAGGACCGTGGCCAGAGCCACGGCAGCCAGATCGAGCATCATCCTAAGACGCTCGAGCACCGCGCTCGGCTTCACGGGAGCGGAGAGCAAGCCAACCAGATAGAAGGGATAACTGGCGAAATCAAGCCAGTCCGCGCGCGAGATCTGCAGGACGAGCGGGTTATCCGTCTCAACGACGGACCGCACCAGGGTTGCCAGGGCCGTGAGCAGTACGCCAACCAGAAGAAGGCGCCACGTGCGGCGCAGCGCGGCGGGCGGGCGGCGAAGTGCCGCCAGTGCGGCCAACACACACACGGCCGCCTGCGCCATGAGGAGCACGGCGTTGCTCACAGAGGTGCGGGCCTGCACGTTACCCCTACGGAGTAGCCACTCCAGAGCAGCGGCATACAACCCTATAAGCAAGACCCAACTCACGGCGACCCAGGGGAGCAGGTCCACCCCGCGAGCCGATCTGCCATCCTTCTCAACTGCAGGCTTCGCAGTAGTCATTTCCATTGCCCTCGTTCCCCTCTGCCAGTATCGTTGTCTTCATCCTGACGAGGGCGAAGTCGAGATGCCTCCAGACAGGCGCAGACCGTAACCAAAGAGTATACGATATCTGTCCGTTTGGTTTCAACGGGGAGATTCTACCACAGCTTGCGTCGGCGCGCAAACCGGGTTAGAAACCCGCCCATCAGGCAATTGTCAGCGCGATGTCGGCTTCCGTTCAGGCAAAAGGGCCTGATCGGCCCTATAATGTCCGCGATCATAGAGGAGCACACGTGGCCACTGGGCCACCGGAGCCGAGCGTCATCCGGCGCGTTGAAGCACCGCAGCTCTTCTTGAGGAGGCGAAACATGTTCTGGTTCAGACCCTGGCACCATCACCATATGTGGCACCACCACCACGGCGGCTGCGCGTCGTTTGGCTGCTTTTGGCTGCTACTCGCGCCGTTCTTCTTCTGCGCGCTGTGGGCCGTGTTCGGGGCCTTCAGTCGCATGATATGGTGGTAGGTCCGTCGACGCATGACCATCCAATGGTCAGGTGGGCAAATCACCCTCCTGCACCACCAGAGAATGGAGAAACCGAGGGACGCACCACAGTGAGCTCCCTCGGTTTCCTTCTTATGGTGATGCAAATGCAGCGGTCAGCCGCCTGCTTTCACCACCAGCGTGCCCGCGATGTGGTCGTGCAGGGCCTGCCGGCGGGGCGAGAAAGCGCCAAGCCACATTCCGATGCCCAGCGTCAGGATTGAGAGCCACCTCGCCCAGTAACGCTTGTTGGCGCGGGCAAAGGGAATGGGCCGCTACTGTCGCTTGCCACAACTGGGGCAGAACTTGGCGCCCGTGGCGATCTTGGCGCCACATTCGGTGCAGAACTTTTCCGCGACCAGTGGCGCTCCGCACTCGGCACAGAACTTGCCGCTGGCCACCGGGGCGCCGCACTTGGGGCACACGGCTTTGATCACTTCATCGAAATCCTGTGCGCTGACCTTCTCGCTGGCGGCGGCATGCGTTACCTGACGCGCGCCTTCGACGGCCGCCTCGGCCTGCATCGCTGACATCTCCACGGCCAGATCCGGCGCGCACCCTTTGCACAGACCGCGCTTGTCGTTCCAGCACGATTCGACGCACACCCACTGGCTGCAACGTGGGCACTGCCGGAAGTGAGGCTTGATCTGTTCGACCGCCTCGCTAAAGGCTGCGTCGTGCGCGCGCTCCCAGGCGGCTGAATGGATGTGCCGACCCACGTCGGCCGCGCCGCCAAAGAAACCACCCAGCAGGTTGCCGGCCACGTCCAGCGCTTCGCTGGCGATGCCGGTGCCGGAAGCCTTAAAGTCAGTGCGGTAGCCGGTGCCGCAGCGGTCGCAGAAGAACTCGTACTGGAAGCCGCGGTCGGTGCTCTCATCATTGTAGTTGCGGACGAACTTGATCAGTGGCATGCTCTTCTCCTCGCGCTCTCCAGTGCATTCTGTTGCCTGCCGAGGGATTATAGGCGGGAAGTCACCGGCACACAAATCCCTGGTCCAAACGGGCGCTGCGAGGCGATTGCGCGGTTTCGGCCTTCCATGCTATAATCAGGCTACAAGCAGTTGCGCCCAAGACCCGCATTCTAGATTCTCAACGGAGGCGACCATGAGCGACAAGACGGAACACATGCCCAGCCAGGACCTCTCGCGTCTGATGGAGTCGGCGCGCCGCCTGGGGGTGGAGCTCAAGGAGGCGGAGGCCCTGCAGTGGCTGACCGCCATGGCGGCCACGCAGTCCGGCGGCGACATCGTCGTGGACGTCAAAGACGGCGTCTTTGGCCACCGCGTCACGATGCTCGATTTTGCTCCCGATCAACTGGCCCGCTTCCGCGAGATGGGGCATGTGGTCGAGTTCGACGATGTCCCGGGCCAGGTCGAGACTGCCCTGGCCATCTCCGGCTCGGCTGCGCAGAGCAAGATCCAGACCTACCCCGGCGACTGCGACTTTTTCGAGCGCGTCAATATCATCGCCCCCACCCGCGAGGAAGCCTGCCGCATCCTGAGCAAGATCATGCGCGAAAAGGCTCTCAGCCGGGCCAAAGGCCCCACCTACCAGCTGCTGGAGGTCAAGTTCGGCTCGTACCCCCAGGACATCGTGAAGGGCGGACGCGCCATCAAGGCCGGCTCACCCATATCCTGGTCGGCAGAGGAGATCCGCGCGGGTCAGATCGAGGCCCTGCACCCCGATGGCACGCCTGCTGTGGTGCGTTGGGATGACGTCGCGGCAGAGCCGGGTTGGTGCAAGCTGGACTGGGTGATCGCCGATCCGGCCCGCGGCCAACTGGCCAACGCCAGCAACATGCTGGACGTCACCTGGGAGGCCCTTGACGGTAACATCACTCCGCTGGACGGCTACCTCGATCCCTATTTCCAGGAGGTCTACCTGGATGCCCAGTCGGTGCCGATCTTCTCCAAGCTGGCACGCCACGTCTCGGCGGATGCGCTCGACAGTTACGTGCAGCAATTGGAGCACGAGGTCAAGAAGTACCTGACCAAGGACGTCAACTATGGCAAAGCCGCCAAGCGCATGTACAACATCTTCCGCCTCACCGGGCGCTATTACGAAGCGGCTTTCCTGCGCGAGTTGTTCGACGAGCCCACCACCATCCTCTACCAGGTCTGGTCGCTGATTCGCACCTTGGACGACACCGCCAAGCCGGGCTCGACCATCCCCATGGGAAACGTCATGGCGCAGACTGATCAGCTCATCGTGGCCGTGGTCGACGCACTGGAAGGCGCCCAGGAGACGGAGATCGTACGCAATCTGCTGCGCTTGCGCGACAGCCTGAGCCGGCAGCGCGGCGGGCAGGATCTGATCCCCGAGGCCGAGGCCGCTCGCGCCCAAGTCATCAACGTCGTCAACAACTTTTTCTACGAGAAGCTCTCTGGCGTGCCCACGATCAAAGAGTACATGGAGCAGGTCCAGACCACGGCATAACACGTAGTTCGGGAGGTGCGCGCTGGCATGAAGCGCTTGAGTCAACAGGTATGGTTGTTCGCGGCACTCGTCTTATTGTCGGCGCTGCTGTACTCGATCGAATACCTTCTCCTGCACGACGCGCGCGAGGTCTGGGTCTGGATCGTGAGCAGCGTGGCCTTCCTGCCCTTGCAGGTGGCGCTGGTCACGCTGGTGATCGAGCAGGTGCTGGGCGCCCGCGAACGACAGGCCACGCTACGCAAGCTGAACATGGTGATCGGGGCCTTTTTCGGCGAAGTGGGCATCGAACTGCTTAAGCATTTTGCTGCGCTCGACCCAGACGTCGAGCGCGTGCGCCAAGACCTAGGCGCCAGCGCCTTGGTATCCAGAAGCGGGTTCCAGGGCCTGCGCAAGCGCCTGACCACCTACAGCTACCGCATCGAGATCGACGCGGCGCGCCTCGATGGCCTGCGCGGTTTCCTGGTGGACAAGCGCGAATTCCTGCTGCGCCTGTTGGAGAACCCCAGCCTGCTCGAGCATGACACCTTCTCGGATCTGCTGTGGGCCGTTTTCCACCTCGCCGACGAGCTGCGCTACCGCCCGGATATGACGCGCCTGCCCGACACCGACCACCAGCACCTGGCAGGCGACATGCAGCGCGCCTATGCGCTGCTCATCGCCGAGTGGCTGGCCTACATGGACCATCTGCGCGCCGACTATCCCTACCTGTTCTCGCTGGCCATCCGCACAAACCCATTCGACCCCAGCGCCTCGGTCGAGATTCGACCCGCAACCGAATAGTGGAGATCTGCGTACTTTGAAGTGGATCATCAGTGTGGTTCGTGTCGCACGGACAAGCGCCGCGGTCAACCAGGATGCGCCACGAAACACGCAATACGATGCACGCACCAGTGAAAGGAGTGACTTGTGGACACAAATCGTAGATTGACGCTTGCCGCCGGGCTGGTTCTCGTCCTCTTTGGCGCGCTGTTCCTGATCGTGCAGCTCATCCCCGGCCTGGAGATCTGGCGTGACCCGGGCTATTGGTGGCCAATGATCGTGATCGCGTGGGGCATTGGGCTGTTGGTGCTCGGCTTGCTGATCCGCGTGCCGGCGCTGGCCGTTCCGGCGTGCGTCACGGGAGGCCTGGGAGCGCTGCTCTTCTGGCAGAACGCCACCCACCACTGGGAGAGCTGGGCCTACGTCTGGACGCTCATCCCCGCCTTTGTCGGCGTGGGCGTCATTCTGATGGGGCTGCTGAGTGGCCGGCCGCGCCGCAGCCTCGGTGCGGGCCTATGGCTGATGTTGATCAGCGCCGCGCTCTTCGGCGTCTTTGGGTCTCTGCTCGGCGGCATCCATGTGCTGGGCATCGTGTGGCCCGCGCTGCTCATCGCACTGGGCGTGCTCTTGCTCGCTCGTGCCATGCTCGGCTTCGGAGAAGCTCGTTGAGCGCAGCCCAGCCAGGGCACCCAGGCAGACAGGACGAAGAGTAGCCGGCATCAACCTCCCCCACGACGTTGGGGAGGTTGATGCGATCGCGCCTACCTCCGCCAGACTTCCAAAGGGCTGACAAAGAGCGAGTTCACCAGCGCCCCGTAGCCGCTGCGCGCCTCGACGTCGCTGTCGTCGATGACCTGCACGTCCAGCATCATGCACAGGGCATTGCCGTGCGGGCAGGCCAGGCGCTTCAACTCCTCGCCGATTGCCGCGCTCAACATGCCGACCACCGACGAGAGCGCCGCGCTCTTGCGATTGGCCCAGGCGATCAGGCTGATGCCTGGTGAACGCCTCGGGCCGCCGTCGAATACCCCGTCGTTGGCCGTGGCGTACTCGGGGTCGTAGGTGTAGACCGCCTTGATCGCATCGTCCATACTGCCCAGGTACTTGGCCACTCCCAAGGCCAGTCCGTAGCGTAGGTACTCGCACACGGCGCACTCACCACGGCGCACCGCGGCCTGACTCTGCTCCCCGCCCGCAAGGCCGCTCTTGGCGGCAGTGAAGCTCAGCGCGTCCTGCATGATTCCTTTGACGACAGCGGCATCGAATGTGCTTGTAGTCATCTCGAGTTTCTCCTCTTCTCAATCAACGTCTGGCTGGGCGACGAACCTCGCCCCGGTTGCCGGTGACCTTGCGTCCACTGCAGGGCGCGCTCCCCGGCCCGCGCGATCCGCTTGTGTGAAGGCTGCCTAGCGGATGGGGACAGATGCCTCCTCCCACCACGGCAGCTTCCGCTCATAACCAACCAGCTTGAGGCCAGTCACGGCCGCAGCGTTAAAATCGGTGGCACGCAAATCCTCTTCGCTGAGCTGCCGGACGTCGTCGTGGCCCGAGAGCATGGTCAGAATCTTGACCTCCTCAGCCGTGGCTTTGATAAAATTGGCCAGTCGCTGGCCAGCCTCCAACGGGTCCAGGCGCGCGCGCAATTCGGGGTCTTGCGAGGTGATGCCGTAGGGGCAGCGGCCGGTGTGGCACGACATGCAGGCCCGGCAGCCCATCGCGATCTCTGCCGCGGCGCCAAAGCCCACCCCGTCGGCCCCCATCGCCAATGCCTTGAACGCATCCAGGCCCCCACGCATCCCGCCCAGGACAAACAGCTTGACCTTGCGGTGTACGCCCGAGTCCTTCAATGCCTGCACGGCGGGGCGAATCAGGGCGACCGTTGGGATGCCCACGCCTTGCGTGACAACCGCTGGCGACGCGCCCGTGCCTCCCGCCATGCCATCGATGGAAATGGCGTCGGCGCCAACCTCCACGCAGGCTTTGACGTCCGCGTAGGGCCGGCTGGGGCCCAGCTTGAACAGGATAGGCACCTTGTAGTCCGTGACGTCGCGGAGGAAGGCGACCATGCGCTTCATGTCCTCCAGGTCCTGCACATCATAGTAGCGACAGGGCGAGAGGGCGTCGCTGCCCACGGGGATGCCGCGGATGGCCGCGATCTCGGGCGTGACCTTGCTGCCCAGCAAATGGCCACCCATGCCCGGCTTGGCCCCCTGCCCCACTTTGATCTCGACGGCGTCGCCAGCCCGCACATAGTCTGCCGAGACGCCCCAGCGCCCCGTTGACCACTGCACCACCAGGTACCCGCCCGGCTCCCAGCGCTTGAGGGTGCGCTGCTCGTTCTCGTAGCCTTTGATCAACCAGGTCTCGTCCCTCACCAGGCCGCCTTCGCCGGTGTTGCTGCTGATGCCCGACATGGCCGCGCCGATGGCGAGGGCCATGCGGGCCTCCCTGGACAGCGCGCCAAAGGACATGGCCGGGAAGATGAAGGGGTAGTGCAGACGGATCGGCTTCTCGCACCTGTCCTCGCCGATGACTACCTCCAGGTTGCACTCTTCGCGGTACTTGTCGCGGGGCGGGGCCGAGGCAATCTGGGAGGGCACGACCGTGATCTGGTCAAACGTGAGGGCGCTGCCCATGGCCCCAAAGCCGCGCAGCATGTACTCTCCTGTCTGCGCTTTGTGGTGGATCTCCTCCACCTGCGGAAAAGTCCAGGGCGACCGCACCAGGAACTCGGATTCGGCCGGATTGATGCGGATGGCATCCTCGGGGCAAAACTCGGCGCAGATGCGGCAGCCCACGCAGGCGTTATAGTTCTGGACGTGGACGTGGCCCACCGCGTCCAGCCCATAGACCTCGTAGGGGCAGACCTTGACGCAGGTAGCGCACTTGCCGGGCATTCTGGCATTAATGCAGCGCTCCTTCATGAGTGTGACACAGAACGTCCCATTGACAGGTGGCATGTGACCTCTCCCTTAATGCGTTTGACGTCTAGCGGGCCTGCACTGGCTGCTTGGCCTGGTAGAACGGCTTCTCCGACAGACAGATGATTTTCTTAAAGCCCTCTGGATCGGCCGTGATGCCGTAGCTGTCCAGGTAGCCGCGCAGTTTGGCCCGATCGGCCTCGGTGGGTTCGACCTGGCGCGTGTTGTGCCCCAGGCCCTGCCACCGACCGCCGATGTAGATGTTGCCACGGATCAGGTAGTTGCCCAGGTTCTTGCCCGCGTCGCCCACAATGACCAAATCGCCCGCCAGCATGTAGGTTGCCGCATCATCGCCGACGTTGCCGCCAATGATGATGGTCGCACCTTTGTTCATGACCGCGGCGAAACCACCTGCGTTGCCGTGGATCACAATGCGGCCGCCGTAGCAGTACTGACCCGCGCCGTAACCCGCATCGCCGCTGACGACGACTGCGCCTGCGGTCATGTTATCGGCCAGGTACTGGCCGGCATTGCCGAGCACGCGCACCGTGGCCCCGGCGTTGAGCACGGCCAGGTAGTCACCGCTGTCGCCTTCGATGGTGACGTCGCCACACCGGAGGCCAGCGGCCAGCCCATGCAGCCCTTGCGCACCGCTGAGGACCACTGGCCCATTTCCGGAGACCAGTTTGAGCTCGGTGCTGACCGAGCGCAGGTCCCGCCCGGACGCATCGACGACCAGGGGCTCGACGTCGCGGGCCATGTTCACCTGGGGCAACTCGCGCTTCCTAGCACCCACTACAACTGCCATAGCACTCCTCCTTCTTCGCGACCTCTGCTCGCGCAGAGCCGTACAAACTAACGAACTGCTTTCTGACCTGAGCCCGCTTCTGCGGGTCGCTCAGGGCATCCAACATCAGGATGCGGAGCTTGTCGTACGCCTGCGCCCGCGCCCGGCGGTCCTTCTCGGCCTTGGCTGCGTCCAACGCGGCCCTATCCACGCGCGGATTGGTCTCCAGCAGGCCAAAGCGACGAGCGTTCTGGCACAAGAGCTCGCCGGCCGGCGTGCGAGTGATGAGCGTGGCATGCTCTGCCAGCGCCCCCACGCTGCCCACGGCAACGTCCGCCCACTCACCCAGGTAGTCATCACAACTGCCGCAGCCTGCGCGGGCAAAGGCCTCGACCTCGGTGAGAGGCACGTTCCGTACGCTGCCATCCCACAGCGTCACGCACAGCGCCCCGTCCGTCGCGGACACGGTCAGGTCTTGAATCAGGTGCCGTGCGATCCCATGGCGACGCTCGACCAGGTCGGAGACGACGTCCGGCGCATAGACGCCCGTGCAGAACTGGGCAATGGTCACGCGGATGGCCTCCCGGTAGGGCCACAGGCGCTGGTTCTTGGCGCTGACCAGGCGCCGTGCGCCTTGGGCGACGCACGGCGAGCCCACGACGGCCAGTTGTCGCAGACCACGCTCAAAGATGGCTTCGTTGAGCGCGCTCAGGACTGGCGCCCACAGGTAGTGCGGCCCGACTACGCTGACGATCTCCTCGACGTTCGTGACGATGCGTGCCACCGGCTCCAGGCTCCAGAGGTCCACGTCCACCACCACTGCGCCGTCAATCAGGCCGGCCGAATACGCGGCCACCAGCAGCGACCGGATCACGGCCGATGTGGCGCCACTGCGCTCTACGCCCACCGCACGGGCGGACGACACGCCTATGGCCTCCAACTCGGGCATGTCCGTTCCATTCTCGCCCTCTGTGGTCAGGCGCGGGCAAACGAGCTCACAGAATCGGTCGCAGACTTCACACGTGCGCAGTTTCAGGTGTGAGAGGCCCAGCACCTTCTGCCTCTCTTCCAAGAGGGGATGCTGCTCGAGCCCCCAATGGAGCACCCCCTTGGAGCAGGCCGCCACGCAAGCGCCGCAGCCAGAGCAGCGTTGCAGAGCCCACACTTCCTGTTGCAGCTTGGTTGACATACGTTGTTCTCCTCTCCCGGTGTACTCGCCCGGGGGTTTACTCGCCCGGGGCGGAACAGGGCCCCAAGGCACGAATCAGCTCGGCAAAGCCTGTGATCTTGCAGGCAAAGGCACCCGCATCGTCCGGTGCCACCCATTCCAGGCGCAAACGGCGCGGGTCGAAGCCACGCGCGGCCAGGAGCCCCTGCAGCGTGTTGAGGCGCTGCTCGGCGTAGCGGTTGCCGTCCACATAGTGGCAGTCGCCTGGCGGGCACGCCCCCAGGAACACGCCATCGGCGCCATTGAGCAGGGCCCACAGCACGTGCGTCGGGTCCAGGCGCGCAGAGCAACCCACCCGGATCAGACGCACCTCAGGCGGACAGCGGAGTCTTTTGGCTCCAGCCAGCTCGGCGGCGGCATTGGCGCTCCACTCACAGCCAAAGGCGAGGATGCGCACCTCTCCGTCGCGTGGTCCGAGCAAAGCCGCCCCAATCTGGGCCAGCAACTGCGCGTCACTGTCGAGCGGCAGCTCGATCGCCTTGACTGGACAGGTGACGACACAGTTGCCACAGCCCTTGCACAGCAGCGGGTCGATCTGCGACAGATCCAAGACGCAGTCACGCTTGCGCATCGAGATGGCCCCGAACGGACAGGCCGAGACGCACTGGGCACAGCCTGTGCAAAGGGTTTCGTCCACCTTGGCCGTCGGTGCGTGGTTGATGACCGTACCGGTCTGCAGGTGGCGGATGGCGAGAAATGCTGCGTCGATGGCCTCGAATTCGGCCTCACGCCAGGTGGCCGGGAAGTGGGCAGAGCCACACACGTAGATGCCACGCTCGGCGCAGTTCTGGGGCCGCAGGCGGTAGCGCACCGCCGGGAAGAACCCATTGGCGTCCTGGGCGATGTTCAAGAGATGGGCGAGCACGGGCGCGTCGTGCTGGGGAAGCAGCGGGGTGGCCAACACCACGCGGTCATAGGGCAGTCTGAGATCGGCGCCGCTCAGCTCGTCGTGAACCTGCACCTCCTGGCGTGTGACGGACGGCGGAGACCCAGGCGCGTAGCGGATGAAGCGTACGCCCGCCTGGCGCGCGGCCAGCACCTGCGCCTTGTTGCGTTCCTCACCCTGCAGGTTGAGGTCGCGGAACAGCAGGGTGACGTTGGCCTGCAGGTTGGCGGTCTTGGCTTCCAGCGCCTGCTTGAGCGCGCCCAGGCAACAGATGCGGGAGCAGTAAGGGATCTCGGCATTGCGTTGACCCGCGCATAGGATCATCACCACGTCCCGCAAGGCGCCGCCCTGCGCTGCGCCCAGCTCTCGCTCGAATTCCCACTGCGTGACCACCCGTTCTCCGTCGTAGCCCAGGAGGCCACGCGGGCGCACGGCGCGCGCCCCGGTCGCCACGACAACAGCGCCGACGTCAAAAGTCAGCCCGCGCCCGTCATCTGGCGAATGGTTCACGGTCACAGAATAGCGCCCGACCGTCCCTGCAATGGCCGTGACTTGCATGCCGAGCAAGACTTCGATGCTCGGATGGCGGCTGACGGCCTCGGCTCTTTCAGCCAGGAAGGCGGCTGCGTCGCGACGGTCGGGGCCGAGCGTGCGCACCTGGCGCAAGGCCGCGCACGGTCCCAGGGACGCCTCTTTCTCCACCAGCTTGACGGGCAGGCCGGCCCTGGCCAGAGTCAGGGCCGCGGTCATACCGGCCAGTCCCCCTCCGATGACCAGCGCGGCTGGCACGACCGACGCCGTCGCCGACTCGGGGGCTGGGCGCAACGACAGGCAGGCCACGTGCATGCGAATCAGGTCCCGGGCCTTTTGCGTGGCCTGCTGGGGCCGGTCACGATGCACCCAGGCGCAGGCCTCTCGCACGTCCACCAGCTCGCACCAGTTCTCGTTCAGGCCCATCTGGACACAAGCGTTGCGGAAGCAGGACTCCAGGGTGCGTGGCGTACATCCCGCAACGAGTACCCGGTTCAACCCCTGCGCCGCGATGGCCGCGCGCAGGGCCTCCAGACCGTCGGGGGAGCAGGCGCAGCGCTGACGTTGCACCCAGGCCACGTCGGGCAGGGCACGCACCTGCGTCTGCAAGACCTCCATTTCAAGAATGGAGGAAATCCGGTCCTGGCAGTCGCAAAGAAAGACACCCAGGGTGACGTCGCTCATATGGCCGCCTCCGTCCCTACGACCGGTTCGGTGAGCAAGGTCAGGTCGACGAAATGTGGCTCCAGGTCGTGATGGCCACAAATGCGACAGTCCACGACCTCGAACGGGGACGGCTGCGCGTGTACGCTGGGCAGGCCGGGGTTGACGTCGGCCAGGGTGATCGCACCCGTGGGGCAAATCAGGACGCACGTTCCGCAGCCGATGCAGGCGTCAGAGGCGACGCGGAAGGGCGGGCTGACGCGCTTCTCGATGCCGCGGTTGATGACGCTAATGGCAGCCACACCCACAATCTCGCGGCAGGCGCGCACGCACAGGCCGCACAGGATGCAGTCATCGGGCTCCAGGGTGAAGCGTGGCTGGCCCACCTGGAGTTCGTCCGCCAGTTGGCGAATGACCGGCACGTGGGCCGACGTGGCCATCAGTAGTTCCAGCGTGATGCGCCGCGAGCGCAGCACTTCCTTGGACTGGGTGTGCACCACCAGCCCATCGGCACACGGATACGCGCACGATGCCACGATCTGGCGCCCGCGCGGGCCGTTCGCCCCGTGGGCCGGGTCGCCGGCCCGAACGGGGGTCTCCACCTCCACCACGCACAGGCGGCAGGCCCCGAACGGACCCAGGGCCTCATGGTAACAGAGGGTGGGGATCGGAATGCCGTGCTCGCGGGCCACGTGCAGGATGGTGCGCCCCGGGGCCGTCTCGATTCTGCGGCCGTCGATGGTTACAGCGATCACCTCATGCCTCCGTCTCGCGATAGTCGCAGCGCAAACAGCGGTGGGCCTCACGCGTGGCCGTGTTCCGGTCGAGAGGCCGCTCCACTTCGTGAAAGTTGCGCAGCCGCTGGGCAGGGGACAACTCGGGTGCAGCACAGCGGCCGTAGGGCACCGGGTCGGCCTGAGGGTCAAAGAAAGTGGCCACGGGCTGGGTCTGGCGCCACGCATAGACGCGTTCGGGGGCGGGCGAGAGGTGCTGGTCAATGGCCTCGGCCCCGC
>Ga0315279_10003570_pt1 | contig 21544 bp, 18 predicted proteins | sample YL17G06_20_MG_FD_203694 | JGI IMG/M metagenome (GOLD analysis project Ga0315279, IMG submission 203694) | Sediment microbial communities from Yellowstone Lake, YNP, Wyoming, USA - YL17G06_20 | ecosystem: Environmental > Aquatic > Freshwater > Lake > Sediment | place: USA: Wyoming | collected... | reverse complement strand
CTCGCGTTTCTTCCAAAACCAACCGGTCGCGCTCGGCCAAGCCCTGCAGGCTGCAGGTCAGCCCGCCCAATTTATCGCCGGCCAGGGGATCGGCTCCGGCCAGGTAGATGATGAAATCGGGCTTGAATCCGTCCAGGATGCGGGGGATATCGGCGCGCAGGGCGGCCAGATATTTTTCGTCGCCGTCGCCGCTCCACAACCCGACGTCGAGCGTGCTGGGCGGCTTCTCCGCCGGGTAGATATCCATCTGGTGGAGGCTATAAGTGAAAACGTCCTTTCTCCCGGCGAACAGGGACGCCGTGCCGTTGCCCTGGTGGACGTCGAGGTCGATGATCATGGGCCGCGCGATGCGCCCCTCGGCCCTCAATTTCTCGATGGCGATCACGGTATCGTTGAGGGCGCAAAAGCCCTCCCCGTGGTCGGCGAAGGCGTGATGGAACCCCCCGCCGATGTGAACGGCCAGGCCTTCGCGCAGGGCGGCCTCCGCCGCCAGGATCGTCCCGCCCATATGCAGCCAGACGAAACGGGTCAGCTCGGGCAGATACGGCAGTTCGAGGGCCTCGATTTCCGAACGCGACAGATCGCCGGATTGCAATTTCCGGACATATTTCGGGGAGTGGACGCGAAGGATGTCCTCGTCGGCGGCCGGCCCGGGCTCGAGAAAGGCGTCCTTGCTGATCCCCTGGGCCAGCAGGCGCTCGTAGATCAGCCGGTATTTGCGGACGGGGAAGACGTGCCGGCCGAGATCGACCATCCAGTATTCGGCGCTGTAGACGAAACGGAACGGATATCTTTTCAGAAGGAGGCGATCGATGAGGCCCATGGCGGAAAACCGAGCATATCACACCGTCCGTGAAATGAAAAATGTGATATAATTCGCCATTCTTGGCGCGCCTTTTTAGGACGCAACGCATCTTCGAGGAGGCTTGCGTGAGCGGATATCGCATCGAACGCCACCCGATTCTGACGGCCGAGCCCGCCGAAACGATCCCCTTCACCTGGAAAGGGCGGACCCTGACGGCCAGAAAGGGGGAAACCATCTCCTCCGCCCTATTCGCCCACGGCGAACGGATCTTCAGCTATCATCCCAAAGATCACGCTCCCCAGGGCATTTTCTGCGCCAACGGCCAGTGCGCCCAATGCCTGGTCCTGGCCGACGGCCTGCCGGTCAAATCCTGTATGGAGCTCGTCCGCCCGGGCCTGGCCGTCCTACCCGCCGACGGCCTGCCGGAACTCCCCAAGGCGGCGGGATCGCTTCCGACCCGGCCGATCGACGAAATCCCCGTCCCCGTCCTCATCATCGGCGGCGGGCCGGCCGGCCTCTCGGCGGCCATCGAATTCGGCAAGCGCGGCATCCAGGCCCTGCTCATCGACGACAAGCACCGCCTGGGCGGCAAGCTCGTCCTGCAGACGCATCGCTTCTTCGGCTCCTTCGACGCCGTCTACGCCGGTACGCGCGGCATCGACATCGCCACCAGGCTGGAAACCGAACTGCGGACCTTACCCTCGGTCGACATTTGGCTCCATAGCACGGCCCTGGCCGTATTCAGCGACGGCAAGGTCGGCGTCCTGCGGGGCGACGGCCGCTATGTCCAGATCCGGCCCGGCGTCGTGTTGGTCACCTCGGGCGCCCGGGAAAAATCGCTGGCCTTCCCCGGCGGCACCCTGCCCGGCGTATACGGGGCGGGCGCCTTCCAGACGCTGGTCAACCGCGACCTCGTCCGCTCGGCCGAAAAAATCTTCATCGTCGGCGGCGGCAACGTCGGCCTGATCGCCGGCTACCACGCCCTGCAGGCGGGGATCGCGGTCGTCGGGCTGGTCGAGGCCCTGCCCGAGTGCAGCGGCTATAAAGTCCACAAAGACAAGCTTCGCCGTTTCGGCGTCCCCATCTATACTGCACATACGATCCTCAGCGCCAACGGCAAGGACCAGGTCGAGTCCGTAACCATCGCCCGGCTCGACGACCAATGGAAACCCGTGCCGGGCACGGAACGATCGTTCGCCTGCGACACGATCCTCATCGCCATCGGGCTCGACCCGGTGGACGAATTCTTCGTCAAAGCCCGCGAATTCGGCCTTAAGGCCTACGCCGCGGGCGACGCCGAGGAGATCGCCGAGGCCTCGGCGGCCATTTTCTCCGGCAAGATCCGCGGCCTGGAGATCGCCCGCGACCTCGGCCACGACGTCGGCGAGATCTCCAAGGATTGGTATACGACGGCCGAGATCCTCAAGTCCCGGCCCGGCCTGACCGTGCCGGAGGACTATCCCGCCGACGAAAGCGGCGTCTTCCCCCTCCTCCACTGCGTCCAGGAGATCCCCTGCGATCCGTGCACCACGGTCTGCCCGCGCGACCTCATCCACATCCACTCGGATGATATCCGCGGCCTGCCCGCTTTCGAGATCCCCGATCCGGCCAAGGGCTGCACGGGCTGCGAGAAGTGCGTCACCATCTGCCCGGGCCTGGCCGTCTCGCTCGTCGATTACCGCAAGGACGCCGAATTCCCCACGGTCACGATCCCCTTCGAATTTCTTAAGGAAAACATCGAAACGGGCGACCTGGTCATGGTGCTCGACACCGCCGGCGCGGAGCTGGGCGAAGTCGAGGTCACGGGCGTACGGGCGATCAAGGCCAACGACCGGACCGTCCTGGTCAAGATGCGCGTGCCTCGGGCCGTGGCCAAACGCGTCGCCGGCTTGCGCGTCCAGGACGGTACTGTGACCAAGCCCATGGACCGCTACGTGGAACGGACGGCCGACGACACCATCATCTGCCGGTGCGAGCGCGTGCCGGCCGGCGAGATCCGGGCCCTGATCCGCGAGGGCCACCGCGACATCAGCCAGATCAAGGCCGTGACCCGGGCCTGCATGGGCTCATGCGGGGCCAAGACCTGCACGACCCTCATCCACCGCATCTTTCGGGAAGAGGGGGTTTCCGAGAAAGACATCGTCGACCAGCCCAAGCGGCCGCTGTTCATGGAAGTCGCCCTCGGCGCTTTCGCCGGCGTCGAGGCGGAGGAGGAGGGCGAACGTGGGCGTCTGTAAGCTCAATTACGACGTCATCGTGGTCGGCGCGGGCAGCGTCGGCACCCCCGCCGCGCTATCCATGGCCGAGGCCGGGCTCAAGGTCCTGGTCCTCGACGGAAACGCCAGCGTCGGGCAGGGCTCGAACAAGCATGCCATCGGCGGCCTGCGAGCGACGTTCTCCGACCCGGCCAAGATCCGCATCGGCCTGCGCAGCCTGGAAATCATCTCCACCTGGAAAAAACTGCGCGGCGAAGACCTCGAATGGCGCCAGGGCGGATATTCCTTCGTCGCCTACACCGAAGGCGATAAAAATTCGCTCCAGGAGCTCCTCGTCACGCAAAAGGCTTTCGGCCTGAACATCGACTGGCTGGACCGGGATCGGATCCTCGAGATCGTCCCCGACCTCAACCCCGACGGCCTCCTCGGCGGGACGTTTTCGCCGGAAGACGGCCATGCTTCGCCCCTCCTGGCGGCCCACGCGTTCCATGTTCACGCCAAGCGGGCGGGGGCCGAGTTCCGGTTCAACGAACCGGTCAGGGGATTGATCATCGAGGGTGGTACTGTGCGCGGCGTCTCGACCGGCCAGGGCGATTACGGCGCCGACGTCGTCGTCAACGCCGCCGGCGGCTGGGCCGCCGAGATCGGCCGCCTGGCCGGAATCACCCTTTCGGTCAACCCCGATTCGCATGAAGGCGCGGTGACCGAGCCCGTCGCCCACTTCCTCAATCCCATGGTCGTCGACATCCGCCCCCTGCCGGGATCGGCCAACTATTACTTTTTTCAGCACGCCACCGGTCAGATCATCTTCTGCATCACGCCCCATCCCAGCATCTGGGGCACGGACCAGCGCGAGACCAGCTCGTTCCTGCCGATGGTCGCCCGGCGCATGGTCGACCTCATGCCCCGCCTGCGCCACCTGCGCGTCCGCCGCACCTGGCGCGGCCTCTACCCGATGACGCCCGACGGATTCCCGCTTGTCGGCTGGGCCCGCGAAGTCCGCGGACTCCTGCTGGCGGTGGGCATGTGCGGGCAGGGTTTTATGCTCGGCCCCGGGCTGGGCGAGATCCTGGCCCACATGGTCCAGGACAAGCTGCCGGCCAAGGACCGCGAGATCCTGGAGATCCTCTCCCCCTACCGCGAGTTCAAGGGCATGGAAAAGCTGAAGTAGGCGTGGCGCGCCGTTTTTATCGGCCGGAGCAAGTGCGTGAGCGATTTCTTCTTTTTCGATTGCGAAACGACGGGCCTCCCGGTCCGAAGGAATCTCTCTGTCCGCGAAGTGGACGGCTGGCCCCGCCTCGTCCAACTGGCCTGGGCGACCTATGACGCCTGGGGCCGGCCGAAGGCGGCCGAAAACCATGTCGTCCGGCCCGAGGGGTTCGTCATCCCGGCCGATTCGACGAGGATCCACGGCATCAGCCACGACCGGGCCGTTGAAACCGGCGAACCTATGGGCGGCGTGCTCGGCATTTTCGCCGCGGCCCTGGAAGAACCCTTCGACGCCATCATCGCCCACAACCTCGATTACGACATCAACGTCGTCGGCGCCGAGCTCATCCGGGCCAACCTGACCAGCCGCCTGTTCGACCGGCCCGGGTTATGCACGATGAAAACGACGACCGGCCTTCTCCAACTGCCCAGTCCCTACGGATTCAAGTGGCCCAAGCTCGAGGAATTGCATGCCTTCCTGTTCGGGACGGCCTATGATGGGGCCCACAACGCGGCCCTCGACGTCGAGGCCTGCGCCCGGTGCTTTTTCGAACTGCGGAAACGGGGCCACTACCCGCGCGCCTGACGCGGGGAGTCTCTTGACGGCCGGGACCGGCAATCGGATGTCATATTCTCTTACAAGATTCTTGCCTTGTGGGCGCCCCCAAAAGATTCTTCGGGTCGCATCTTCGGTCGTATCGGCCCATTTCTCCTGGTTGTTCCGCTTGAGCCGGGCAAACTCATTTGGTATGTTTTTCCCTGGATAGGGAATGCCGTAAGCCTCAAACCGGATCGGAGTCGAGAATAGGATCGAAGGAGAAAGTCCCATGCCGAGAAAAGCGGTTTTTATTGCCCTCGTCCTCTTGGCCTTATTCCTGCGGTCGGCGTTCGTTTTTGCCCAACAATCCAAGCCGCTCACAGACCGGGTTTATAAGACCGGGGTCCTGGAGAAGATCGCCGTCTTGCTTGAAAGCCGCTATGTCCTGTCCGACAAGGCCAAGGGATACGCCGACGAATTCAGGGCCAAATGCGCCTCCGGAATCTACGAATCGCTGACGGAGGCCACGGCTTTCGCGGAGAAAATCAGCGGCGACCTCATCGCCATCACCGGCGACAAGCATCTGAACTTTCGGGTCATGACGCCGAGCGCGATCGGGGAAAAAGCCCAGGGCTCCCTGCATCACCCCGTGCGCTTTTTCCGCCTGCGGGCCGACGAGAACGTCGGCTTCTTCAAGCTGGCCTGGATCGAACCACGGATCGGCTATCTCGATCTCCGTCGTTTCTATGCCTTCGGCGATGCCAAGAACATGGCCCTGGCCGCCATGAAATTCCTGGCCAACGCCCGGGCGATCATCGTCGATGTCCGGGAGAACGGCGGCGGTTCGGGAGATTACCTGAGCAGCTACTTCCTTCCGTTTCCGACGCAATTGAGCGGCTCGTTCTCGCGGCAGGACGGCTCGTTAACTGAAATCTGGACCCGCCGCGATATCGGCATGGAACCGCGCATCGAAGTCCCCCTTTTCATTCTGACCGGCCCCAAGACGTTCTCCGCCGCCGAATATTTCGCTTACGACATGCAAACCCGGAAGCGGGCGACGCTCGTGGGAGAGCCGACCAAGGGAGGCGCCCATTCCGTCGACCTCTTCCCCATTGACGATCGGTTCGAATTCATCGTCTCAACCGCCCGGGCGGTCAGCCCGGTCACGGGCGGGAATTGGGAGGGGACCGGAGTCGTTCCGGATATCGCCGCACCCGTCGCGGAGGCTTTGGACGCGGCCGTCGCGGAGGCAAAAAAAGCGGCCGAGGCGTTCGGCCGGGCCGAAGACGCGAGGCTGAAAAAAGCCGTCGAGGCCATGCAAGTGCAGGCGGATGATGCGGCGAGGCTTTATCGGCAAAACCGGAAGGAAGCCGCCGAGGCGGCCCTGGATTCGCTGATCACGACGGCCGAAAAGGCCGGGGTCATGAGCGAGTTCTTCATGCAAACGTTCGCCTATAACTTCCAATCCCCGAACGATGAACGGATGCTTTTGGCCATCCTCGAAAAGGCCGTCGCGCTTTTCCCCGATTCCGCAGACGCTTTTGATATCCTTGCCTCCGTCCATGATTCCAAGGGGAACAAAGAACTCGCCTTGCGATATTTCCAAAAAGCCCTAGCCCTCGACCCCGGCCGCCGACAGGCGATAAAAAGGATCAACGCGCTCCAAAAATAAATCGGCGGCCGCCTCAACGTTGCCTCGGCTTGGGTACGAGTCGCCACAGGCTTTCTTGGTGGATTCGGACCGCCGCCAGGGCTTCTTTTCCCTCCGGCGTCAGACGGTCCAGGCCGAAATGAACAGCTCCGCCTCGATTTCCCGGGCCGTTTTCCCCTCGCGCTCAGACCGAAACAAAGGGAGCATGAGACGGCATATTTCTTGCTTTCGATGTTTCAAGAGCGGCCTCTCCGCATATGATGCGGCCTTCACCGCTTCAATGACTTGTATTTCAGCCGATGGGGCTGGTCGGCGGCGGCGCCCAGGCGCTTCCGCAAATCGTCCCGATATTCCGAGTAATTCCCGTCGATGAAGCGCAGGCCGCCGTCTTCCTCGAAAGCTAGGGTGTGCGTCGCCACGCGGTCGAGGAACCAGCGGTCGTGGCTGACGACGACGGCGCATCCGGCGAAACTATTCAGGGCATCTTCCAGGGCGCGCAGGGTGTTGACATCCAGGTCGTTGGTCGGCTCGTCCAGGAGGAGGACGTTGCCGCCCTCGGCCAGGGCCTTGGCCAGATGGACCCGGTTCCGCTCGCCTCCCGACAGCATCGCGCTTTTTTTCTGCTGGTCCGTGCCGCCGAACCCGAACGACGCGCAATAGGCCCGGGCATTCATGGAGCGCCCGCCGATGGTCATGAGCTCTTCGCCGCCCGAGATCTCCTCGAACACCGACTTGGCCGGATCGAGCGCGCGCGACTGGTCGGCATAGGCCGTCTTGACCGTCTCGCCGACGCGGATCGTCCCGCCGTCGGGCGTCTCCCGGCCGATGATCATCTTGAGCAGGGTCGTCTTGCCCGCCCCGTTGGGGCCGATCATGCCGACGATCGAGCCAGGCGGAAAATTGGCGGTCAGGTCGTCGATCAGCAGGCGGTCCCCGTAGCCCTTGGACACGTTTTCGAAATCGATGACCATGTCGCCCAGCCGCGGGCCCGGCGGGATGGGGATTTCCTGTTCGTCGCGGAAGCGCTCGAAATCGCGGCCGAGCAGCTCCTCATAGGCCGTGACGCGTGCCTTGCCCTTGGCCTGGCGGGCTTTGGGCGACATGCGGATCCATTCCAGCTCGCGGGTCAGGGTCCGCTGGCGGCGCGACTCGGTCTTTTCCTCGACGGCCAGCCGGGCACTCTTCTGCTCCAGCCAGGACGAATAATTGCCCTTCCAGGGAATGCCCTGGCCGCGGTCGAGCTCCAGGATCCAGCCGGCCACGTTGTCCAGAAAATAGCGGTCGTGGGTCACGGCGATGACCGTGCCCTTGTATTTCCGGAGATGGCGCTCCAGCCAGGCCACGGATTCGGCGTCCAGATGGTTGGTCGGTTCGTCCAGAAGGAGGATGTCCGGCTCCATGAGCAGGAGCCGGGTCAGGGCGACGCGGCGGCGCTCTCCGCCGGAGAGGGTGGAGAGGGGCGTTTCCGGCGGCGGGCAGCGGAGAGCCTCCATGGCGATCTCCAGGTGATTGTCGAGGTTCCAGGCGTCGTGCTTCTCGATCTCCTCGAGCATCTTGGCCTGCTCGGCCACGAGCACGTCCATGTCGGCGTCGGGCGCGGCGAACTTATCGTTGACCGCGTCGTAGCGGGCCAGAAGATCGACGATGGGCTGAACACCCTCGCGCACGATCTCCAGGACGGTTTTGGCCGGGTCGAGCGGCGGGTCCTGGTCGAGGAGGCCGACGCTGTAGCCTTTGCTCATGGCCAGCTCGCCGTTGAAGCCGGTATCGATGCCGGCGATGATGCGCAGGAGCGTCGACTTGCCGGAACCGTTCAGGCCGAGGACGCCGATCTTGGCCCCGTAGTAGAAACCCAGGCTTATATCTTTCAAGACCTGGCGGTTCGGAGGAAAGACGCGCCCGACCCGCGACATGGAGAAGATGACCTGCGTATCGGAAGGCATGCCGGGATTGTACCCGAAGTGAAGCCCGAAGTTAAGCGAGCCGGATTTATCGGCTCTTCAAATCGTCGAAGCGGACGATCTCCGTATTCATCATCCGGCCCAGATAATTCTCGAGAAACGGCTTGTGCGCGGCGCCGTAGATGACCAGGACGTTCCGGCCCGGATAGGCGGAGCAGACGGCCTGGATGCGAGCCGCGATTTTCAAATTGCGATTTTCCCAGAGGGCCAACCGCGCCCGATCTTCCCCGCCGGGGAAGCGCGTCCTCAGGAAAACGCCCCATTGAGCTTCGATATCCGCGCGGGCGAAGGCGGGGGAATTGAGGGCCCGATAAACCGGCAGGAGATCGCGGCCGGTAAGGGCCGCCTCCAAACGGCGTTTGTCTTCCGAATAAACCGGCGAACCGGCGATCGCTTTGAGGAGGGGATTGCCGGCGTATTCCTTCTCCAACACGGCTTCGATCCGTCCGAACGCCCCAAGATCCTCGAAATCGTCGACCGGATAAAGACGCGTGAGGCCCAATCGCGCCGCCAGCCGGTTCGCCAGGGCGGGGACCTCGTTGACTTGGCGCAGCGCTTCGTCCAAGGCCGCGGCCGTCTCCGGCGGCACATCGGTCTGAGATGCTTTCTCGGCCGGCGGGAGAAAACCCCATTGGAGAACGGCGGAGGGCATGTTGTAGGCGGCCAGCAACCACATCACCAGCGCGGACCGGTTGAGGATCGGATCGCCGGCGAGCCTTTTCTCCGCTTCGGCGGCGGCGCGAAATGAATCGGTTTGGAGCCGCGCCTGCGCGGCATGTCCGAGCTTTCGTTGCTTATCGGCGAATCCGGCCAGGACTTCCTGGACCAGGGGAGAATTTTGACTTTGCCCTTCCAGCGAACTGATATAATCGCCGGGCAGGCTTTCGACGGCTATGGCCGAAGGATGGAAAGCGACCAAGCGCTCGAGGAGCGAATCCAAATAGGCCGGATCGAAACGGTCTTTGATTTGACTGAGATGGAATGTCCCCAGGACGAGAATGCGCGTCGGGCCCGCGGGAACCGCGGCGGTTTGGCCGGCGTCGCAGGAAAGAGGACCATCCCATGGGGCGGGAGCAGGGACAAAAGCCGCGGCCGCGGATGCCGCCAGCCCCAAAGCTATAAGAGCGAAAAAACGGACATGGCGCATAAAAATCCTCCGCTTTCGGTCAGATACCGGATTCGGGCTCGATCGCCTTTCATGAGACTCTACGAGCGACGGAAGAGAAAGGTTCCCCGCGCTTTGCGTAGGCACGCCCCGTTTTCTATAATGGGCCGGAGCCGACCTCTCTCCCTGTTTGCCGTCATTGCCACCGAGTCGAGTCTTTGTCATTGACAGAACAGACAACGCATCGATCAGTCCATCGATTGCAGAGCTGCGCTTTTTTATGGGGGACGCGGCGGGAATCCAAGCGAAAGGCCTTCGAATGAATTCTCGACGATTCATAAAATAGGAGGATCCGATGACTGCTCCTTCAGGCAAGCCAATCAGGGTCTTACAAATCGCGGTACTCGCGCTGGTAGTGCTGAACGGTTTCCTGTTCTTCACCCTCCGGCAGATCAAACGGCGTCCGGCACGGTTTGAGGAAATCGACGCGGAGCGGATCAACATCGTGGAGAAAGACGGAACCCTCAAGCTGGCGCTCTTCAATTCCGCGCGGCTGACCCGGGGGACCGACCAACGGGAAGCCCAGGGGAGGATCGCCGGAATGCTGTTTTACAACGAAGACGGATATGAGTGCGGAGGCCTGGTCTATATGGGGAAAAAGACCCCGACCGGATAGGACGCGGGTTCGGGCATGACCTTCGATCAGTATCGGCAGGATCAAACCCTCTCCCAGGAGCATAATGAATCCGTCGACGCGGCCGGGGCCCACTATGACGACGGGCTGAACGTCGTCTCGCGGCCCGATTGGAAGCTGATCAAGGACGAGTACGCGTTTTACAAAATGATGGACGAGTTCAAAGGGACCCAGGAACAAAAGGACGCCCTTCTTTATAAAACCGCCGACGAAGGCAAGGTAGCGAAAAAAAGGATGTTCATCGGCAATCGCCGGGGCGTCAAAGAAGGGCACGCTTACGACGAAACCGGCCTTTTCATCCGCAATAAATACGGCCGGGACGCCATCCGCGTCTTCGTCGACAAGGACAATATCCCCCACCTGGAGTTTTTCGACCGGCTGGGGCAGAAAATCATCTATGAATGGAAGCCGACGAACGGTCGATGAATCCCGGGATCATGGAGTTCCGAAAAACAAAAAGCGGGCGGCCGACCGCGGGCTTCACCCCACGAGCGGCTCGACTTTATACCGTCGCCTGACCTTCAGATAGAGCCGGAGCCCGTACAGCCGGAGGAAGGCCAACAGGAAGAAGGGAATGCGATCCGAGGCCGGCGGTTCGTGCCTCTTCTTCTTCCTCCAATGATCGGCCAGCGCCCGGCGCTTCCACCGGAAATACCGGGTGAACGAATAGCTTCGATTGTAAAGAGACGCATATTGCTTGTAAAAATCCCGGCGGCTGAGCTTGGTCGGCAGGACCGAATGGGTGAAATCGAAGAAATCGTAATCCCGGATGGCCAGGCGCCCGTAGTTCTCCTCGTAAAGCGTCGTGCCCGGCAGCGGGGTCAGCACCGTATAGACCGGACGGAACAGCTCCAGCTTGCGGACGTAAGCGAGGAGCTGGCGGAAATCATCCTTGGTGAAATCCGGGTCGACGATGAGGTGCGGGGAAACGCTGATTTCCAATTTCCTGAGGACCCTCAGGGCTTCGATATTGGTTTCCGCGGCGACCTTCTTGTTCAGCTTGATCAGCTCTTCGTCCCGGAACGATTCGATGCCGACTAGAAGATAATCCAGCCCGATCTCCTTCAAGCCCGCCATCAAGTCCGGATGGGCGACGATCAGGTCCGTCCGCGCATACATCATGAATCGTTTCCGCAGTCCGCGCGCCTTGATGAGTTCGATCATCCGCCAGGCCCGTCGGATACTGTGGAGAGTGTTGTCGTCGGCAAAACAGACCAGCTCGATCTCCTCCGGCAGAGCGGCGAATTCGTCGACGACCGATTCCGGGCTGCGCATGAAGTACTTGCCGCCCATGATTTTCCAGCAGGCGCAGAACGTGCAGCGGTACGGGCAGCCGCGGCTGGAGACGATCATGCCGGTGATGTTCCTCACGGAATCGCGATAGTATTTGCGGTAATCGCGCGTTAGGTGCCGGGCCGGCCAGGGAAGCCGGTCCAGATCGTCCGCGGACGGACGCGGCTCGGTGAAGGTCAAGCCGCCGGCGGCGACCAGGGCGATGTTGTTCGTCCCGCGCACGTCCCCGCCCCCGGCCAAGAGGCCGACATACTGCTTGAAGGAATCATCGGCCGGGCCCAGGAAAATGACGTCGACGAAAGGAAAAGCGAAATCGGAGGGCAGGACGGTGGCATGATGGCCGCCGACCGCCGTGCGGATCCGGGCGTCGAATTTTTTGACTTCCTGCAACACGTCTTTCGCCGCCCGGACATCGCACGTGTAGGCCGTGATGCCGACGAGATCGGGACGGAACCGTCCCAGTTTTTTCCAGAGGTTCTTGTCGATCCGCATATCCAAGATTTCAACGTCATGGCCGCCGGCCGCCGCGGCCACGTATTCCAGCTCCAGCGGCTCGTCGTTGTTCGGCGCCAACAAGTTTTTATTCAGAGGCGGCTTGACGAGAAGGATTCTCATGGGAATAGATCTAAAGATGAAATCGCCCTTTTCAAGATAATAGAAGGAATATAGCCCGCGCGTTCGGGGCTGTCAAGCCGGACAGGAGAATCCGACAGCGGACTGGAACGGGGAGTCGGTCGTCCGAGGGGACGCCAATCGAATCAAGAGACACGGTTCATGTCCTTCCATTCCCTTGCCGTTGGCGGGCGACTTTTTTGGTTTTGGCCTCGGCCGGGGCCTTGGGTTTGGCCGCCGTCTTGGCCGGCGTTAGGGGGGCGTTCAGCAACACGGCCCGGGCCGCGGCCAGCCGGGCGATGGGCACACGGAACGGCGAGCAGCTGACGTAATTCAAGCCGATCAGGTGGCAGAACTCCACGCTGGAGGGCTCGCCGCCGTGCTCGCCGCAGATGCCGAGCTTGATCCCGGGCCGCGTCGCCCGCCCCTTGTCCACGGCCATCCGCATGAGCCGGCCCACGCCGTCCCGATCGAGGACTTCGAACGGGTCCTTGGCGTAGATTCCCATCTCGACGTACGGCGTGAGGAACCGCCCGGCATCGTCGCGGCTGACACCCAGGGTCGTCTGGGTCAGGTCGTTCGTGCCGAAGCTGAAGAATTCGGCCACGGAGGCGATCTCGTCGGCGGTCAGGGCGCCGCGCGGGATCTCGATCATCGTGCCGACCAGGTATTTGAACTTGACGCCCTTCTCCTTCATGACGGCTTCGGCCGCCCGGCGGACGATCTTTTCCTGGTTAGCGAGTTCCTTAACGTTGCCGACCAGCGGGATCATGACCTCGGGCTCGACATCGATGCCTTTTTTCTTCGTATCCGCGGCGGCTTCGAAAATGGCCCGGGCCTGCATTTCGGTGATTTCAGGATAGATGATTCCCAATCGGCAGCCGCGGAACCCGAGCATGGGGTTGAACTCGTGCAGGGACTCGACGCGATCCCTGACCTTCTCGTAGGTGAGGCCCATGTCCGCGGCCAGCGCCCGCTGGTCCTTCTCGGCGTGGGGCAGGAACTCGTGGAGCGGCGGGTCGATCGTGCGGATGGTCACGGGGCGGCCGTTCATGACCTCGAAGATGCCGGCGAAGTCCTTCCGCTGGAGCGGCAGGAGCTTGGCCAACGCGGCCTTTCGATCCTCGACCGTGTCGGCCAGGATCATCTCGCGCATCGGGCCGATCTTGCCCTCGCCGAAGAACATGTGTTCGGTGCGGCAGAGGCCGATGCCTTCCGCGCCGAAGGCCACGGCGTTTCGCGCCTGATTGGGCTGGTCGGCGTTGGTCCGGATCTTGAGGGTCCGGTACGCGTCCGCCCACTTCATGACCTTGGCGAACGTCCGGTAGACCGGGGCGTCCTTGGGGTCGAGGGTTTTCTCGAGCAGGACTTGGAGGACCTCGGAGGGCTTGGTATTGATCTTGCCCTCGAGGACCTGGCCGGTCGTGCCGTCGATGGAGATCCAGTCTCCTTCCTTGAGAATGCGACCCTTAACGGTCATCGTGTGCCGGGCGTAATCGATGCCCAGTTCGCTGCAGCCGGCGACGCAGACGCGGCCCATCTGGCGGGCGACCAGGGCGGCGTGGGAGGTCATGCCGCCGCGCGCCGTCAGGATGCCCTCGGCGGCGTCCATGCCTTTGATATCCTCGGGCGAGGTCTCGATCCTGGTCAGAATGACTTTTTCGCCTCTCTTGGCCCAGTCCGCGGCGTCGATGGAGTTGAAGACGAGGCGGCCGCTGGCGGCGCCGGGGCCGGCGTTCAGGCCCTTGGCCAGGAGCCGCCCGTTCTTGACGGCGGACTCCTTTTCCTTGACGTCGAAGATCGGCCGGAGGAGCTGGTTCAGCTGATCGGGCTCGATGCGGGTGAGGGCTTCCTTCTCGCTGATGAGCTTCTCCTCGACCATGTCCACGGCGATTTTAATGGCGGCGAAGGCGGTCCGCTTCCCCACCCGGCACTGCAGCATGTAGAGCTTGCCCTGCTGGATGGTGAACTCGATGTCCATCATGTCGGTATAGTGTTTTTCCAGGATGTGGCGGATCTTATCCAACTGGGCATAGGCCTTGGGGTCGTCCTTGGCCAATTCGGCGATCGGGAGAGGGGTGCGGGTTCCGGCCACGACATCCTCGCCCTGGGCGTTCATCAGGTACTCGCCGTAGAAGACATTGGCGCCGGTGGCCGCGTCTCGGGTAAAGGCCACGCCGGTCCCGGAATCGTCGCCCATGTTGCCGAAGACCATCAGTTGGACGTTGACGGCCGTGCCCCAGGATTCGGGGATGTCGTACATCTTGCGATAAGCGATGGCCCGGTCGTTCATCCAGGAGCTGAAGACGGCCCCGATGGCGCCCCACATCTGGGTCATGGGATTCTCCGGGAAATCGTGGCCGGTTTTCTCCTTGATGGCGGCCTTGAACTTGGACACGAGGTCCTTGAGGTCCGCGGCGGTCAGATCGGTGTCGCTGTGGATGGCGCGGTCATGCTTTTTCCGCTCGATGATGACTTCAAACGGGTCGATGTCGTCCTTGTTGGCCGGCTTCAGGCCGAGGACGACGTCGCCGTACATCTGGACGAAACGGCGGTAGGAATCGTAGGCGAAGCGGGCGTTGCCCGTCTTGGCGATAAGGGCCTCGACCGTCCTGTCGTTCAGGCCGAGGTTGAGGATGGTGTCCATCATGCCGGGCATGGAGGCCCGGGCGCCGGAGCGGATCGATACGAGAAGCGGATTTTTGGTATTGCCCAACTCCTGGCCGACCGCTTTTTCCAGTTTCTTCAGGTTCTTTTCGACTTCCAGCTTGACGCCCTCCGGAATCCGTTGTTTGTTCTTATAGAAGAGATCGCAGACCTCGGTAGATACGGTGAAGCCGGGGGGAACGGGCAGGCCGATCCCGGCCATCTCGGCCAGGTTGGCGCCCTTGCCGCCGAGCAGGTTCTTCATCTCTTTGTTGCCTTCGGCGGAGCCGGCGCCGAAGAAATATATGTACTTTCCAGCCATCGGACGTCTCCTTATAAACAATTGATTATGAAAACGCTGAACTATACATCGGAAAGGGGATCAATTCAAGGAAAGCGGGGGGATCAGCGGCGGCGCTGGAAATTGGACGGCGGCGTCCCCCGCTTACGGGGACGCCGAAGGCAGAAGAACAAATAATCGAGGACGCCCAGGACCAGGACGGCGCCGATCTCAACCGTATAAAGGGTCACCCGCATCGTGACCTTGAGTTCTTCTCGGGTATAAGCCGAGGCCCAGTCTCCCTGCCGGTCCAGAAACCGCGGCAGCAGCATGTAACCCTCGGCGACGGTCGTCGTCTTCTTGGCGAAGGACGCCCGCCGCCCTTCCTGGCTGACGATGACGTGCGTTTCGCGGTAGGGGACGGCCAGGATTGCGGCAACGAGAAAAGCGCCGAAGAACAGAAACACCCTCCGGCGGCAGGTTTGGGGCGAGATCACGCCTCGACCGTGGCCTTGTATTTTTCCAGCCCGGCCTTCAGGATGGCCAACCCCTTGCGGATGTCCTCTTCCTTGATCACATAGGCCATCCGGATCTCGTCCAGTCCCTTGCCCGGCGTGCTGTAGAAGCCGGACTCGGGCGCGACCATGACCGTTTCATTGTTCAATCGGAAATCGTTGAGCATGAAAAGGACGAACTTCTCGGAGTCCCTGATCGGCAGGCGGACGCTCATGTAGAAGGCGCCCTGCGGCTTGCGCACGACGACGCCCGGGATCGCCGCCAGCCCTTCGTACAGGACGTTGCGGCGGCGCTCGTATTCCCGGCGGACGGGCTCGAAATAGCCCAGGCCCATCTTGTAGGCGGCGATGGCCGCCTTCTGCTCGATCGAGGGCGGGCATAGCCGGGCCTGGGCGAACCGGAGAAGGGCCTCGTAGACCTTGGGATTGCGGCAAATGACCGCGCCGATGCGGGCGCCGCAGCAGGAGAAGCGCTTGGAGATCGAATCCACGACGATGGTACGGTCCTTGGCCTCCGGGAATTCGAGGATGCTCGTGTGCTTCAAACCGTCATAGATGAACTCTTTGTAGACCTCGTCCCCGATGAGGAAGAGATCGTGCTTGAGGCAGATCTTGACCACGCGCTCGAGCTCCTCGGGCGTATAGACGGAGCCCGTGGGATTATTGGGCGAGCACAACACAATGGCCCGCGTCCGGGGCGTGATTTTGGCCTCGAATTCCGCGGCCGGCGGCAGGCGGTAGCCGTCTTCGACTTTCAGAGTCAGCGGGACGATCTTCAGGTCGGCCAGCGAGGCGTAGCCGTTGTAATTGGTGTAGAACGGCTCGGGAATGATGATCTCGTCGCCGGGGTCGGCGACCGTGGCGAAGGCGAAGAGGATGGCTTCCGACCCGCCGCAGGTGATGATGACATGGTCGGCCGTGAGAGCGATCCCATAGCCGCCGAAATAGCCGGCGATCGCTTCCCGCAACTCCAGGAAGCCCTGGGCCGGGCCGTAGCTCAGAATGGGGTCGTTAAAGCTCCGGACGGCGTCGAGGATGGGCTTGGGTGTCGGGATGTCGGGGTCGCCGATGTTGAGGAAATAGATCTTGACGCCGGCCTTAATGGCGGCGTCCGCATAGGGCTTGAATTTGCGAATGGGCGAGGCCTGGACGGTCTGCCCGCGCTTGGAGATCTCCATGGATGACTCCTTGGGAACCGGGGCTATAAATGCACGGAACGATTATGGCCCAAACGCGCCGGGAGTGTCAAAACCCGGTTTCCCGGGCGGATGCGATTGACCCCGCTCCGCCGTTCTGATATTTTGTCCCCGCCATGCCCCATGACCCCGAAGCCCGCATCGTCCGCAAACAGAGCTGGGACGATTTTCATCTTTTCCGTTTCGAATCGCCGGCCCTGGCGGCCGGGGCCAAACCGGGACAATTCGTCATGGTCAAGACGGCCGAGGGGTACGATCCGCTCCTGCGCCGCCCCTTCGGCCTGCACGACGCCGGCGACGGATGGCTGGAGATCTTCTTCCGCGTCGCCGGAAGGGGCACGACCCTCCTGGCCGAAAAGAAAGAGGGCCGGACCCTCGACGTGATCGGCCCGCTGGGCGGCGGCTTCCGCCTGGACGGGGAATGGCGCGGCCGCGACGCTTGGCTCGTCGGCGGCGGACGGGGAATCGCGCCGCTTTTCTTCCTGGGACGCGCCCTGCAGGCGCGCGGCGCCCGTGTGCGGGTCTTCTACGGCGGCCAGACGCTCGCCGAACTCCCCATGGCCGGAAAATTCCGCGAGTCCGAATTCGACATGGCCTGTTCCACGGACGACGGGAGTCAGGGCTTCCGCGGCCTCGTCACCTCTCTACTCGAAAAAGAACTGGCCGCCGCCGCCCCGGCCGGCCTGTTCGTCTGCGGACCCGACCCGATGATGGAGCGGGCCGCCCGATTGGCCGCAGCGCGCGGCATCCCGGCCCAGATCTCGCTCGAGGCCATCATGGGCTGCGGCTTCGGGGCCTGCTGGGGCTGCGTCAAGCGCATCAAGCGCGACGGCGCCGGGACATGGCGCAAGATCTGCGAGGACGGTCCGGTCTTCGCGGCCGATGAGATTATTTGGGACGAGGCGTGACATGGCCGATCTGTCCATCGATCTCGGTTTTCTCAAGCTGCGCAACCCGGTCCTGACCGCCGGCGGGACGTTCGGCTACGGCCTGGAATTCGCTCCCTACCTCGACCTGAATCGCCTCGGCGGCATCGTGATCAAGGGGCTCTACTACGGCCCCCGCGAAGGGAACCCTCCCCCGCGTCTCGTCGAAACGGCCTCCGGCCTGATCAACGCCATCGGGCTTCAAGGCGTCGGCGTGGAGCATTTCGCCGCCGACGTCCTGCCCAAACTGCGGACCTACGACACTGCGGTCGTCGTCAACGTCTGCGGCGCGGACGATGACGAGTATCTCCGCGTCATCGATTTTCTCGAGGGACAGGATGGGATCGCGGCCTACGAATTGAACATCTCCTGCCCCAACGTCAAGCAGAACGGGGCCTGCCCGGCCCTGAATCCCCAAGCGACCCGGGCCATCACGGCCGCGGCCAAGGCCCGCAGCCGCCGCCCGCTCATCGCCAAGCTGTCGCCCAACGTGACCGACATCGTCGAGATCGCCCGGGCGGCGGAAGACGGAGGCGCGGATGGACTTTCGCTCATCAACACGATCCTGGCTATGGCCGTCGATCTCGAGACGCGCCGACCCAAGCTGGGCCATGTGTTCGGTGGACTGAGCGGCCCGGCCATAAAGCCCATCGCCCTGCGCATGACCTACCAGGTCGCCCGGGCGGTCACGATCCCGGTCATCGGAATGGGCGGAATCATGAGCGGTACGGACGCCCTCGAATACATGGTCGCCGGCGCCCGGGCCGTTCAGGTCGGCACGGCCAATTTCGTCGAGCCGGGCGCGGCCGCGCGCATCGTCAACGAGATGGGGGCCTGGTGCGACGGGCACGGCATCGCCCGCGTCGCCGACCTCGTCGGGACGCTCCGGACCGGCCGCTGAGGATCCGTTTCCTCTCTATTAGAGCGATTTCGATTTTTTATTCATTCCCAATTGCCCTGTTGACCGCTTTCGATGACTTGCTTTTCCGCCTTTGATATCATACATATTGATTGATGTCATTCATTCTCAATAGAAAGGAGGGATCTATGTCCGAGAAGACTGGATGGCACGGTTTTATTTCTTTCCATAAATTTATTAGTCGAACACTGATCATGATTGTTTATGTTATCGGTGCCGCCTGGATCACGATATCGGGAATTATTTATATTATCCCGAAAACAGAAAGAATCCCCTATTTGGGAGAATATACCCGCACGAGTTTTCTCCGGATCTTAATCGGGATTGGGATTATCATTGTAGGAAATTTGCTTTGGCGAATCATTTGTGAGGCGGGTATCGTGATTTTTTCCATTCAAGATGATCTAAGAAAAATCGAGCAGCATCTCGATCATCAGAAAACTTAGGATCCCATTCGTGATCTCTTGTCCCCATCGTGTTTTTAGATTGATTTTAATAAGTGGATCTTTAATAAATTTCCAGTTCTGTAAAAAAATCGAGGATACTCGTCTATGATCATAATTGAGAAGACGCACCGCATCATCACCGCCCTGGATGTCGAGAACAGGGCTCAGGCCCTGGCCCTCGTCCGGGAGCTCGATCAGGCCGTCCTCTTCAAGGTCGGCCTGGAGCTCTTTACGGCCGAGGGCCCGGCCCTTCTCCGGGAAATCAAAGCCCTGGGCAAAGACGTTTTCCTGGATCTCAAGCTCCACGACATCCCCCATACCGTCGGCGAGGCCGCCCGCATCGGCGTCCGCCACGGGGCCCGCATGATGACCATTCACACCTCGGGCGGCGCTGAGATGATGGCCCGCGCCGCGGCCAGCGCGGGCGAGGAATCGGCCAAGCTCGGGACACCCAAGTCCATCCTACTGGGCGTAACCATCCTGACCAGCCTGAGAAGCGACGACCTGCGGTCGATCGGCATGACACCCGACACCTCGGCCCAAGTCCTGCGCCTGGCCGCCCTGGCCAAGGCCTCGGGCCTGGACGGAGTGGTCTGTTCGGCCCAGGAGATCGAGATTGTGCGGAGGGAAGCGGGACCGGATTTTCTGATCGTGACGCCGGGCATCCGCCCGGCCTGGTCGGCGGCGCAGGATCAGAAACGGATCATGACGCCGGCTTTGGCGGTGGAGAAGGGATCGGATTACCTCGTCGTGGGGAGGCCGATCACGCAGGCGGCCTCCCCGCGAGAGGCGTTTCAAAAAATCGTCGACGAATTAGTGAATTCCGAATGAGGCAACGGATCCGCTGACAAAAAATATTCCCATTAAAACAGTCACGACAACGAATAGAACCACGACAGCAACCATGCATACCACGATATACGAAATGACCTTATCCTTGGGTGTTTCCATCATCGGCGTGTTGAAGCCGAGATAAAGAACATATAACCCATAGAGCCCGGCGAGGCTGGCCAGCACACCTAGCGACGGGAGGATATAAAAGATTCCCGCCACGAGAGGTACGGTCATACTATAGACCGAGAGTTGCATAGCCTTTTGAAGATTTTGTTTGGATCCGAAATTCGGAGCCAAGGCATTGATGATCAGGCCAAATCCATAAATCATCGCTAACATAAACAGATAATAGAGGATGGCGTAGATCAGAGCGCCGGCAATCGAGCGCCTCGCTACAATGCCGAAATAACGGTAGCCGATCAAGCCTTGGCCAATAAACTGGGCGATGGCAGGAATAAGGGCCAAAATGGCCGCATACGTCATCATGAGCTTCGTGGGGGGCGTATCCTCACCCTTGATCTTGACCCATTCCTCCTTGGGTTTAAGGATGAGACCTTGTACCCGAGCGACTAGATCCATGGCGTCAATCTCCTTTCAGATATTTTTTTAAACTCTATATCATTCAGGTGAACCTGTCAAATGGAGGGCGCGGGCTTTGAGGACGGGGAGAAAGTGGAGGCGCGGGCCGGACTCGAACCGGCGAATCGAGGTTTTGCAGACCTCTCCCTTAGCCACTTGGGTACCGCGCCGTTAAAAACATGATCTGGGCCGGTCGTGGGAATGGAATTGGAGCGGGCGATGGGACTTGAACCCACGACCTTCTGCATGGCAAGCAGACGTTCTACCACTGAACTACGCCCGCGTCGGTCGAAATCCCGGGCCGACCGTCCGGGAAACACTGGGCTAAACTAGCAAAAAGACGGGATCCTGTCAATGTCGGATTATTTGACCTGGACGAGGTCTCCGGCCCGGATGGAGTTCTTCAGCGACAGGACTTTGATCGTGGCCGTAGCGCGTCCGGCGTCGATCACGACCGCGTTGCCGATCGCCCGGGCCGGCTCATTCCCGCTCGGCGCGCTGAACACGGTCAATTGCCGGCCGGGCTGAAGGCCCCGCTCGCGGCCGATGTCGATGAGGGCATACTCGTTGGCGCCGATCTGGTCGCGGTCATCGGCCAGGAAGATGACGCGGCCGGTTAGAACTTCGCCGCCCTGCAGCGTCCCGCCGTAGCCGAGGTCCTTGCCTTGGAGGATGTCCTTCTTTTCGAAGGGCAAGAGACGGTCGCCGAGACGGATGGGACCGCAGGATTTTTCGATCTGGGCCAGGAACCGGTCGCCTTCCAGGCGCATGATTTTGGCCCGGGCGCGCCCATAAACGAGGTTCCCCGGGACGCCGGGAACGCTCGGTCCAACCTCGACGATCTGAAGCAGCCGGCCTTCACGCCAATCCCCGGCCGGCCCGCCCCAGAATTGGTCGGCATCCGAAAGAAGCAGCCGCTCGCCGCTCGCGGGCGCCAGGATACGTTGGGCGATCTCCCCTTCCAACATGAAAATCGCGCAATAGAGGTCGGCTTCGACCACGATCGGGTACGTGTCGCGGTAGATCTTGGCTTTTTCGATCTGGTCCTGTCCGGACAGCCGGGCGGTCCCTAAGCCGCCGCTGAAAACAAAAATCGCCAGGACAAGCGAGCCGCAGTTC
>Ga0315279_10003569_pt1 | contig 21568 bp, 18 predicted proteins | sample YL17G06_20_MG_FD_203694 | JGI IMG/M metagenome (GOLD analysis project Ga0315279, IMG submission 203694) | Sediment microbial communities from Yellowstone Lake, YNP, Wyoming, USA - YL17G06_20 | ecosystem: Environmental > Aquatic > Freshwater > Lake > Sediment | place: USA: Wyoming | collected... | reverse complement strand
CTTCATTCGGCGCTTGGCTATCGCTCACCAAATGACTTTGAGGAGTTACTGCTTATTCAGGAGGTTAATGGCCCATCCCGCCAGACTCTCCTAACCTTATCTGTCTAGTCATAGGGGTGCAGTCCATCGTTTCGTAACTAGTGTTAAGACGACTTTGGCAGGATTATATTGAAGTTGAATAGGTGTAGGCTTTCTGATCAGAGGAACTAGGTATGGAATTAATCTTCATCATGTTACTGACCCTTATTCTGGCACCTCTAGTTGAGCTCACCGCAGGGCCAGCGAGAATCGTCTTGGGAGCGATTTTTGTTCTATTCTTCCCTGGCTACACTCTATTAGCTGCTCTATTTCCGCGAAAAGATAGCCTTCAAAGCGTCGAGCGAGTAGTCCTGAGCTTTGTATCGAGTGTCGCTATCGTGCCACTTATCATTCTTGTCCTAAATTATACTCCATGGCACATACGGATTGAACCCATATTTGCCTCTGTTGCCGCCTTCATTTTCATTGCTTCTGCTGTGGCTCTAATTAGGCGTCGAGGTCTACCCCAGAGCGAGAAATTCCAGCCAAGCATGCAGATAAAAATACCCCGCTGGGGTAATCAGACCAGAATGGATAAGGTGGTATCCTTCCTACTTTTGTTATTGATAATTGGGTCCGTAGGGGCGTTATTCTATGTATTCAGCACCCCCAAAGCGCAGAATAATTTTACTGATTTCTATATGCTGGGCTCGCAAGGCACGATCCAGGACTATCCTAAGCAGCTAGTGTTGGGTGAGCAGGCAGAGGTTACACTTGAAATAGCGAATCACGAGCACCAGTATCTTAGCTACATAATTGATATGATGCTAAATGGAGAAAAAATCCAGGAGATAGGGCCTATAGGACTTGCTGACAATGAGAAGTGGAGCCAGGGGGTCACCTTAATACCCCCTCAGGCTGGCAACGACCAGAAGTTCGAGTTCTTATTATATAAAGGAGAGAATACCGAGCCCTATTTGACGCTCCAGCTCTGGCTGGACGTCGCAGAGAAGAAATGAAAATAAATCAACTAATTTTGATCTATTTAGGTGCTATAGCTGGTGCAGAATTGGTGATTGCCTTAGTAGCCCCGGTGTGGGGAATCGTGTTCTATTTCTTCATTCTCTTGGCGCTCATCTTCAACAGCGCCACTGTTAAAAACAAACTTTCTGACGTACTATTGTCAGCTTCAAATGATCAAGAGGTAGTCCTTAATAACTTGCCTTCTTCTGCCTCGCAATCCGACTATATGTTCTTCGTTGCTTTAGCTTTGGTTCCACTGATAAGGATAGTCAGCCTTTCCATGCCTTTAGCTGATTTCTCTGTACCATATCGGTATATCATTATTGCTGTTCCCGTGGCCGTTGGGATTCTTGTTGTTGCTAGTAATCTCCATCTCCGTCCAAGAGATATAGGCCTGACCGTAGGGTCAATGCCTTTGCAGGTTCTAGTTGGGGTAACTGGGATTGCTTTCGGGCTGGTTGATTATCTGATACTGAAGCCAGAGCCGCTAATCTCATCGCTAGGATGGCGGGAGATAATTGTCCCAACCATCATACTTCTGGTAACCACTGGCTTCGTAGAAGAGTTGGCTTTTCGCGGAGTGATGCAGAATGCCTCGACAAAGCTGTTAGCTAACTGGGGGTGGGTCTACATAGCCGTTTTGTATGCAGTGCTCCAGATTGGGCAACTCTCGGCATTGCATTTCGTGTTCAGTTTGGGTATAGCTCTCTTGTTTGGCTGGACAGTAAAAAGGACGGGCTCGATTCTGGGAGTGAGCCTGGGGCATGGCCTTATCAATGTAGGCTTATATCTGATATTCCCTTTCGTACTCTAAATTAACGAGCAATATTCAGCGTCTTAACTATTACCGTCACAACGAATACAATAAGCAAAGGTGTCGCGAAAACAGCCAAACGTCTGGCCACAAGCTTTAAGTATGGCCTTTCGCTAGCGTCAAGAAGGTGCCAAACAAGTAACATGATAATCAAACCAACTACTGTCGCAGCAGTAGCTGAGGCTGATGCAATTGTCGGTACGCCGACGACAGTGGAAGTCATGCCACCCTCGATCGTTTATTATGCATATAATGCTCGATTAGTCAAGAACGTTTGAAGTTCTGGATTCTAAATTTGGAGTTAACCAATGACACCCATAGGTCATGTCGGGATATCCTTATCGGTGGGAGGGTGCCAAAATTGAATCTACGGTGGTATTTATTTGTTCCGTGCTGCCGGATGTTATCGACAAGTTCCTCTGAGGCTTTGGGAATAAGAAATGGGCATTATAAAGGCCAGCAATGTTATTCATCTTCCTCCGGGTAGCTGGGTTCTTGCTCTGTAAGAGAACATACGGCCTGTCGGCACTTTTGGTTCGTGTCTCCCACCTCTTAAAAGAAGAGAAAGCAAAGGCATAGCGTGGAATAGGAAATGACGGAGATAGCAAGTTGATGCGACCCTATTCCGAGGTGAGGAAGTTGGTTAGCGACATTGTTAGTATTGCTATGTCTAAAGAGAAGCTGAAAGGGCGCCTGCGAGTGCCTCTTTATAGAAATGCCCTTTATTTAATGATCAACGCGGGAATAACCGCTATGGCTGGATTTGCCTTCTGGATATTGGCGGCGAGGTTATATTCTGCAGAAGATGTAGGGCTAGCCTCAGCTACGATTTCAGCGATGATGCTTCTGGCATCATTTGCCACCCTAGGGTTGGACTATTCGCTGATCAGGTTTCTACCCAACTCAGGCAAGAAGTCAAATCCTATGATTAATTCTGGCCTCACTCTCAGTGGGCTGTCATCGATATTCTTTGCACTAGTCTTTGTCGCAGGGCTCGGCTTCTGGTCTCGGGCTCTTCTCTTCTTGCAAAGAAGCCCAATTCAACTTTGTGCATTCGTTGTCTTCACTGTTGGTTGGACCCTATACCTAGTTGTACAGCGAACATTTGTCGCTATGAGATTGTCTGGATTTGCCTTGGCGCAGAATGGTATCTTACAAGTGATTAAGATAGTCGCAGTCATCCTACTGGCAACCTTCTTGGGCGCGTTCGGTATTTTTGCTTCCTGGGGCATAAGCCAAATAACAGCCGTTCTGATTGGGACATTTATATTCCTACCCAGGATCTTTCCGCGCTACCGCCCTTCCATAAGTATAAATGGACAGATAGTTAAGGAGATGGCACATTATTCCTTCAGTAACTATGTGGCCAATCTCTTGTGGAACGCTCCTGCCCTAATCTTGCCCATTATGGTAGTGAACCTGGTTGGAACGGAAGACAATGCCTTTTTCTACATCGCGTGGGCGATAGCTAATGTCTTATTTGCGATTCCCGTTGGTACATCGCTATCTCTATTCGCAGACAGCTCTCATGATACACAGAAAACGGGCCAAAATGTTCAAAGAAGCCTCAAGCTTACACTCTTAATATTAATTCCTTCTATCGCACTAATCTCCCTGATCGGTGCTAAACTTCTGCATATTTTCGGTGCGGCCTATTCAGAAAATGCTACTGAACTGCTCTGGATTCTTGGGGTCTCTGCGCTGCCCTTGAGCCTCAACTCTATCTACTTCAGTACGAAGAGGGTGGAGATGAAAATGAAGGGCGTTATAGCCTTTAATGCGTTCATCACAGTCGCCACTCTAGCGCTGAGTTGGGTCCTCATGCCTCACATCGGCATCTTGGGTGCTGGAGTGGCCTGGCTTTCAAGCCAAAGCGCGGTTGCTTTGATAGTCATCATCCTATGGCTCAATCGCAGAAAAGAATCAAAGCCAACCTCAACTGGGTTGCACCCCAAAGAAGTGCCGCCTTTCATCAATACTCTTGTGGCTGAGAACAAGGAGCTAGCCAGTCAACAAGATAAGGAGAAAGCACCTAATGAGCTCATGGAAAAGTTCAAGGCACTATGTGAGGAATGGTTATTGAGCTTAGAGGATGTTAGTGGGACGGCTACAGCGACCCTTACGGAGGAGGACAAAGACTACGCTTCAGTGGTAAGTCCGGTAGCGAGTGACCAGACGGAGATGACTTTCAGGGAATTACAATGGCAGCCTCCACTGGCTGCGGAAGATATCGGCGAGAAGAAAGGTGTGATTCTTTATAATGGCAGCATCGAGTTACTACTTCCGGCTCACAGCAATCTGGATGTGATGTTTAAGCTCCTTAGGCGTTTGCGAGGTATTCCCGGAACGAAGATCTTAAATCTGTCGGTTTCCCCGGACAAGAGTATAGTGGTCAGCGTTTTCCTCGAACGACCCACCTCGCTCCTTTCGATAGTAGAAGCTATTCCTGGGGTGGAGGGGGCTTCAAGTATACCATATGAATCTGAGACTGCAGCCAACATAGGAAAGGCTGGAGAGAAATCTTCTGTCAAACGGATTGTTGTAACTACAAAAGCCTAGATACCGCTCTCTAATGGTCTTTAGACTGACAGCGAAAGTGTTTGTGGTCAGCCGTATCCGATTATAGAGTAAGGTAAAAATCGCGACGCATTCCGCATAGAGTGATATTTCCAATACATATATGAATAATACCGGCCATGGCGTAATGGCATAGCCTGTAGTTGCATCTGCCTATGCCAGCGACGCGCATAATACTTCTCTACCGGGTGTTACAAGGCTTGTTCACATAGCTTCCTATTCCAATCCGTCAATATTGCTTGCCATTTGACTCCACAATGCTAAGGAGATCTTCCTGGGTCTTGAACTCCACAGCTCTTCTGACACCGTCATGTTGGGCTTCCATCCTTGTGATTTTCTCAATTGCTGTTTAGCAAGAGTCTATAATAAGACTTGGTGAGGCTTTTCTCTTCCCCAGAGAAAAGCAGAATATACAAAACGCTATTCTACGGCTGTCTATTGGCAGCGCTACGAAAACTCGCGCAAACCAAACCCACCAACTCTTACCGCCTTTTGCCTCTATATCTAGAGTTACCCTTTGCCTACTGATCGACAAGTAGTACCTTTGCATATCCGATTTTACTACTGGATTAATAAACGATTATATAAAAGAAAAAATACGTTTGGGTCATACAAAAACCACGGGCGAACCACTAACATTAAATTCGCAGAGACATTTGAGTATGGAGTTCACCTCTTCTGCCACGCTACCGTTCTTAATAGATCTTTTACCAAAGGAATTGAGGACGAGAATCTCAATGACTGCCGAGTACTATAGAGGAGTTAGAAAGTGCGCCGGGTTGGCGGATATAAAGGTCTTCTATTAATCATAGCACTTGTGCTTGTGGCGATAATCTCGTCCACAATGGTCTATGAGGGTCACAACTCGAGTGTCTACGCAACACAAACGCACACGGCAATATTTGCTTCTCATCGTATTCCTCCCGGGCATTTGCGCCATTTAGCAACTCCTACGCCTACGCCTGTATCAACAATTACACCTACACCAACACATAAAATAGGTGGTGGCGTTAGCCGTGGAAATGCGCCTACACCTGCACCGACGATTACACCTACGCCAACACCTACACTTGCACCTACGCCGACACCGACACCGACACCTACGCCGACACCGACAATTGCACCTACGCCGACACCGACACCGACACCGACAATTGCACCTACGCCGACACCGACACCGACACCGACAATTGCACCTACGCCGACACCGACACCGACACCTACACTTGCACCTACGCCGACACCGACACCGACACCTACACTTGCACCTACGCCGACACCGACATCGACACCGACACCTACAATTGCACCTACGCCGACGCCGACATCGACGCCTACGCCAACGCCTACGCCTACGCCTGCGCCTACGCCTACACCTGCGCCTGCGCCTACGTCTACCCCTACGTCTACCCCTACGCCTACCCCTACGCCAACACCTACCCCTATACCTACCCCTACGCCTAAGCCAGCCTCGACTTCTGTAGTTGCGGTAGCACCTGATGGCTCAATAAAAGCAACATACACATGTGATGGCGTTGCGGATGAGGTGCAGATAAATCAGGCGATTGCGGCTTTGGCTGGCGGTGGCGGCAGAGTGGTATTGAGTGCAGGAACGTTCCATATAACCTGCGGTAGTACTGCTGACAGGATTATACTTAAGAGCAACCTCACTATCGAGGGAGCAGGAATCGACGTAACTAACATCGTTATGCCCACAAATCCTACTGAGAAAAAACCGTTCTTTTACGAGGGAAATACTGCGGGTAGCATATCCAATGTAGTGTTCAAAAATCTTACCCTCGATTGTGGCAATTACCCCATGGCTGGCAATCCTGCCATCAGGGTAGAGGGCATATATATGCGTTACGCAGACTATGTAACTCTGAACCATATCAAGGTCAAGTCTGGCTCTGAGAGGTCTGGCTCTATCTACCTCTGGGCATGCAGGCATGTGCTTGTTGACGGATGTATTTTCGATGGTGCGTGGTTTGCCGTGCACGGTAACTATCCTGGCAGCGAAACCGACCCCACTACCTGGACTGGGACCGACACTAAAGTGCAAAACTGCACTTTCCTCCATGGGTCACCACTCTTCTTTGGATGCGGTGTTTATTCCAATGACTTCGTTATCTCCAACAACACGTTCTATGGTGACGGTATAGCTCACAGTGCCATAGATACAGGCACCAGTTCAAGGGTGACCATCGACCACAATACCATCAGTGGCACTTTCGCTAATGTGGCGATATACAACGAGGGCGGCAGCTTCGTGAGTGTAACCAATAACGTCATAAGCGATAACAACTCAAACGCTATAGATTTCAGAAATCAGCGAAGTCTGGCACAGGCGATAATGGGAAACAACTTGGTCGATGGCAATATTATTACCAACTGCCATAATGGGATACTGTCAGATGGCATTGGCGGGATGACCATACAAAATAACACGCTACGCAACATCCATCGTCATGGAATATATCTGCAGTTCCTGACTCCCGTCTACCCTGACAACTGTAAGATAACTAATAATCAGATTCTTAACTTTGGGGTTGAATCAACATACAACAGGGGAATCTATTTAAGCGATGCCAGTCACTGCACTGTCAATTCGAACACGGTAGATGGGGCTGGTAATCCAAATGCTGACTGGTGTATATATGAAGCTGGCAGCTCCGATTATAATACGATTACAAACAATTCTGTTAAGGGATCCAGTAATGCCGCCCAGATACATACAGTGGGTGCGCATACACTGGTTTCAGCATCTAGCCCGACACCAACACCTACACCTACGGTTACACCCAAGCCAACACCTACTCCTACGATTACACCTACGCCTACACCTACGCCTACACCACCAAGCTATTTCACTATCGCGGTGTTGCCCGATACGCAAATGTATACTGAGAGCCATCCTGCGATATTCGACCAGCAAGCCCAATGGATAGTGAACAATGCCCAATCCCAGAATATAGTTTTTGTAGCCCAGCTTGGTGATTTAACTAATGATTGGGGTACTACTTCCCAGTGGCAAAATGCAGAGCATTCCATGAATATAATCAGGGATTCAGGCATCCCCTACTCTGTAGTCCCAGGCAACCATGACCTGAATTTCAGTGCTGGTGACGCAACATACTTTAACAACTACTTCCCCTACACAGAATTCACAGGCTACTCCTGGTATGGCGGGCATTACCCTTCTAGCAGCGATACCAGCAGCTATGAGCTTTTCTCGGCTATGGGTCAGGACTTCGTTGTGCTGAATGTCGTTTGCACGCCAGCCCTTGAATCTGCCGCTGAAAGCTGGGCAAACTCAATCCTGACTACATACAGTAACCGACAGGCGATAGTGATCACTCACGGATACATAGATACCGATGGGACTTATGAAACTTCATCTAATGTTGATGGCGCAAAGATATGGAATAATATTGTTAAATCACACAGCAACGTGATAATGGTTCTGTGCGGCCACATGCACAATGGCTGCTCAGGTAGCATGTACCACAACACGGCAACGGGAGTCAACGGGAACACAGTCTATCAGATACTTACGGACTTCCAGGATTGCTCCAATGGCGGCAACGGCTGGTTAAGGCTGTACAAGTTCTATCCAGCCACCAACACCGTATCGGCAATAACTTATTCGCCTTACCTTAACCAGTACAACACGTCTACCGGAGCTACTGGCGGTCAGTTTGATTTCCCGTTCTAACGCATACATGGCCTGCCCCCGCCAGGTAGGTAGCTGCCTAGATGTTAAAGAGCGTAATGCTAAGCCATCGCTACTGATTCTTTCTTACGCGAGCGGTCGGGCAATGGCACCAATATCCGTATCTCTTCCCAATGCTCGCATCAATGGTGCGACTGCCCAAAGTATAGGACGCCTGCCTGCAACAATTAGACGCAGAATACTGACACGGTGCAGGCTTGAAGGCAGGCTCAAAAATACCGCTTGTAATACGGATTCGCCATACGTTGGTGGCACTGGTAGTTCAAAGACCTTAGCGTCATACCCGGCCTTGCGGAGAGCTATATCCATACTCTTGCGTGTCCATATTGTCAGATGACGCGGTGGCACAAGGTCAGGTGATACTCGATTAGATGTCCCAACATCGGTCAGGACGAGGGGTGAAGTTGGGAAGCGCTTTCTAATGCCACTGAGAAAGCCTATTGGGTCATCGACATGGTGAAGGACGAAGTGCATGGTACAAGCGGCGGGCTGCGGCCAATCGTGAGGATAGGTGGCGAGACTTCCACTCCATACTTGACGCCCCTCCTTTCGTAACATGTCGACCACAAAATCAGCGATGTCAAGACCCAAAGGGCTGAAGCCTTCTTTCTCCAAGCGGTCCAGAAAGTACCCAAGGCCACAGCCGATATCCAGGACATTGGATCCTTTTGGTAACCGATATTTTAGCGTTCTAATTGAGTTTTCCCAAGCAGTGCCTCCAGGGCAGGGGTAAGCAGATCCAAACTCCCGTATGTATCTTCTCATTCTGATACGGCGGTTGAAATGTCGCATTTCTCCGGGAATATTGCCTCTGTATGCCTGATCAAAATAGATGTCATTGCGAATAGTGTTCTTCGTCTCACATACTGAGAAAATGCAATGACATTCAAGGCATCTTCTCATTTGGCCCCAATTAAGCACACGCTTATGTAATCGTGAGGGGCCGCCGCAAATGATGCATCGAATCGAGGTATCAGCTTTTTCTCTCACAATTTTCTTACCTCTCGTACAATCTATATAGTGAGTTCTTTAGTATTCAGATGAATACCGACTAGCCTACCCCGGATTTATGTACCAACTAGAATGATAGGATTGGCTTCTCATTCTTCCTTGAGGAGCATGATCCCACACAATCTTACACCCGAGGTACAAACAAACGAACGTGTCCATTATCGTAGACCTTGTCAGTAGTGTCGAGCTCCGCCAGAAGTTTCGCCCACCCTGGGTCATTTGGAGGAATTCCGAGCGTATGCTCATATGCCACCGTACTCTTTTCGCTCAGCACGAAAATCTTCTGTCTATCAGGCGCAACCGGGGAACTTCTGAAGCCTAACGAAATTGTCTCCACTTCCAGCCATAGTTCTTGCACACTATAGACGGCTGTCTCAGGTACACCCCTTATTGCCGCATCTGGGGTATAGAATGAATACCATGCAGTAGAAAGTCCCGACGTACGATACAAAATAAGGTTCTCACCGAATGCACTCGAGTGTGACTCCATGAACTCCCCCACGGTGCATTCATAAGGATAGATCGCATCTGTGGCGACAGTGTTCACTGATGATAGGAAAGTGGGTAGAGATAGAAAAAATAGGGGGGTTATAGTGAGAATAGCCAAGCCTCTTCTTTTCCAAGCTTTTACCTTTGGCAGAGACATCAATAGAATCGGAGCACAAAATAGCGGCGCATAAAGAAGGTACCGGTAAAACTGTACCCCTGCCTGACTTCCGAATGTGGCGATAATGGTTAGCACGATGACTCCCAGTAGACCGCCGAGTAGTATTTGTTGTACAAGGCTCAGTCGTTTGAGTCTAAAGAACAATACCAACCCCAAGATAGTTCCCAATATGAGCACAACCCACCAGATAATGCGAACCGTATTTGCCCAGAGGGGCAGAACAGCCCCTATGTTGGCTTTCCCCAAGGTTCCGGCTGATCTCAGGAACTCACCACGGGTAAGGTCATCCCATAGTGTGGGTACGGACTTCGCGAAACCTGCATAGGTATAAAATGTCATGTAGATTGCCCAGGCTAAGACAAGGAGGAGGAGAAGCGCAACGGTTACTAGACTAACAGATCTTCGCTTCTCCCCGCCTCGATTTTGAACTAGGTATATGCCTGCTACAACCAATGGTGCTAGAAATGGTGTGGGGAAATAGCTGATCGTCATTGCAGCAAATAAGACAAGCATGAGCAGCCTATCGGCTACCATGGTACCAAACAGTCTATCTTCCGATCTGTAAAGCATCACTAGGAATGCTGCCAGCAGTGTGAAACCAAAGGCCCCCGGTGTAAAAATACGCATTTTCTCAATGATTGAAATACTGCCAATAATCACCAGAAGCACGCCAACAAAAGCAAGGCGGTTGTTCTTGAGCAATTTGGTGAAGAAGATGTACATAAGCGCTGCGAAGAGCATTGCATTGAATACCAAAAATAATAATCTGCTCTGAAAGATGTTCAATCCGCTGATTTGCGAGATCCCTGAGACTATCAGGTGCATACCGGGAAGGTCGAAATAGTGGAGATTAATATGGCCCACCGGAATACTCCCTGTCTCGATTAGGTACCTCACGTGCCCCATATTGTAGATGTCGTCAGAAAACGATCCTTGAGGCGTTATAACCGACCAAAAAGCGATGAAAACCGCGCCGCATAAACATGACAGGCCGAGTTTTTCCCAGTTGAGCTTGGCCCCTTCGTCCTTCCGGGATAAAAGGAGCAGAAGAAGCAATAGCATCCATACATAGAATAGAGCACCAAAGAGAGGCAAGTTTTTGAAGATATAAGGAGCCTGTATTGAACGGTACTCGTAGATTAAATGTACCGGAAACAGCAGGAGTGCTGCAGTTAGCAATACTAATGCAAACCAAGCAAGAGACCTAGTTTGTGGACCTATCCTAGTTACATTTACCTTAATTAGAGTGCTCACTTACTACATGCTTTTCTAATTGACAAACAGGTGAAATACAGGCTCAATGCCTAATTCTGCAAATTCAGACCTTCTCGAGACCCGGCCACGTTCTGAATCTCCGACAAGTAGGTTTTTATAAAGCCTTTATTCTGCACTATCTACGCCCCCCTACGTGTTAACCAGTATCTTCGCACCTTCAAAATCGAAGTGAACTCCCTCCTACCTCAAATCCATTCTTAGCATAGCCTCTATTAGCTTCGTCTTATCATGGCCATTGCAGTATAACATGAAGAATCCTCCATCACCAACCCCCCACCAATTTGCCACCCTCGGCACCGTTTTTCCTGGCGACCTCCTAGCATTAGTGTATGAAGGGGCCGGTCATCTTATTGAAACGCATCTTCTTCGTCTCCCAGTAAACATGCAATAGTTCACCCAAATTGTCTATCTGGCCCAGCTCCAAGAATCATTTTGTCTGCAGGCCAATCTGCATATTTCGGTGAATGTTCTGCATAGCGTCTCTCTTGTAAGGGGCTACCAACTATTCAGATGAGATATACACACAGGCTACGTATTCTTCGGCATCATCGACCAATTCACTTTGTATTCATGGTGGGAATATTTCCTTGATCAGCTCTATGAAGTGCTTAGGATGAGTAGCCTGGATTATGTGACAAGAATCGCTTCTATTCACCAGAGTTTCTAGCAGCTCATCTTCCCTATTCTCCAAATGGGGCAAGCTGAGTGCCAGAGTGTGATACTCGTATCCTAGGATCAAGGGGTTTGATCTCCAAGTGAACTCAGCCCTCTGATTATAGCTTAGCATTCTCAGTGCATCTAATCGATCCATAGATGTGACTGTATTATTTGAGCCATGTGTCAGGAAGAAAATATGCTTCAAAGGGGCTGCCTTACTATAGGTGTTGCTTAGTTGGGTGCCTCCTAGTCGAATCAACACACGGTCATACGCTTCAAGACCCGCTATTTGCACGAACTTAATTGCAGTGCGCTGTAACTTAGCCTTAGTGCCCCGTTTAGTAGCGAGAAACGCCCCGCTCCAAATCTTCTGCCCGTCCACCATGCCAGGTATAAGGTTCACGCCGTCGCTCAATATAATGTCATCGGTGATCAATCTAAAGCCTTCTTTCTGACCGAGCAAAACGGTGACACTCTTGCCAGTGTCAGGCGGCGATATTATAAGGGCAGCATCTCCTTTCGATGAACAAAGACTTGCGCCGTGTAGAGTAAGGTAGCCTTCTTTGACAAGTTTCATCTCAACTATGTCTCTAAGGTGCTGGCGGGCGGTCCAATTGGCACCGATGCGGACGGGAAAGCGCCAATATGACGCACTGACGAATAATGATGTTGAATCGCTGTCCAAATTGTTGATCTGCAGGTGAAAGCGAAGAGGGCCTAATGGATATCGGTAATAAACTTGATTCCTCTCTCCATTTACCCAGCAGAAACCGAAGCGACGCCATTCCTTCCGCAGGTATCCAGTACTTGGCCAGTTATTAGCGTTCCACTTAAGGGAAATGGTGATTAACGCCTTAGTCGCTTCAAGATCAGCCACGGACCGCGTCGGACATTTTCTTAATTGCGGGATCTTTCCACGTTCCGACTTTATTGTCACCATATTTGGGGGGAAGTTGGGCATTCTGTAACATTGGTCGTTGTTCATGTCAGCTCTCCTCTAGAGTGTGTCTTCTCCCGGTTTCCCCGTCCGACTGGCTCCGGTAACGTGGCAACGTTCCCGTCTAGCCTCACTTCCTGTTTTCTCCAGTAATTCAGCATATCTGTAAGGGTCTTTTCAATTGGTATCTCCGGGGTCCAGCCTAGGGCTCTAAGCTTTGAATTATCGCCAACATATATGGGGTCATCAAACGGGCGCATCTTCTCAGGGACGACTTCATATATGATCTTTCGATTGGCAATAGACTGCAGCATAGCGAGAAATTCTCGCATATAATACGATTTCCCAGAACAAAGATTATAAACTTCTCCGAATTTCCCTTTTTCGGTCAGAAGCCACAGCGCTTTCACCGCATCTCTGCCATCCATGAAATCTCTAACAGTATTGAGATTACCTACTTTAAGGACATCTGTAATCCCTTTCTCTATTTCGGCTATGCCTTTTGCGAAGTCAGACGGGGCGTCCGAACTCCTTCGGGGGCCTGTCATATTGAAGGGGCGAACTATGATTACCTTCATCCCGTAGACCCTCCAATAGAAATAGCCAAGCATCTCCTCGGTTACCTTGCTGACAGCATACATACTCGTTGGCCTGAATTCTCTGTTCTCATTCAATGGCATCTCGCTACTTTGGCAAGGACCATACATTGAACTCGAGCCAACTATCTCCACTACTGGGTCACTTCCCGCTTTCCTAAGGGCATCGAGCAAATAGAAAGTTCCCATTACATTGGTCTCCAAGGTTTCCTCAGGATGTTCCCAAGATACCGTGATCAGGCTTTGAGCAGCCAGATGGAATACCAAGTCTGGTTTCACGCTATTTATAATCTGCTCAACTCTTTCTCTCTTGCGCAAATCGCATTCTAGAATGGTGATTCCATTTTTAACATGATCTAACTTCTCTATGCTGTCGTATACCATTGCGTATATAGGAAGCTGTTTTTCTAGTAAAAGGTCCACCAGATGTGAACCTATGAAACCTTCACAACCCGTAATTAGACATTTTTTCACTCGCTTACCCCGCTTTCCTTTATAGATATAGGCTGAATCCCAGATTTTAAGATCGGCAGTAGATGCGAATAGTAGCCGAGGGCAACGAACAATAGGACTGTGACACTAGTCTGAAACCTGCGCCAAGCTACGACAGGATTTCTGAACAGGTCTTTCAGCAGGCTGGGCAGAAGCTTAGTAAGAATACGCTTTAGCAGTTGGTGTTCCTGGTTCAAAAATGCTTTATCCTTATCGTATTCATTGTAAAGCTGCTTCAGCATACGTCTCTGATAACCCACGCTGTAAGCCCGCTGGGTGATGAACTTCTGTGTAAGCTTATGCCCGTGCACCTTGTGCTTCACTCTCATATATGGATTGTAAATAATGCGCTTAGCTGTTCTCCTTTTCACTCTTAAGGATAGATCTACATCCTCAGAAGGGGGATCACACCATCCAATTCGACTGCTGCTGCAGAGGCCAAACTTAGGAGAAAAGCGTTCGCCAAGGTCAAATGCTTCTCTCCTGAATGCCATATTCATTCCCCAAGCGTTTCTCACATCCTTCAACTCATCACAGTTAAACCAGGCCGTGCAACTCAGGATCCAGTAGAACTCTTCAGGAAACCACGACATTCCGTCTTGCTCCCATAGGGGAAGCGCCGGTCCGGTAACCCCTATAACTGATTCGTCCTCGAAGGCCTTTACCGTTTCCTCACCCCAGTCAGGGAATAGAATAACATCGTCATCAACGAAGCCGATTATCTTGCCTTTAGCGTGTTCGATGCCCAGATTCCGGGCTGCCGACAACCCTGGTACGCCATCGTTAAAGACCACAATCACATTGGAAATAGATTTGGTGGAAACGTAGCTCTTAACCTGCTCCAGCAATTCTTTTGAGCGTTCCACAACGATTATGTTTTCGATCTTAGAATAGGTCTGATCCTTGATGCTGTCTAAGAGCTCAAAGATATCCTTAATCCTTTGAGTGGAGTACGATGTGATTATGAGAGACAGTAGTGGTTGCTCAGCCACGGAAACGCTCCCTGATGATAATCAACCAGTCCTTAAGGCCTTGCTGCAGGCCTTTGGTTTTGCTAATGCCATCGAGCCTACCTTTGTCCGGGCAGGCAACCTCAATCACCCTTAGCCCAGCCTTCTTTATTCTTACATTCATTTCCTGTTCCATCTCGAAGCCATCGCTTGTAAGTTCGACAATATCAAAAATCCTCTTCCAAAAAGCGTTGTAGCCAGAGCAGATATCGGTATACCGCGTACCGTAAAGCACATTGGCTGTGGTGATTAGCGCCCAGTTGCCAAACCGGCGATGGAAGCGCATATTCGGACGAATGTTGAGAAATCGGGAGCCCTTGACGAAGTCATATCCGCCAAGGAGTGGCTCGATGAATCGGGGCATATCCTGCGGATCGGTGCTACCATCTGCATCTAGGGTGACAATAATCTCACCTGTGGCATGTCTGAGGCCATACTTTAGAGCATCACCCTTTCCTTTGCCAGGCTGATAGAGTATGCGGACCTCAGGACGGACTTGCCTGGCCAGTTCAACTGTTCTATCCGAAGAATGACCATCCACGAGCAGAATCTCGTCCACCCACGCCGGGACCTTGGACAGAACATTAGGCAGGCTCATCTCCTCATTGAGGGTGCACATGATAACGGAAATCCGGGGACGACCCTGGCGTCTTTCCATATTCACGCTGGCCTGGCTACTTCCATCTTCTCTAGAGCTTTGACGGCATCATCCACAAATTGCCTAACCGTTTCTCTAGTATATTTGTGATCCATCATCTTAGCTAGGAATTGAGGTGGTACAGTGATAACATGTGCTCCGGCTATAGCTGCCTGCTGTATGTCCATGACAGCCCTGATGCTGCCCACTATTATCCTGGCCTTGTAGTGCCAGTTCGTCACCCAATCTATCGCTTGACGAATAAGCAGTGGCGCGTCGCCACCCTCGTCCGCCACCCTTCCAGCAAAGATACTTACATAACTTGCCCCCGCTTTAGCTGCTAACATGATCTGCCCCATAGATAGCGCGGCAGTAGCGTTGACCCTGATGCCATTTTCCTCGAGTTGGTTAATCACGCCCAGGGTTGGCTCCCCATATTCGTTAATCACCGGGATCTTGATTATTATGTTTGGTGCCCACGAACTCATCGTTCGTGCCTGGTTCACCATGTCCTCAATATTGTTTGTTGTGACCTCTACACTCACGGGGCGTGGATTCACCAGGAAAGCGATGCTCATAGCTCCCCTCGTCACATCGTAGACGCGGTCCTTAAGCATAATCGAAGGGTTTGTGGTTACACCATCGATGACCCCATAGTCGTTCCATTTCTTTATCTGTTCAATATCCGCTGAGTCAATGAAGATCTGCATATATCCCCTCCTCATTCAATATCGTCGCCGCCGCAGCCATTAGTCGACTCGCTATGGCATCCGGCTTGGTCCCCTCCCGCTCCATCATATGGCAGACCTCGCACTTCATGGTGCCGATGAGTATTGTCTTACAGCCGGCACTCTTACCGGCTTTTATATCTGTTAGATTGTCTCCAACCATATAGCACTGTGCCAGATCGAGGTCAAAGTCAGCGGCTGCCTGCAGCAGCAACCCTGGCTGAGGCTTACGACAGTTGCAATGCCTCCGATACTCATTGTTTTCACCCTCCGGATGGTGTAAACAGTAATAAATACCATCCAGAAAGGCGCCCCTCGCGCTCAGTTCTGCCTTCATCTTGGCATCTATTAGCCTAAGGGTTTCCATGGTGAAGTGGTTCTTTGCCACGCCGGGTTGGTTGGAAACTACGATCACCTTGAAGCCCTTATTGTTAAGTAACTTAACTGCATCGGGTACTCCAGGACAGAGCTTGAATTGCTGCACTGTAAAGGGCGAATCTACTACCCCGTGTTCAGTGTAGTAGACAAGCTCATTTATCACGCCGTCTCTATCTAGAAATACTGCTCTATCCATATCTAGCTATCTTCTCCCTCAGGGCGCTGCAGATGAGGTGCTCTAGGGCAAGATGAAATGATTCTACATGTGGGGTGGAATTGACCGGCACCACCACACAGGAATCGGCTATCTCTTTCATAGGGCCGCCGTCGAAGCCGCTAAACCCTATGGTTTTGCCACCCGTTTCCTTGGCATACTTCATTGCCTTGAGCAGATTCTGTGACCAGAGTCCTGCGCGATCATTCCCGGCGCCACCATGGACACTTATGCAAACTAGCACGTCACCCTTATGAAACTTGGTTCGGAGCTGTTCGAAGAAAAGGTTATCGAAGCCATCATCGTTGACCAAGGCTAGCATGAGGGGGATATTGTCATTAAGACATTCAGCCTTAAGACCTCTCTTCCCATCGACAGCAACCGTCTTTACCAGGTCGCAAGCAAAATGCGTGGCGGTCGAAGCCGAACCGCCGTTGCCGCAGGTGAAAACTCGGTTGCCTTCCTTCCAGGCACTGAAAAGGGCCTCTATGGCTCTGTCTATCTCTTCTGCTGATATAGACGCAGCCACGTTCTGAATCTCCGACAAGTAGGTTTTTATAAAGTCTTTATTCTGCACCATCTACCCCCTACGTGTTAACCAGTATCTTCGCACCTTCAAAATCGAAGTGAATTCCCTCCCACTTCAAACCCATTCTTAGCATAGCCTGTATGAGCTTCGTCTTATCATTGCCATTGCAGTAGAACATGAAGAATCCTCCACCACCAGCCCCCACCAATTTGCCACCCTCGGCGCCGTTTTTCCTGGCGACCTCATAGCATTCGTCTATGAAGGGATCGGTCATCTTATTGGAACGCTTTTTCTTTGTCTCCCAGTGAACATGCATTAGTTCACCCAAAACATCCACCTTGCCACATTCCAAATACTTCCTGGTCTCCAGGCCGATCTCCTTGATTCGGTGCAGGTTCGCTATCATGTCCTGGTCTCCGTCCTTACTCTTCTTGTCTTGCTCGCAGAGGATTTCCGTAGCACTGCGTTCCTTTCCCGTGAAAAAGAGAAGCAAGCTGGTCTCAAGTCTATACAGCGACTCCCTGGAGATCTGCAGCGGCTCCACTATGACCTCGCCATTTTTTTCAAAGGTCAGGCAGGTGAGGCCTCCGAAGGCAGCCATGTACTGGTCCTGCTTGCCTATAGGCTCTTTGAGTCTATCGATCTCAATATGGCAGGCTTCCTCAGCGAGCTGCTTTTGAGTGACAAAATCCTTCTTATATGCATGTAGAGCGTTGAGAAGGGCAACGGTGAAACTGGACGAGGTGCCAAGCCCGCATCCGGCTGGGACATCAGCAATAGAGACCAATTCTATGCCTTTATGTATGCCCATGAACTCCATACATGCCTTGAAGATATGGTGCTCTATATCTGCCACCTTGTCTTTGATCTCTGTCCGAGAATAGCTGAGGCGGATACTGTCGTAGAACCTCTTGCAAGCCACAACACTGCAGTATCTATTGACCGCAGCGGCGATGAGGAAGCCACCGTGGCTTGAGTAGTAAGACTTGAGGTCTGTTCCACCGCCGCCTAGCGTTATCCTTGTGGGAGCTCTCGATAATATCATTTGCTCCCCCTACAACAATACTTCTCGAACTCCTGCAAGCCCTGGAGAGATCCAATTTCATAGAACCTGTGCTTCGCCTCAAAAGCAATGACTTCACCCTTTTCGACCAGCCCGGGAATCAGTGCTTCCAGCGAATAGAACATATTAGGTGGAATCATTTCCAGGACACTATTCCTGAAGATAGTTGCACCGTAGTCGATGTAGACCATATCCTCACTCTTCACCGTCTTACTGTACGCGGTAACCAGTCCATTGTTCACTGCCGTATTGCTCCGATCGTATCTATCATTATTCTTGTACACAGTCATTAGGACTTGCTTGTTTTTATCTTCGAAAACGGCCACAGCTTGGCGAAAGTCCAAGAAAATATAGGAATCTCCATATATGACGAAGAATATCTCATCTAACAATGCCTCAGCATTCTTGATAGTGCCAGCAGTGCCCAGGGGCTCGGCTTCGTAGCTATATCGTATGCTAACTCCGAGGCTTCGTCCTGAGCTGAAGTACGCCTCAATTTGATTTGCAAGATGTCCGACACATAGCACGACATCACGGATCCCGCCCTTACGCAGGAATTCCAATTGATACTCCAGGAAGGGCTTCCCTGCGACCGGTACCATGGACTTCGGCCGATATCTCGTTAGGTCGCCCAGCCTTGTTGCTAATCCTCCAGCAAGTATTACTGCTTGCATTATCTTCTGACCCTCTTTCCTTGTGCTGCTGCCAATGAACACCGTTCTTGAATTTTTGGGAATTGTAGTGCGGCCATTCGGTAAGCTATATTCTCCATCTTCTGCATAAAGAAGTTATAAAATTAGCGTGAAATAAGTTAAAAAGTTAATACATTTTAACCAAAAGTATATTAAAGCTATTGACAGAGAACCTGAATAGTCTAAAATTTATTTAGTAGGACGTTCCCAAATAAGATTACATTGCTCTGGTTCCCTTTTTCTCTGTCACAAGTAACACCATCACCCGGCTTATAGAGAAACAGTTCCAGGCAATGACACGGAGGAAAAAGAAGGATAGCCACAAAGGCAGCCTGGTACCGGCTTGGATAATTTAGTCGGATCCAGGAAACCAAAGGAAAAAGTTATATTTCTGTCTTAATGAACTGTTATTGAGCGGAGGCATAAATAGAGAGTCAGTCTATTTCATCGCATATTTATTGCATGCCCATAACCGCTGATCGCGATTGTCTATGAATCTGAAGGTGTTTTGCTAAGGAGAACTATGAAGTTTGGTTTAGTAATAGTATCGGCAATAATTCTAGAATTGCTTCTATCGCCTGTAGCAACACCAGCATACAGTTCTACACCACCATATTGCACGACAGAACCGGCTACGCTCGTCACTCATAATACCGCCCGGCTTAACGCTAACCTTATCAGCATGGGCACTGCCGCCTCCGTCGAGAACTGGTTCCAATGGACAACCGACGCCTACTACGTCAGCAGCGGCGGCAAGTTCGACCATTCTACTTCACCGCATACCGTGCTTACCGCCATCGGCACGTATTACTTTGACCTATCAGGACTCAGTCCAAACACGACGTATCGCTTCCAGGCCATCTCAAGGGGTGATGGGACCGATTACGGGAGCAAAGTACAGATTTTCACAACAGCGGGTGCGCTAACAACAGGAACAGCCACCAGCGTGGCGGCAACCTCTGCCACTCTGAACGGGAGCCTTAACAGCATGGGCACTGCTTCATCTGTGAACGTATCTTTCCAGTGGGGCCTGACCAGTAGCTACAGTAGCGAGACCGCACCTCAGACCATGGCTGCGCCGGGCAGCTTCAGTTTTAATGTCACGGGCCTGTCTCCTGGAACCTTCTACCATTACAGAGCAAAGGCCGTAGGCGATGGCACAGCCTACGGCAATGACATGGTCTTCATTACCGATGTTTCGCCAGGAGATTTTACAATAGTTGCCTTGCCTGATACCCAAATGTATTCCAACAACTATCCGCAAATTTTTCAGAGCCAAACGCAGTGGATTGTTGCCAATAAAGATGACCTGAATATAGTTTTCGTCACCCACGAGGGCGACATAGTGGACTACGCGAACGTCACTGCGCAGTGGAGCAATGCCAATGCCGCTATGAGTGTTCTTGACGGGCAAGTCCCATACGGAGTTCTAGCTGGAAACCATGATATGTATCCCAGTGGCAATGTCTCAGGAACTCAAATGTACAATACCTATTTCCCCTACACCCGCTATGAGGGACAGAGCTGGTACGGAGGCCATTATGGCACAACCAATGACAATAATTTTGAGCTATTCAGTGCCAGTGGAGTGGATTTCGTCATCATACACCTGCAATTCCAGTATAATTTGCCCACGTTGCAAGCGAACTGGGTAAACAATGTCCTGCAAACCTACGGGAATAGGAGTGCCATTATTGATGCGCACTATCTTCTGGATAACAACTCCTCCTTCAGCTCCATAGGAAGCCAGATATACAATGCCTTCAAAGGCAACCCTAACCTGTTCCTCATGCTGTGCGGCCATATAGCGGGGGAATACCAGAGAAGCGATACCTACAACAACCATACCATATACACACTGTGTGCTGATTACCAGAGTAGGGCTCTAGGTGGCTCTGGTTATCTCCGACTCCTGGAATTCTCGCCCAGCACAAACACGATCCATGTGAAAACCTATTCCCCATATCTTTACCAAGATGAGACAGATGCCGACAGCCAGTTTGATATTCCCTATACTGTTGGCACTATCGGTGCATTGGACCATATTGTGGTTAGTCCTAGCAATCCCTCTGTAGGGGTAGGAGGCACCCAGGCCTTCACCGCTCAAGGTTATGACGCAAGCAACAACCCGGTCAGCGGGCTGAGCTATACCTGGAGCTGCACCAACGCCACGGCCGGCTCGATCAACTCCTCGACAGGTGTCTTCACCGCGGGCACGGTGCCTGGCAGCTACAGCGATGTGATACAGGCTGTCTCCGGCGGTGTTACCGGCAAGGGCTCGGTGACGGTGAGCACAGGCGCATTGGACCATATTGTGGTTAGTCCTAGCAATCCCTCTGTAGGGGTAGGAGGCACCCAGGCCTTCACCGCTCAAGGTTATGACGCAAGCGACAACCCGGTCAGCGGGCTGAGCTATACCTGGAGCTGCACCAACGCCACGGCCGGCTCGATCAACTCCTCGACAGGTGTCTTCACCGCGGGCACGGTGCCTGGCAGCTACAGCGATGTGATACAGGC
>Ga0315279_10003568_pt1 | contig 21569 bp, 22 predicted proteins | sample YL17G06_20_MG_FD_203694 | JGI IMG/M metagenome (GOLD analysis project Ga0315279, IMG submission 203694) | Sediment microbial communities from Yellowstone Lake, YNP, Wyoming, USA - YL17G06_20 | ecosystem: Environmental > Aquatic > Freshwater > Lake > Sediment | place: USA: Wyoming | collected... | reverse complement strand
GGAGAGATCAAGGCCAAGCTTCCCGCGAGCCCTCCGGCCGCGGGGGAACCGATGGACAGGATCTTCAGGGATTTCCAGGACATCATCCTGCCCGGCATCACCCATTGGCAGCATCCGGGTTGGTTCGCCTATTTCCCGGCCAACAACAGTCCAGCTTCCGTTCTTGCCGAATTGCTGACGGCCGGGATGGGGGTCCAGGGCATGGTCTGGCAGACCTCGCCGGCGGCCGCCGAGCTCGAGGAGGTCGTTCTGGGTTGGCTCCGCCGGATGCTCGTCCTGCCCGAAGGCTGGTCCGGGGTCATCCAGGACACGGCCTCGACCGCGACCCTCTGCGCCCTCCTGACGGCCAGAGAAAAGGCCACGGGTTATGAAGCGAATGTCCGGGGCCTCCAAGTCCCCCTGACTGTTTACGCTTCCACGGAGACGCATTCGAGCGTCGAAAAAGGGGTCAAGATTGCCGGCTACGGGAAAGAGAACTTGAGGGTGGTCCCCGCCGATGAAAAGTTCGCCATGGTCGCCGAGGCTCTCGAAAAAGCCATCCGCGAGGACATCCGGGCCGGCTTCAGGCCGGCCTGCGTCGTGGCCACCGTCGGGACGACCTCGTCCGGGGCGATCGACCCGCTCGTCCCGATCGGCAAGATCTGCCGGGAGCACGGCCTTTGGCTTCACGTCGACGCGGCCTACGCCGGCACGGCGGCCGTCCTCCCCGAGAAACGCTGGATCCTGGATGGGATCGAGGGTGCGGATTCCTTTGTCTTCAACCCGCACAAGTGGATGCTGACCAACTTCGACTGCTCAGCCTATTTCGTGAAGGATGCGGCCGCCCTGGTCCGGACCTTCGAGATCCATCCGGAGTACCTGAAGACTGGAGTGGATGCCGTGGTGAAGAACTACCGCGATTGGGGGATCCAGCTCGGCCGGCGGTTCCGGGCCCTCAAGCTGTGGTTCGTCATCCGCAACTACGGGGTGGAGGGCATCCGGGCCATGGTCCGGGAGCACATCCGGCTGGCCCGGCTCTTCGAGGGCTGGTTGCACGGCCATCCGAAGTTCGAGCTCCTGGCTCCCGTCGACCTGAGCCTCGTCTGCTTCCGGCTGAACGACGGCCGGCCGGAGGAGGCGCTTAACGCCCTGAACAAGGAGCTCCTGGCGCGCATCAACGCCTCAGGGAAAATCTTCCTGACCCATACGACGCTCAAAGGGAAATTCACCATCCGCCTTGTCGTCGCCGGGAGGACGACCGCCGAGCGCCATGTCCGCGAAGCCTGGGACATCATAAGGACGGAGGCGGAGCGCTTATTGTAGTCGCAACCTTCGGGTTGCGCTTGCGCCATATCGCGCTTCTTCTTATTCGGATGGTCCCGTGGCCGTCTTGAAGAGGGGACACGTACCTTCGGTGCATGTCCCCATTCATTTTAGCGGCGCGTCTCTGGCTTTGATGAAAAGCTGTCGACCTGCAACGGTCTATTTCGCTTTAAATATGCCTGAGTGCTTTGCCCCGAGATAGACGGACCGGTGAATGGCCCTGTCCGCCAAGCTCAGCTCCCGGGCCATCGCCGGCGTGATCATCCGGATATGACGGGCCGCGTTCAGGGCGTCGCCGATGTAACCCAGGTCCTCGCCCGTGGTCACCCAGTTAAGCCGGTCGAACCGGGCGAGGCTGAACGGCGGCGAGTAGGACCGAAGCGATTTCCGGTCCCGCGTGCTGAAGAAGATGTCGAAATAGGACATGACCAGCTCGCGGACCGTCTGGTAGACGGGCTCCCGGAACCGGAGTACCGAAAAATTCGACTTGGCGACCGCGCCCCAGTGCCCGCGCCGTTTGAATACCGCGATGACGTGATCGTCGTCGTTTCTCGCCGTCAAATCCACGATGAGCGGCTTGTGGCCGATGGCCCGCAGGGCCGCGGCCGCGAAGAGGGCGCCCTCGAAGCAGTTGGCCTTCCTTTCCCTGACGACCCAGAGGGGGGAGCGGGTCCCGGGGCGGCAGTCATAATCGAGTTGGTCGAGGAAACGCTGGATCTTGATGGGCGAATCGAGCCTCTCGAAGAGGCGTCCGGCCGGTCCGCCTCCGCCATTCTTTCCGGTCCGTCCCCGCCGCGGGGTCAACGTTCTTCCTTTCCCTTTTTCTCTTCTTCCGGCTGGAGACCGAATTTCAGCTCATTCTTCGGGTCGGCGAACCGGGAGGTGGCTGCCATGGCCATGCCCATGAAAGAGAATTCCATCCCCGCGGACTTCGGGTCCTGTCCCGCGACCTCCAGGACGAGGCGGTTCGTGCCTTCTTGGAGAAGGACATCTTTCAGCGTCACCACTCCCATATGCCTTTGCTCCGAATAGCCGTCGAAAGTGCCGAGCTCCTTGAAGACCGGCTCCTGGCTCGCCCCGGTCACGGGCTGGAGCATCTTCAGGTTCCCCATGGCGGGTCCTCGGAGAAGATAGAGGTCGACGCTGTAAAGCTCGCCGGCCGCCACGCTGAAGTCGAGCTCCGCCCTCGTCGCCGCGGTCGCCCCCTCCGAGGTGAGGATCGGGAACCTCGTCCCGTCCTGGTTGTAGTACGAGGTCAGGGTATGGGTGAGCCGTGGGGCCGAAAACCTCAACCCCGCCGCCTTGTCCTCGAAAACGGACCGGTCCTCGAGCTTAGCTTCCTGCCAACGGGGCAGGACGAAATTCTCCATGGACTCCAGGGCGAAGGGGAGCCTCTTCTCCACGGGAGGGAAAGACGGGAACGGGTTATGCGGCTCCGCCTGGTACCAATAGGCCACCGATGAATAGAAGTCCGACCTGTCATTCGCGTGCCCGTGCTCGATGGTCACCCGGATCGACTTCTGGAAGGGGACGGGATCGGGGACGTGGAACCGGTAGACCGTGGCCTTGGAGCCGACCTGGAAGTCTTCCTCCTGAAGGGGACAGCCATAAAAGAGGTTCTTGCCCTCCCTCATGCCCCAGGCGTCCGAGAAATAGTCCTCGGAGCCGGTGCCGTGGAGGGACGGTGTCTCCTCGCCGTCTATGGTGATCATATCGTCGCCTTCGCCCCACCAGCCCATGGCCCTTTGGAGGACGCTCAGGTTGCAGCCCACGTAGTGGCCCCGGCCCGCGGCGTCGAGGATGACGTAATTCTTTCCCGGCTCACAGGGGGTTTCCTGCCAGTATTGGGCGTGGAAATAGGGCGCTTCGGGATCGAGGTCCGGAAGCTCGCGGTAATCGATATAGAAATAGAAGGCGTCGACGGGCTGGGCGCCTTCGTTGGTGATGGTCACCCGGCACGACCACCGGAACGGCATATACCAATAGGCGTTTCGCGCCCGGCCTTCGGAGGAGCAGGCGATGGGCAGGGAGCTCAGGTCGCGGTTGAGGCCGTGGCCCACGCCGAAGAAGTCGCCGATGGGGGTCTCGACGGATGGGGCCTCTTCTCCGTCCCAGAAGGCCCTTAGGACGAGCTTCCGGCCGTAGAAGGCCTCGGCCGCGATCATCGTCCAGATGTGATGGATGGCCGCGGGGCCCTTGATTTCGGCCAGGACGACGGTCGTCCCTGGCTCGATCCGGATGGAATCGGCGTTGCCGCCCGTGCGGTCATAGGAGGATATCCTCCGGCTCCTGAAGTTCTGCCTGCCGCCGAGTTTGCCCAAGAGGTCCTGGCCTCCCGCGAAAAGGATGCCGGCCGCCAAGAAGAGGATAATGTTAAACGAGAGAAGCCGCGATTTTAGATGGTTCATGACAGTTTTTCCGGTCTCTTGCCGTGCAGGGTTTGATGTCGAGGGGTTCCTTGAAAGGGGAGTGGATGACGGTGCTCTTTTTTTTCACCTGTCTAGCCCTTAATAGACATATGTCAGCCACTTCTCGTATTTCGGGACCTTCCCGGCGACGATGTCCTTGAAGGCGGCCTTGAGCTCGAGGAAGACCTTTCCGGGCTTGCCGTCACCGATGGCACGCTCCATCTTCCCGGCTTTCGGGTCCGACCCGTCCGCCACCCGGACGATAGACGTGATCTCCACGGCCGTGCCCGTGAAGAAGGCCTCGTCGGCGCCGAAGAGTTCTTCTTTCGTGATGGGCCCGATCTCGGTTAGGTAGCCGCGGCCCGCTGCAATCTCCAGGAGGCTGGTCCGGGTGATGCCTTCGAGCACGGATTCTTCGATACCGTTGGTTTTAACGGTCTTACCCTTGAAGACGAAGATGTTCTCTCCCGGCCCTTCGGCGACTCGGCCCTCGAGGTTCAGAAAGATGGCTTCGTCATGCCCCTCGGCCCGAGCTTCCAAGCCGGCGATCGTGGATTGGACGTAGGTCCCGCCCAGCTTGGCCCTCATATCCAGCTGGCTGTGGTGGACCCTCCGGCGGGCAACGATGAAGGCCGAGACCCCTTCGGCCGCCTTCTCCCCGAGGTAAGCGCCCCACTCCCAGGCCCCGATGAGCAGCTCGGCCGGGCAGGCCTTGGGGACCAGCCCGAGGTTGCCGTAAGCGTAGAACATCAAGGGGCGGATGTAGGCGCTCTTGAGGCCGTTCTCCCTCATGACCAGCTTGACGGACTCGATGATCTCGCCTTTGGAGTAAGGAGACGTCATCTTGATGACCGAGGCCGAATGCAGGAAGCGGTCGATATGCTCCGGCAGGCGGAAGACGGCCGGCCCCCTGGCCGTGTCGTAGGCGCGGATGCCCTCGAACGTGCAGGTGCCGTAGTGAAGGGCGTGGCTCATGGGATGGAAGGTGGCTTCCGACCAGTCATAAAAGGTCCCCATGTGCCAGTATTTCCTGGCGCCGGGGAAATGGGTGTTAAGAAACATGGCAGACTCCTTGGATCATAAGAGTGCAGGGATTAAGAATCGGCGATCCCCCCCGTGCTAAAGGCTTAGTGTGAAAGAAAACACAACCTCCGTCGCTGTTTCTTCATGAATGTTGATCAAAGTGATTAAAAATTTATCGTAGCACAGAAGACAAGTAAGGGTCAAACCTACGAATCGAGTCATCTAATATCTAACCCAAAAACGAGAAGAATTCGGCCTTCTCCTCCGGGCTTCAGCCCGGAGTCCTTGTCATAAATCGCGCGAAAAGAAAGGCTTCTCTCTTCACATGACTTGAAAAAACGCAGGTTTGATCCTCACTTCTTAATAAAAAAGGTCTTGCCTTTGAACGAGGACCGACGGATCTTTTTTGCCGAAACGAGGGATGCCAGCGCTTTGCGGACCTCGTCATGATGATTCCCCAAGGATGTGGCGATGTCCTCCGCCGTCACCGGACGCCTCCTCGCCATAGATAGGATGGCGGCTTCCAGGCTTTTGATGGCCGATATTTGGGCCTTCTTCGGAAAGTCCGCCACCACCTCGCAGCCCTCGCCGATGGCTTCACGGATCTTCTCCATCTCGGCGGCGCTTAACGGCCCTGCGTTCTTTACGGCGGGGGGGCGAACCACGGTGTTGAGCTGGACTCTGTCCGGTCGGATGGCGGCGATGGCCTCCTTGAGCTTCCGGACATGGGCGGGAGAGTCGTTCATTCCCTTGACCAGCATGATCTCGAGCCAGATCTCGCCCTTGTACCGTCGGCGGAATTCGGCCAGCCCCTTGAGCGTCCGGTTCAGGGACAAGGACCGGTGTGGCCGGTTGACCCTTCTGAACAGCCCCGGCGTTGCCGCGTCAAAGGAAGGGACCACGATGTCCGCGGCTCTTAGCGCCTCCCGGACGTCCGTCCGCGAAAGCAGTGTCGCATTGGTCAGAACGGCCACCGGGATGTCCGTCATCTTCTTGATGCCGCGGATGATCCCTCCGAGCGACCGGTTGAGCGTCGGCTCCCCCGAGCCCGAGAATGTGATGTGATCGATGTGCCCTCCCGATGAGATAGCCTTCCGGACCTGGTCGAGGACGTCCTTCGGGTCGAAGAAGGCCATCCGCCGGACCGTCGTCCGGGAGGAGGAGCCCAGCTGGCAGTAGACGCAGTCCAAGGTGCATGTTTTAAAGGGGAGGATGTCCACTCCCATGGAGAAACCGAGCCTCCTCGACGGCACGGGACCGTAGACGTATGTCCGTTTCGGAGCTTTGTGGGACGCCATGGCCTTCAGCACTTGTCCTTGTAGAGCTGTATGAAAGCACGCAGAGATCGGTCGTAGGTCTTCTCCACGGCGTCGGGGAACAGGCATGCCGGCAGTTCTTTGTGGCCCCAGTGGTACTGGAGGCATTCGCAGCAGAGACCTTTGCGGGCGCAGGGCTCCCAGGAACAATTGCACCCTTTGGCGTTCTGTCGGAAGTTGCATTCTTTCATAAAGGTATTATCCAATTTAAACAAGTCAGGGTCAAACCGGCAAGCATGACGGAATTGTCAGGACCGCGGGTTTGACCCCTGCTTTTCCCTAAGATATAATACCCCTCGTGAATTCGACTATAACGAGGGACAAAGTGAGCGGATACACCAGAAAAGAAGCCAAAGCCGGGCTTTCGGAGAAGCTCCCGGCGATCGAGACCTTTCCTAACCAATTCGCCGGCTACGAGATCAAGATTGAGGTCCCGGAGTTCACCTCGGTCTGTCCGAAGACCGGCCTGCCGGATTTCGGGACGCTGACCATTTATTACGAGCCGAAAGCTCGCGTCTTGGAACTGAAATCCTTGAAAGAATACTTCCTGGCCTACCGGAACCTGGGCATCTTCTATGAGAACGTCGTCAATCGCGTTCTCGAAGATGTCGTCAAAGCCTGCCGTCCTGTCCGGGCGGCCGTGACGGGCGAGTTCAATCCCAGGGGCGGGCTCAGGTCCGTAATTGAAGCCTGTTACGCGCGTCCCGGGAAGAGGTCCCGGGCGGCGAGGGGATGAGTCTCCGGTCCCTTCCTTCCGCGCTTTTAAACAATAGCCAGCCGAGTTTGAGTTGTGCCATGCTGAAGACCGAGAATAAGACCGCGTTCGAGACGACTGACCTCTGGATGCTCCTGACGACCATGGTCTGGGCCGTCAACCTGTCCCTGATCAAGTTCTCGCTGCGCGAGTTCACCCCGCACGGGTTCAACGGGATCCGGTTGGCCCTGTCCGCGGCGATCTTTGTCGTCGTCCTGGCCTTCAGCCGCGGAGGCTTTTCCCTCGGGAAGGGGGATTTCCTGAAGGTCGCGGGGCTGGGAATCCTCGGAACGACGATCTACCAACTTCTCTTCATCCAGGGCATCAGCCGGACCCAGGCGACGACGACCTCCATGATCATGCCCATGACGCCGGTTTTCATCGCGGTCCTCAGCTCGGTTTTTAAGCTCGAACGCATCCATTGGGCCGCCTGGCTGGGCATCGCCGTATCCTTCCTGGGTGTCTATCTCCTCGTCACGGGTCAGAACAGTCATCTTGCCCTTACCTGGCAGTCCGTCAAGGGCGACGTCTTCCTCCTCCTGGCCAACCTGGTCTGGGCCCTTTATACCGTCCTTTCCAAGCCGCTCCTGGAAAGGGTCCCTCCCGTCAAACTCGCCGGCTTATCGCTCGTCATCGGCACAGCCTTCTACCTGCCCTTTGCCGCTGCCGACGTGGGAGGGGTCCCCTGGGGCTCCATCAGCCGGGGCGCCTGGGCGTCGCTCCTCTATTCCGCCGTCCTGGCGATGGTTGTCAGTTTCATCGTCTACAGCTACTCCGTCCGGAAGGTCGGGAACACAAAGACGGGGATCTACAGCAACCTCAATCCCGTCTTCGCCGTGATCTTCGCCTGGTTCTTCCTGTCCGAGAGGATCACCGTCCTCGAGGCCGGCGGCGGGCTCGTCATTTTCCTGGGCGTGTACCTGACGAGATCGGGATATAAATATTTTCTCAAAAAACCCGAGGGGCCCGGCTCCGTCGGGGAGTGAGTCCGACGCGTTGAAATTTTCTCATAAAAAATATATAAAGGAATAGGGAACCGTATGGTAATCGTCGAGATCTTCAAGTCGCTCAGGCCGCAGCAATGGATCAAGAACTTTTTCATCTTCGCCCCGGTCATCTTTTCCCGGAACTTACTCAACCCCTCGATGGTCCTGAAGACTGCGGCGGCCTTCGCGGCCTTCTGTTTGGTCGCGAGCGCCCATTACATCTTCAATGACATCCGGGACCTGGAAGAGGACAGGCTCCATCCCGTCAAGTCGAAGAGGCCGCTGGCCTCGGGGAGGCTCAAGACCGGCCCCGCCGTCCTATCCTGCGTCGTTATTGCCGTTCTCGGGCTAGCCGTCGCCGCGACCGTCAGCCGCGGCCTCCTCATCATCTCCGCGGTCTACCTCGTCCTGCAGGTCCTTTACTCGCTCTGGCTCAAACGTGTCGTCATCCTGGACGTTTTCGTGGTGGCGGCCGGGTTCGTCATCCGGGTCGTGGCCGGGGGCCTGGCGATCGAGGTCACGATCTCCTCGTGGCTCCTCATCTGCACGATGCTGCTCGCCCTTTTTCTGGCCATGGGGAAGAGGCGCCACGAGATCGTCCTCCTGGAAGGAGATGCCGCGAACCACCGCCCCATCCTCAAGGAGTACAACACCGCCCTCCTTGACCAAATGATCTCGGTGGTGACGGCCTCGACGCTCGTCGCTTATTGCCTGTACACGATCTCGGAGGAGACGGTGGCCAAGTTCGGCACGCGGAAGCTCATCTACACGGTGCCCTTCGTCCTTTATGGCATCTTCCGCTATCTTTATCTCATCTACCTGAAGACCGAAGGCGGCTCTCCCGAGTCCCTGATCATCAAGGACAAGCCCCTCCTCCTCGACCTCTTTCTCTGGATCGCCGCGGCGGTCCTGATCTTTGGCCTGAGGTGATCCTATGGGCCGAGTCCGAGTCGCCGTTCTGAAGACCTCACCGGAGACGGTCCTCGATGATATCCGCGTCCTGATGGGCCTGGCCGATTACCAGCGCTTCCTCCCAAAAGACCGGGATACATTGATCAAGCTCAATCTCTCCTGGACCAAATACTTCCCCTCCTGCTCGAGCCAGCCCTGGCAGGTCGAGGGCGCCGTCAGGACGCTCATCGAGGACGGTTACTCCCGGGAGAAGCTTATTCCCGTTGAGAACAAGACTGTCGTCACGAATCCGAGGAAAGGGGCGCGGAACAACAAATGGCTGCCCATCCTCGAGAAATACGGGCTGGAATTCGTCCCGCTTCCCGACGTCGAGTGGATGGTTTATCCGTTCAAGAGCCCGCTCCTCAAGCTCAACGAGATCTTTCCGGAAGGCATCCAGATCCCGATGATGTATGTCGGAAAGAGCATCCTCCACCTGCCCACGGTCAAGACCCACGGCCATTCGACGACGACAGGCGCGGTGAAGAACGCCTTCGGCGGCCTGCTCAAGGAGGTCCGCCACTACGCCCACAAATACATCCACGAGGTCCTGGTCGACCTCCTTTACATGCAGAGGGAACTGCACCCGGGGCTGTTCTGCGTCATGGACGGGACTGTCTGCGGGAACGGCGCCGGCCCGCGGACCATGCTGCCTGAGATCAAGAACATCATCCTGGCGAGCGGCGATTCGCTGGCCATCGACGCTGTGGCCGCCAAGATCATGGGCTTCGAGCCCATGGAGATCCCCTACATCCGGATGGCCCACGAACGCGGGCTGGGTGTCGGCGACCTTCGCGAGGTCGAAATCGCCGGCGAGGACATCTCGGAGATGAACTTCGGGTTCAAGACACGGCGGAGCCTCGTCATCTGGGGCGACCAGATGATCCGCAGGGGGTTCCTCCGGCCGTTCGAGCGGCTCCTCCTCCATTCGCCGCTGGTCTTCTGGGCGCCCTTCGCGTCCAACGTCTACCACGACCTGATGTGGTATCCGACGATCGGCAGGAAACGTATCCGCCGCTTCATGAAGACGGAGTGGGGCGCCCTCTGGAAAAAATATTGAGGCGATCCCAAGAAGTGTGGTTCTCTTCCATTTAGTGTGGGTTGGGTCAATAGCTTGGACGGGACGGCCCTCGATGGCCGTGATGTCAAGAGTAGGGCATAGGGAAGGGCTTTGCTCCCGGCTCCGATAAAGAATCGCCTGAGACTCGCGTCCTTCTCGGCTCCTCAGGCCCAAGACTCCAGGCACATCTAATGAGCTGAAGGAAACCCATCCTCGGAGCCTTGGGCCGTCGGAGGCCTGCGGCTTCCCTCGTCGGACACTCATCTCAGGCTGATCTCCGCATGGTCGCTGCAGCCCTTCCCCATGCCCTCCCATCACGGCCCCCCAAGGCCGTTTCGGCCTCATCCCATCTTACTGTTCAGCGACCCGCAACAAACGTAAGAGAACCAGAATTGTTTATAAAGTGTTGGAACGCTGATTTTTCTCAGCTTATTTGATCCCGAGGACTTTATGGAGTTGGACGGAGACGCGGAGGTTTTCGAGCCCTTCCTTAAGGCTCGCGGACAGGATCTCCATGGCTTTGGCGGCGCTTCGGCGGTGATTGGATTCGGGCTGGAGGAAAACGGGCGTTGACGGCGGGAATTCCTTCCGGACCCGGCGGACGATGTCGAGGCTCAATTCCCGGCTCACGACGAGCTTCACGTCCCTGGCCGTTTTCAGGAACCGCGGTTCGACGGCATATTCCGGAGGCTTGGGGGATACCGTATACCAGTCCACAGCGAGCAGGCGGTCAACCGTCCCGTTGGTTTCGGCCTGGACCTTGATCCCTTCTTTCTTGAGGTCGCGGACGAGCCCGGAGATGTCTTGAAGGAGCGGTTCGCCGCCCGTCAGGCAGACCCAGACCGCGGGGAAATCGGTGCGCAGGCGCCGGACAGCGGCCAGGACCTCTTCTCGCGTCCTCTCTTTTCCACCCGTCCAAGCATATTTCGTGTCGCAAAACGCGCAGCGGAGGTTGCAGCCGGACAGCCGCACGAAAATCGTCGGCTCCCCTTGGCGAAGCCCTTCGCCCTGGACGGATGAGAAGATCTCAACGATCTTCAGAGTAGGTCGCGGAAGCATCCTCGGATTCCCAAACGGTCACGGCCTTGACGGGATAGAGTTTCTTGAGTTCGGCGTAGAGGTGTCGCGACAGGTTCTCAGCGGATGGATTGAATGGGTAGACATCGTTGAGGAGCGTGTGGTCCGGAAGGACTTCGGTCAGCCGTTTCTTGATGTCCGTGAAATCGATGCCGATGCCCGTCCGGTCAAGTTCTCCGACCCCGATCTCGACCTCGACCTGGAACGTGTGCCCGTGGATCTTCTCGCATTTGCCCTTGTAGCCGCGGAGGTAATGGGCGGCCTGGAACTTGTCCCTGACCTTCAATGTCCAGCTCATAGCTTGCCTTCCTTTCTCAGCCTGGTGATGAGCGGGTCCTCCCGTCCGGCCTCCAACCAGGCTCTCTTTCGTAAGAGGCAGGAGGAGCAGGCGCCGCAGGGGACCTCCCCCCCGGAATAGCAGGACACGGAATACGAGTAGTCGGCGCCCAGAGTGAACCCCTTCCGGATGATCGCGGATTTTTCGAGGCCGACGAAGGGCGCGCGGACGCGCATCGGCGCGGCCCCGAACGTGGCCTTGGTTCCGGCGTTTATGGCCTTTTCCATAGCCCGGACGAACTCGCGCCGGGTGTCCGGATAGTTCGGGGAGTCGATGATGTTGAAGCCGCAGACGAGGTCCGTGACGCCCCGGGCTTCGGCCCAGGCCGCCGCGAGGGCCAGGAGGATGCCGTTCCGGAACGGGACATAGGTCAGCGGAGTCCCGGCCTTGAGATCCCTGAGGTCCTTGTGCTTGGGAACGGGGATCGTCGCGTCCGTCAGGGAGGAGCCTCCGACTTGTGTGAGGTCGATCTTGAGGATGGCGTGGAGAAGGCCGAGCTTCCGGGCCAGGCGCTTGGCCATCCGGACCTCGACGGAGTGCCTTTGACCATAGTCGAACGTGAGCGCGAAGACCTTGGTGTACCCTGCAAGCGCCCAGTAAAGGGCCGTCGTGGAATCGATGCCTCCGGAAAAAAGAACGACGCATGATTTCATGATCTCACCGTATCGATCATAAAGCAGAATCCAGCAGGGGTCAACTTGACACCCCCATACCCCGGTGGTAATGTTTTGATTCCGGACGAGGAAAATGTCTGAATTATTTGCGCTTCTGGATAAAGTTAAAAAAGGCGGAGAATTTGTGGTCCGGGACGACCAGTATGGATTCAACGATACCCTGGACGCGGTCAAGACCGCCCGCGCCCGCGGCGCCCGCCTCGACCTCCTGGACACCGGGCGGTTCAGCGTCCTGGAGCTGGAGTGGCTCTGCAAGGCCGGCGCTCATTTCTACACTTCCGACGATGCCCGCGCGGACGTCTCCGAGCTGCGGCTCATCCGGAAGGCCTGCGCCAAGGGCGGCTCCTCCGCGGCATTCCTGGCGCGCGGTCCCTTCGAAAACGGCGATCAGCCGGGCCGGCCGCCCTATTCCGTTCTCTTGGCATTGGCCGGGGACGGGTTCATCCTCCACACCTCGAACCGGGAACACGCGCGAGACCTTCTCTTGTTGTCTGGGCTCGCCGAGGAGGCCCATAAGGGCGGCGGCTTCCTGGTCTATTATCATCACGGAGCCGCGGACTCCGGGCTCGTCGAGTTGACCTCGCGCGGCGCGAGGATCCACCTGTCGGACAAGCGGCTCCAGGAAAGTGACCTCGAGCTCTTGAGCGCCGTCCTCAAAGCCTCGCGCGCGGGAGGGTCGAAGCTCATCCTTTACGTAGAGAAAGGCATGCCCGTCCGTTTCCTTAAAAAGCTCTTTAACGCGGGCGCGACCCTGCTTTTCAAGAGGCCCCCGCACGATCGCCGATCGCTCATGAGGAAGCTGGAGCTTAAGGCCCGGAAGAGGGTCCCGAATCCCGATTCATATTATTTATATACGACGTTCCTGCTTTGATTCTTCACCCTTTCGCGATCAGAAATACTTCTTTTCGTGTGATAGAGGACAATAGCGCAGGGACGATGCCCGGAGGAGGTTATAGATAAACCGGAGCGAATTGGATATAATGAGCTGTTTGCGAGCGAGAAACATGAGCGAAGATAATAAAGCCGTTGAGGACGGGGCCGCCCGGGCCCTTCTGAAGATCAAGGAGGCCGAAGACCAGGCTGCCGCCATGGTCCGAGAGTCCAAGGAGACTGAAGGCCCGCGGCTCGTTCAGGCCGCCCATGAAGAATCGCGAAAGGTCAGGGACGATCTCCTCGAGCGGGCTCGGGGGGAAGCTGAAGCCTTGACCCGGTCCTTGATCGAGAAGGCACGGCGCGACGCTGAAGAGGTCCGAAAGCGGACAAGTGAGGAGATCGCCCGAATGCGGGCCCAGGCCGGGCCGCTGATGGACCGGGCCGTTGAAGAAGCGGAGCGCCGGCTGGCGGCGGTCCTCGATGGAGGCTCCGTTTAAGCCGTGGCCGTCGCGCTTATCGAAAAGGTCCACGTCTTCGCCCACCAGAGCCTGAAGACGGAACTCCTGTCCTCTCTCCAGGAGGCGGGGGTCGTCCACCTCGATGAGGTGACGCTCGAAGGCTTCGGGTCCCGGTCTTGCCCGGCCGACCTCTCGGACGCCGATCACACCCTCACCAGGCTCAAGCACGCCCTCGACGTTTTCGCCGATTGGGACGAAACCGGCGGGTTGAAGAGACTTCTCCGGCCGAAGCCCGCCCTGTCCATGAAATCGAGAAAGAGCGTCATGGGATTCGATTACGGCCGCATCCTCGATGAATTGGAGAGGCTCGAATCGGAGAAGAACGAGCGACAAGCGGAGGCGAGACTCCTGGACAAAGAAGCGGCATTCCTCGGACCTCTCCGCGCCCTGCGCTTCCCCATCGAGGCCCTTCGCGGCACGTTCACGACCGAGGTCAAGCTGGCGGTCCTCCCCTTGTCGGAAGTGGAGAAGCTCTCGGCGTTGGCCCAAGAACGGCCCCTCTGGTTCGAGACCGTCGCCCGCGATAAGAGGCTCGCCCATGTCCTTCTGGCCTTTCCGCGGGACCTCGGGGAGGAGATCGAGCCCTTGTTGAAGGAGCTCAATGCCGCGCCCGCTTCCCTGGACGCCCAGCTCGGGAAGACCCGTCCCGGGGACAAGGTCGGGGACATCCTGGACAGGAACGACGAGGAGCGCGCCCGGCTAAGCGCGGACATCGCCGCTCTTGAAGACAAGATGAAGGCCCTGGCCGTCCACAAGACGGCCCTGATGTCTGTTCACGACATTCTGCTGAACGAGCGGGAGAAAACCCAGGCCGCGGGCCTCCTCGGCGAGACAGAGAAGGTGATCTGCCTGGAAGGTTGGGTCCGGGCTGCGGACAAGGAACGCCTCGCCTCGCGGGTCGCCTCGGTCGCCGAAACCGCGCAAGTCTATTTCCGCGAGCCGCTTCCTGAAGAGGAACCTCCGGTCTACCTTGAGAACGCCGGGATCGCAAAGCCCTTCGAGATCATCACCCGCCTCTATGGCCTGCCCGAACGCGGTCACCTCGACCCCACGGTCCCTCTTGCGCCGTTCTTCTTCCTTTTTGTGGGACTCTGCGTCAGCGAAGGCGGTTACGGCTTTCTCGTTACCGTGCTGAGCCTCCTCTATCTGAAGTTCGGGCGGCCGTCGAAAGGCGCCCGGCTGTTCGCCAAGCTCGCCCTCTACCTCGGCCTGTCCAACATCGTCCTGGGGACATTCTTCGGCGGCTGGTTCGGGTTCCCGATCCGCTCGCTCCTCCTCATCGACCCGTTGAAAGACCCTATTCTCTTCCTCGGTCTGTCGCTTCTCCTGGGCTTCATCCAGGTCTGGTTCGGAACGCTCTTGAGCATGATCAACGCGATCAGGAACAAAGTTTATGCGGAATCCATCGTCAAGGGCGGCTGGCTTCTTTTGCTGCCGACCCTTGTCCTATATTTCGTCCTCAAGAGTCCGGTCGCGGGGGTCCTGGCCATCGCCGGCGCCTGCGGCATCGTCTTCTTTGCCAATCCCAGCCGAAACCCGTTCGCCCGTTTCTTCGGAGGCCTCTACAGCCTTTACGGCATCTCCGGGTACCTCTCCGATACGTTATCCTATTCCCGCATCCTGGCTCTCGGCCTTGCCACCGGGGTCATCGGCATGGTCATCAACAACCTGACCCAGACGGCGTTCAAGATCCCGGTCGCGGGCTGGGTCCTGGCCCCGCTCATTTTCGTCGGCGGCCACCTGTTCAACCTCGGAATCGGTTTTCTGGGAGGCTTCGTCCATTCCATGCGCCTTCAGTTCGTCGAGTTCTTCACCAAGTTCTACAAGGGAGGCGGAAAGCCCTTCAAGGCCTTCCGGCTTGAGAATAAATATATGGAGTTCACATAAGGAGGTCACGCGAAGATGACATTAGGATTGTTACTGGCAATTTTGGGCGCGGCCTTGGCCGTGATCCTGGCCGGCATCGGTTCCGCCATCGGCGTCGGCCTGGCGGGACAGGCCGCCAGCGGGGTTATGAGCGAGGACCCGGGCAAGTTCGGGAGCGTTCTTCTGCTCGTCGCGCTTCCCGGGACGCAGGGCATTTACGGGTTTCTGAGCGGGTTCCTGGTCATCCTCAAGCTGGGGCTGATCTCCGGAACCGTCCTCCAGCCCACGGTGAACCAGGGCTGGGCGATCTTGTTCGCTTGCATGCCCGTGGCGTGGGCGGGATTCATATCCGCCATCCACCAGGGGAAGGTGTGCACCTCGGGCGTTTACATGGTCGCCAAGCAGCCGAAGGAAGCGGTGAAGCCGCTGGTCATGGGCGCGCTGGTCGAGACGTACGCCGTCCTCGGACTTTTGGCCACGGTCCTGCTCTTGAACGGCATCAAGCTTCCGTAGATGGACCGATGAGCCTGGAAAAGATCGTCGACAAGATCCTGGACGACGCCCGGGCCGAGGCGGACCTGGCGAGAGCTGAAAGCCTCCGAAAGGCCGGAGACATCCGGGAGGAGGCGAAACGTCAGGCCGAAGAGCTGGCCGGGGCCCTGCTCCGAGAGGCCGAGCGCGAGGCGCGCCTCGAGGCCGGACGGATCGTCACCCAGAGCCGCCTCGAGGGGAGGATCGAGCTCCTGACCGCGAAGAAGGGCCTGATCACCGAGGTTCTGGAAAAGGCCCTGGCTGGGGCGCCGGTCCGAGACCGTTCCCTGACGCGGATGGTCATCCTGAAGGACGGAGAAAGGGAAGAACCCTTCGACCGGGCGATGCTCCTGGACGAAGTTCGGCCGGGACTGGAGAGCCTGATCACCGACATCTTGAAGATATGAAACGACATTCCGCACTCGATTACGCCTACGCCATCGGCCGGGTCCGGGCCCTCGAGAACTTCCTCGTCGGCCGGACGGTATTCCTGGAGGCCGCCGAGGCCGCGGACCTTTCATCCGCCCTCCGGACCCTCGCCGAGGCCGGGCGTTTTTCCGAGGACTTCCCTGACATCCGGACGTCCGCCCAGCTGGACCGGGCGATCGAGAAGGAAGAGGCCAAGCTTTCGTCGTTCCTTTCGGAGGTCCTCCTCGACAAGCCCATCCTGGATGTTTTCCTGCGGGATTCGGATCCCCAGGAAGCCTTGGGCCTCGGGCGCGAACTCGGCTGCGCGTTCATCATGGATTACCTCAGGCGCAGGATCGATCTCGGCAATATCAAGATTTTCCTTCGGGCCAGGCGCCTCGAATTGCCGGAGGAAAGGTTCCGGGCCGTCGTGCTGCGGGGAGGTTTTCTTGAGGAACGGATGTTCCTCGACAAATACGCTCTGCCTTTCTCCGAACTCGGGGCCGGACTATCATCCACACCCTATGCCGGCCTTTGGGAAAGCTCGGTCCGGGCGCTCACGGAGAGGGAGACGTTCATCGACCTCGAGAGAGGGTCCGAAGATTTCCTGATGGCCCATTTGAGACAAGCGAGGTACATGGTCTTCGGCCCGGAGCCGGTCTATGCCTATGGGCTGGCGAAGAAAAGGGAACTCCTCCTCGTCCGGATGGTTGTCTCCGGGAAGATCTATGAGCTTCCAGCTGCGGTCCTCAAGGAAAGGATCAGTGAGACCTATGTCTGAGGGGATGAAGGTCGCGATCGTCGGCCAGGCCGGACTCTGCTTCGGTTTCAGAGCCCTGGGCTTGAAGGTGTTCTCGCCGGAGACCATCGATGAGGCCCGGGCGGTTATGGCCGACCTTGAAAAAGATGATTACGCCCTCTGCTTCCTCCACGAAAGTTACTTCGGGCCGTTACAGGAGGAACGCGAAGCGATTGGAAAGAAGTTCCGTCCCGTGATCGTGGGTTTTTCGGATTACAGGAAGATATCGGACCACCTCGAGGTCCGGCTGAAGGAAATGGCCGTCCGGGCCACGGGCTCGGACTCTCTGGTGAAACGGAAGGGAAAGATATGAGACAAGGTAAGATCGTTCGCGTGGCCGGCCCCCTCGTGGTCGCCTCGGATTGTCTTGGGGCCAAGATGTACGACATGGTGAAGATCGGGGAGCTCGGCTTGATCGGAGAGATCATTGAGCTCAAGGAGGACCGGGCCTACATCCAGGTCTACGAAGATACGACGGGCATAGGGCCGGGCGAGCCGGTCTTCCTCACGGGCAAACCCTTGAGCGTCGAGCTCGGGCCGGGGCTCCTCGGCTCCATCTACGACGGGATCCAGCGGCCGTTGGACGTCATCCGGGTCAGGGAAGGGGACTTCGTCGGCCGCGGCATCGAGATGCCCAGCCTGAGCCGGGAGAAAATTTGGGGCTTCAAGCCGCAGTGCCGGGCGGGCGAGACGGTCGAGGAAGGCGACGTCCTGGGCGAGGTCCAGGAGACGCCGCTCATCGTCCACCGGGTCCTGGTCCCGGTAGGGTGCGCGGGCTCGGTGACCGAGGTCCGGTCCGGAAGCCTGGGCGTCGCCGAGATCGTGGCCCGAATCGAAACGAAGGACGGGACGCGCGATGTCCCGATGTTCCAGACCTGGTCGGTCCGCCGGCAAAGGAAAGTGGCCGAGCGGCTGATGCCCGATGAGCCTCTGGTCACGGGACAGCGGGTCATCGACACGCTTTTTCCATTGGCCAAGGGCGGGACCGCCTGCGTTCCCGGCCCCTTCGGCAGCGGCAAGACCGTCGTCCAGCACCAGCTGGCCAAGTGGTCGGATGCCCAGATCATCGTCTTCGTGGCCTGCGGCGAGCGCGGCAACGAGGTCGCCGACCTTCTCCTGAGTTTTCCCGAGCTCAAGGACCCGCGGACGGGACGGCCGCTCCTCGAACGGACCGTCATCATCGCCAATACCTCCAACATGCCCGTGGCCGCGCGCGAGGCCTCGATCTATACCGGCATGACCATCGCCGAGTACTTCCGTGACATGGGCTATTCCGTGGCCCTCATGGCCGATTCTTCCAGCCGCTGGGCCGAGGCCCTGCGCGAGATCTCCGGCCGCATGGAAGAGATGCCCGGCGAAGAGGGCTACCCGGCCTACCTCGCCAGCCGCATCGCCGAATTCTACGAGCGGGCCGGCAAGGTCGTTTGCCTTGGTAAGGACAAAAGGCCGGGTGCGCTGAGCGTCATCGGGGCCGTCAGTCCGCCGGGCGGAGACCTTTCGGACCCCGTCGTCCAGGCGACACTCAAGGTGGTCAAGGTCTTTTGGGCCCTAGACGACAGACTGGCCAATTCCCGTCACTTCCCGGCCATCAACTGGCTCCTCAGCTATTCGCTCTACAGGGAGAATGTCAAGAAGTACCTGGGCGGCCGGGTCGCCGGGGACTTCGTCGACCTGAGCCAGGAGGCCATGCATCTCCTCGAGCTCGAGTCGGAGCTCCTTGAGATCTCGCGCCTCGTCGGCGTGGAATCGCTCTCCGCCAAGGAGCGGCTCATCCTCGAATCCGCCCGCTCCATCCGGGAGGACTTCCTCCACCAGAACGCCTTCCATCCGCAGGATACCTACACTTCGCTCAGAAAGCAGTATAGGATGCTCCGGACCATCCTCCAGTTCCACCGGTCGGCGCTCAAAGCCATCGAAGAGGGCGCCGAGCTGGAGAACGTCCTGGCCCGCGACGTCCGGGGAGACATCGCCAAGATGAAGTTCCTGCCCGAAGAGAATTGAGAGGTCCCATGCGCAAGGAATACCAGACCGTATCCAACATCGTCGGTCCGCTGGTCATCGTCGAGAAGGTCGCGGACGTCAAGTTCGGCGAGCTCGTCGAGATCGAGACCGCCGGCGGCCGTCTGCGCCGCGGCCAGGTCCTCGATATCTCGACCGAGCAGGCCGTGGTCCAGGTCTTCGAGGGCACCGTCGGACTGGACATCGAGGGCTCGCGCGTCCGGTTCCTGGGGCGATCCCAGCAATTGGGCGTTTCCGAAGATATCGTCGGCCGCATCTTCGACGGCTCGGGGAAGCCCAAGGACAAGGGCCCGCAGATCATCGCCCGGAAGATGGTGGACATCAACGGGCGCCCGATCAACCCGGACGCCAGGGACTATCCCTCCGAGTTCATCGAGACGGGGATCTCGTCGATCGACGGGATGAATCCGCTCGTCCGCGGCCAGAAGCTGCCTCTCTTCTCCGGGAGCGGCCTGCCGCATCCGAGGATCGCGGCCCAGATCGCCCGCCAGGCGAAGGTCCTGGGAAAGCAGGAGAAATTTGCCGTGGTCTTCGGCGCGATGGGCATAACGTTCGAGGAAGCGGCCTTCTTCATCGAGGACTTCAGAAATACCGGGGCCCTGGAGAGAGCCGTCCTCTTTCTGAACCTGGCCAACGAGCCGCCCATCGAACGCATCTCGACGCCGCGTCTGGCCTTGACCTGCGCCGAATACCTCGCCTTCGACCTGGATATGCACGTCCTGGTCATCCTCGTCGATATGACGTTCTACGCCGAGGCCCTGCGCGAGATCTCGGCCGCCCGAAAGGAGATCCCGGGCCGGCGCGGTTATCCCGGCTATCTCTACACGGACCTGGCATCCTTGTACGAACGGGCCGGCCGCATCAAGGGGAGGAAAGGTTCGATCACCATGATCCCCATCCTGACGATGCCCGAGGACGATAAGACCCATCCCATCGCCGACCTGACCGGCTACATCACGGAAGGCCAGATCATCCTGAGCCGGGAGATCCACCGGAAGGGGATCTATCCGCCGATCGACGTCCTGCCGAGCCTGTCGCGGCTCAAGGACAAGGGCATCGGCGCCGGCAAGACGCGCGAGGACCACGCCGACGTCCTCAACCAGATCTTTGCCTGCTACGCCCGCGGCAAGGAGGCCCGGGAGCTGGCCCTGATCCTGGGAGAGGCTGCGCTCACGGACCTGGATAAGCTCTACCTCAAGTTTGCCGAACGGTTTGAGGACGAGTTCGTGCGGCAGGGCGAGTTCACGGCCCGGACGATCATCGAGACGATCGACCTGGGCTGGAAGCTCCTGCGGACGATTCCGAAGGCCGAGCTGAAACGCGTCCGGCCGGAATACTTGGAAAAATATTATTGAGATGAAGCTCAACGTCAATCCCAACCGGATGGAGCTGCTGAGACTGCGGCGGCGGCTCGCGCTGGCCGAGCGCGGTCACAAGCTGCTCAAGGACAAGCTCGAAGAGATCATGCGCCGGTTCCTGGATACGATCCGCCGGCTGTCGGCCCTCCAGGAGGAGGTCGGCGCGGGGCTCGACAGGATATTCCTCGCCTTCGCCCTCGCCGGCGGCCGCGGCCCGCGGGAAGAACTCGAGAGGCTCATTCCCGAAGGCGAGCTCCGGCTGGCCGTCGAAAAGCGGAGGGTCCTCAACCTGACGATACCGGAGTTCAAGATCACGGCGCTCCGCCTTTCGTCCTGCGACCTCCTGAACACGGAGGCCGAGCTGGACATCGGCCTGAAGAGGGCGGAGAAGCTCCTGCCCGTCCTCACGGAAATAGCCAGACTGTGGAAATCCGTGGAGCTCCTGTCCCACGAGATCGAGGTCACGCGCCGGCGGGTCAACGCGCTGGAGCACATCCTCATCCCCGGCATCCGGGAAGTCATCCGCTCCATAGGGTCGCGGCTGGAGGAGATGGAGCGGTCGACGCAGGTCCAGCTCATGCGCGTGAAAGAGATCATCCGGCACCACTAATGGTGGTCCAAACGCGGGCTTATACAGAAAAAAGTGGTCATGGGGCAAAAAGATGTTGACATTTGAAAAAAATAGTATATATATAAAAAAGAATGAGAGTGAGATGAAATTGAAAATAAGGAAAGAGGAATAGACATGATCACATCGCAGGGCACCTTCGTAAACCTCAGTAGTCCTAGAGCGTAACGCGATGAAAATAGCGTTGCTCTACAGCTCAAAATCCGGAATGGAAGCCACGCTCGATCGCCGACGCAGCAACGAAAAGAGGGAGGAGGAGGACGAACCTCCACTCGATCTGCTCGCTGAATGTGATTCCGACGAGACGATCGCCGCCATTCAGCAGACCCTCCAGGAAAGATATCAGGTCTTCCTGATCGAATCCGACGACAAAGCCTACACCCGCCTCAAACGTCTGCGGCCGCACCTCGTCTTCAACGTCGCGGAAAGGGTCTTCGGGCCGAACCGGGAGTCCCACATCCCCACGATCTGCGAGATGCTGGGCATTCCGTATACGGGCTCCGATCCGATGACCCTCGGGATCTGCCTCGACAAGTCGCGGGCCAAGGAGATCATGTCCTTCCACAGGATCCCCAACCCGCCGTTCTGGATCGTCGAATCGGCCGCCGAAATTCCCGGCGCCATCAAGCTCCCGGCCATCATCAAGCCGCTCTTTGAAGGCTCGAGCAAAGGCATCAAGGA
>Ga0315279_10003567_pt1 | contig 21571 bp, 21 predicted proteins | sample YL17G06_20_MG_FD_203694 | JGI IMG/M metagenome (GOLD analysis project Ga0315279, IMG submission 203694) | Sediment microbial communities from Yellowstone Lake, YNP, Wyoming, USA - YL17G06_20 | ecosystem: Environmental > Aquatic > Freshwater > Lake > Sediment | place: USA: Wyoming | collected... | reverse complement strand
TTCACTTATTTCTATCGATGGAGCCTTTGATTTATTGATTAGTTCTTTTGTCGCCGATATTACTTGATCTCTCTGGCCCTGCGCTCCGCTGATGAGGGCTGACCAATTATCAAGGATGTCAGCTTTCCGCTCGGAGACTATGATGACGACTCCGATGATGCCGAGAACTAGAATAACTAATCCGATTTTCATAGAAATAATAAGGAAAATGAGTCCTAAGATTAAAAGAAAGAGAACGATTGTTTTCTTCATTGTTTACCCCCTAGAGAAAATTAAAAAGGGCAGACGCCTTTTTTCCCAATAATGCAAATCCTTCGCTTTATAAGATATCATAACCCCTTAATATCGATATTTTAGCCGGATTGTTTGGGAAAAAACAAGAATAAATTAGCCGCCTACGAGGATTTCCCTTATCCGCTCATCTTTTAAGAGCGATTCCTGGCTCCCTGGGCGTTCTCCACGATCATCGACCAGCGGTCGATGATCTTCTCGTCTTTAAGAGTAACTTTTCCAAACATTATTCCCCTCCTTGAGATGATAATATAAATAAAGGCGGAGTCTAGCGCTTCATTATTATATAAACGAAATTGGGATTCCGATAATTAACGCCCTTTCTATTTCATGTTTTTGTTACTAACTCCTGATATATTCAATTGTATGATATTTTCGGGGCATGTATTTATTCTATCGAACCTTCGCCTATATATTTGGCTTCTCCTTGAATAGTAAATCCTTGCATATAACGGATATTACGATTGTAACAATTATTATTATTAAAGAAATTATAGCCACTCCAAAATCGCTATATTTTTCGAAAATCCAAATCTTCGAAACGTGCCCAGTGGTGCCAATACAAACCGCTATTAAACATACGACCGCCACAAATAGATCGGACCGATATAAAGTAATTACGGCCCTTTCCATAGCTTTTTTCTTTTTTTCAGCCGCAGAATCGTCATCAAGAACTTTCGGTAATTTATTTTTTAATTTAAATTTTTTCTTTACAGCTAAATCCACTATAAAATAGCATATATATGTAGCCATCCATAAATATATAATGCGCTCCCTATTGATATTTAATGTTAGAAATCTTGATACAAGTATTAAACAAATAACAGGAATTGTAATGAACGTTATCTGAATAGCTTCCCATATGCCTTCAAGCTTTAATCCGATTTCATCTTCAATTTTCCAATCCTCCCTTTTTTGATGATATTGTGCTACTTGAGCCACGTGAATAATTAAAGCCCCCGCTGGAATAAAATAAGCTAAAAAATCAGGCCATTCGATGTCTGATAAGATATTAAATGATAAATAAAATGATAAACTAACAGTATTATTAGAGGTGCTATTACTGAACATAGAAAAGATTGCTTCCACCGCATAAACAAAAGTCACTGCAATAAGCAAATCCAATACTTTTTTTAGCATTTTATTCTTCTGAGCTTAATGATTTGATTTTAACCACTAATATTTTCCCCAGTATCTCGAAATCTAATTTTTTATAAAATGCGAATAAATTGTCCTCAACCTGCGCAACCAGCAGATTCGCATATTTATTAAAGGCTACATATTTAGCATATTTTATCATTTTTCGTCCGAAGCCCTTCATCCTATATTCCTGTTCTATAAATAGCTCATATATACCCATATCTCGTCCATCATAAAATAATTTCATGCTTCCTATCACAATGCCATCTTTCACGATTTCTACTATTTCAAGCTGGCTATCCAAAACCATTTCCCTGAACTCAAATCCCCGATTCTTTGTAAGAACTGTTTTTGTTGGCCTTGAATAAAACGTAGCGCCCTTGAATATATCGATCTTTTTATCAGTTGTTAAAATGTTTAGCACTTCTTTTCTTGCATGACTCAAATATATATAAAAATAGGAGCTACATTCTTTTTTTGCTACTCCAATAAATTTGAATAATTCTGCTTTATCCGATCCGTTACTGACAATATAATTAAGATTGCCGCTGTTTTTGTTACAAAGAAGAACGGTATTTTTTCCAGCAGAATAATAAATATCATTATTTTTATTATTTCTGCCGAAATACTCGGCTAATTTCGCAAGGTTGATTAATTCGTGCTGGAAAGCAATATTAACAGCCCTAGCCATAGAATTAGTGCATCATATTCATGCCGGAAACGCTGATTATGTCCTTTTTAAAGTCGTCAATGTCACCAGCACTATAATTCTTCTTTTTCTGTCGGATTATCTCCAGCGCTCTTCTTGCGGAGATGTTAATACCAGCTAGTATGTTCAAAGTAATATTTCCATTCAAATCTACCAACGCCTTCTGAGTTATTTCTATTTCCGCTATGGCTTTTTCAATATTCTTCTCAAAAGTTCCTTTTCTAATTAATTTATAATATAAATCGGATATTTTAATATTATCTCGTTTTATATCGTGGATGAAATCACTCAATATACTCGTTCTTTTCTTCTGAAAGAAATCTTCCTGCCAATCTACGACATCATCAAGCAATTGGATCGCCAAAGAGATTCTTAAAATACAATCCTCCACAATGCTCAAGACAGAGCTTCTATCGGCACAATCGGCATAGAAAGCTGCCGTTGCGCGCATGATACCACCTCTATAGGCCATGGCCATATAATCTTTGTCTTCAAAACGATTTTTAACATCTTTTAAATTTAATAATTCTCTCTCGTTGTGCATCGCTACGAATATATAATTATTTAGGATTTCGAAAAGCTCACGTGGATTATTACAACTTTTAATCATTAACGCGATGCCAGCTAACATTAATTCATGACTCCCATGAATATTTAAAACTTCATTGTGTGATGGAATATCATCGATGTCATCAAGTATTTGCGTAAATTGATCTAACATCAGCGTTCCCAAACACGCGGCTCTTATCACGTTTGATTCATTAATCTTAAACACTTCCGATAGAGCACAAGAAAACCGGGCTATGAAGGGGATGGCATTCGTATCGTTACACCGCGAGGACCAATATTTTTTACTTATTTCAGCAAGGTGGGGAAGTTTTTCTGCCACATGAAATATATAGTTGTTCCATATCTCGCGGCTTATGCCATCGATATCAACATCTACAAAACCTTTTTCTTTATGATTAATCGTTATAGCTTGTATATTCATAGAAATTTACTCCACAGCGAATTCATTTTGCATTTTTGCTCGAAAAATAAACATTGTGCCGATAGTCAGTAGCAGGCCCATACTAATCCAGGCCAGTTGGTATTTTCCACTAAATGTTAAGACGGCGCTCCATATAAGGGGCCCGGTGATTGTCGCGAAACGCTCAAAAGTTGAATAAATCCCAAACATCGTATTTTTCAATTTTTTAGGTATCAATCTCAGATAAATAACACGAGCTACCGTCCATACGGCTCCATTTAGAATCCCGAGGATTCCCCAGAACGTTATAAAGAAAGCGGCATTGTTGATCAAACCTGACAATAAAATAGTCCCCACCCATAAACATAGTGCTATCAAAAGCGTTTTCTTTAATCCGAATTTTTTAGAAATCAACGCAGATATCCAGGCCCCTAAAGCGCTAGCGACTAATACTAGTAAAAATAAATACGCTTTAGTTGAATCTGAAAAACCGTAAACTTTTTCCATATATATGGTCGAATTATTTTGGATAGTAAGAATGGCATCACTAAAAAATATATATCCGACAAGAAATAACAATACGGTCCTTCCCACTATTGCCTTAATTGCGCCCTTAAAAGAGATTTTTGAAGTATCCTGGACAAAGTTCGCCGAATCGATCTCTTTAACGTGTTTTAACATACGCAGACTTATAAAAGAAAGAATACCAGTTAAAATCGCGCTTGGTAAAATCGAACTCATCCCTCCGGCTATCCCCAATGTAGGTAAATATCCCTTAACGGAAAGCAAGCCAAAAAATATTGCGACAATACCTCCGATCCAGCCCCAAGCCAAACCATTAGCTGACGAAAAAATATGCTTTTTGGGTTCCGAAACCATTCCCAACATTGCGTTGTAGAAAACCAAGCTGAATTGATATGCCACAAGAACAAAGAAAAAACCCAGAAGCGCGATTATCGCTCTGGCGATATCGTTATTTATTAGAGGCGCAATCCCAACCATTATTCCAGAAATGAACAATATTACGGTAGAAATACTCAAATAGGAATATGATCTAGATTTTTTGTCGGCAACATATCCGAAAGCCGGTCCTATAACGATAATGGCAATTGAACTCAATACAAACATAAGATTATATATAAAATCATTTACGTGTTTTTGTCCAATTATCCATTGCGGGAAATATAGGCTACCATTAATAACGAGAATCGAGTTGGCAAAGTCGTATAAATACCAGCCGAAACGAGTTTTCCGTTCCATTTTTGTATTTGTACTATCCATAATTGTCCACCAAAAGAATTACTAAATATTTGGCTTAATTAATTTTAACAATTTAAAAACAAAAGTCAATAGTTGGCAGCTTTTTTAATCATCATCCCCAAGGCCACAGCTTCTATCGTCCTCAGATAGTAGGAATGTTTTCGGGATTTCTCCTTATTTAACTCGTGAGCAAGCATAGGGTATTCTCTGATAATCTTCTCGGCCAGATTCCTTTTATTTGGTTTCTCGTCTGTTAAGAATAATCGCTCAAGCTCTTTGACGGAATAACTTTTCGCTTTGATTCGTTTTCTCTTCACCAAGGATTTGATCTTAGAAACCAAAAGCTTTAGATTCTTCGACGACCGCGAAGGATGGAGTTTCTTTATCGCAATCGTGTTTATGTCATGAATCTCGATTTGTTCGCGTATGACTTTAAGAATTCTCTCAGCCTTTTCTTTTGTCCATTTCCCTCTAAAGGTCTTAACTCTCCAATCTAAAAGCTCCGAGTCTTGAAAGACCGCAATCCCTAAATATCTTGTTCCCGGATTAATACCGATTATTTTTAAAGTTTTTTGGTTCATGCCTTTTTATTAATTGGCTTATTGGTTTTAAACTATTAAAACCGTCCGCTCCGTTATTCTTATTATTAATTTTTATATATTTACTATTGTTTGATTTCCCTAGTGTCGTATCCCCTATATCCCGTTTGTCGTATAGCTGTATCCCTTTTGGCGTATCGACCTTAAGAAGTGAATAAATACACCGACCTGTTATTTTATTGGCTTTTATTATCTTGAAATCTTTAAGTAGCCGGATTTTTCGGTTGACCGTCCTTATGCTAAGCCCTAAGTGTCCGGCAATAGATTTTTGAGTCGGAAAACAGGTCTGACTCTTTGAATTTGCGTAGGAAGCCAAAACGTTATAGACGGCAAGTCCTGAGCTTTTCAGAATTCGGCCATAGCGTTTCAGTATGGCTCGATTTATCCAATACCACTCCCTCTCATAAATGTTTCTTATTTCGTTTCTTTCAACGTCGTTCATAATTTTAATAGAACTTCTTCCCCCAGACGTGCTCGCAGATGATTTGACCGACGAGACAAAGATTCCGCCTCATTTCGTCTATGGATTTACGAGACAATCCCTGCATTTTGAGAATGCGGCGATACTTTTCATATAAGTCTGGGCGTTTCTTTCTTTTAGGCATGCTTTCGCCGCAGATATTCTTCCCTTTCCATGATCTTTCTCTTAATCAACCGGATCAGCGGAAAAAACAAGGCATCTATCAACATACTATACAAGCCCGATAACTTGATCGCGTTGATCAGGCTCGGCAGGCAGACGCCTTTTTCCCAACGGGAAATCATCCCCGCACTCTTAAGATTTAGGATTTGCGCGACATCCTTCTGCTTCAATCCTATGGCTTTTCTATATCGTCTCAAGTTATTCGGAATCTTTTTTATCTCGACTTTTTTCATACCCTCCTTGATTGGTTAATAGTTATACTATTCAGAATATAAGGAGGGCGGATCTAAAACAAGGGATGAAAAATTGCCTAAAGAGGCAACTTTGGATTAGGATTGGGGAGAAGATCGGGATAAATATTTTTTTGTATTCAGGATTTAAGTGAATGCAGGGATCTAAAAGCGGATATATAGGTTTTATCAAGCGGCCATTTTAATAATTCTAATATGAATCTCTCAGATAAGGCTCTTAATATTATCAGATCCTCAATTAATCTATCTGGCTCTCTAATTTCTCCCTTATGAATTAGCTTATTGCGTCTTCTTTGTATATTTTCAAATGTCGGTTTCAATAAATCTGGCTCATTCAAGAAATCCAACACTTCTATATCTAACTCTCCAATGCATTTAATTAAACGATCAATAAACGGAATCGTATTCAATCCTAATAAATTTAATATGAGCCACGATTTTTCATTTTTGTATTTACTCTCATCTCCGAAATATGCTGATACCACTTCTTTTACTTTTTTTAGGAGCTTTTTAAAAGAATCCTTTTGAAGAACGTTAAAATAGCCTCGGGTTTCGCTGAGGCTATTTACCAATACTTCAACGGCCAAATATATCGTCTGTATCTGCGCTTCAACCGTATCATGTTCATAAGATACTGCTGTATAAATTATTGCACGTCTTATTTCATTCTTCATCGGATGATTTCGGTATTCTTGCAGAATCTTATAGAATCCCCCCTTGGCTAATTCGTTTTGTCCAATTAAATAGTTTTGGGAATCCGCCTTGCCGGAAATAATCGATTTTCTTCGTTTATAATAATTCGGTATCCATATCTCTCGATCATCTGGCACTGGGATTATCTTAATATTTATTTCGTACCAGAATAATCTTCTCCGGTTAATAAAAGAGAGAAGCCATAATATATCCTCAATTTCTTTTTCGATTTCAGGCACTATTTCTTCAATAATAAAAGATTGAGCGAATTTCTTTTTTATTACTATCTGGAAAACCTTTATCCTATGAATAGTACTACTAAGTCCAACTTTCCCATTTTCGTATTCGTAAAAATCTGCGATACTGAATTCGCCGAATTCATTTATCCAGAAAATAGCATCCTCATCTTTTCGCTTGTTTTCTATTTCACCTAGATAGCTTAAACCTATAGCCTTGGCTACTTCGATCGCCGGGGCTTCAGGAATCTTAATTTCCGCCAAAATATATCCTGAATTAAAGGGAATTTTATCCGGATGGCCAACCGAGAATGAGTCTATATTTAAATCGGCGGTACGTCCTTTTAAATAGTATCCATGAACATCATTTACAACTAATTTTGTTTTGTTTTCAAGGAATCCCGATATTTTTAAATCTATTGTATCCGTAACAAATAATTTCGCGAACCTAGCGGATTCTGTCTCCGCGCTTGATATTTGGCACTCGATCTGGTCAGGACTATATTTATTATATTTTATATCTATTAAAACGTCGCTGCTAACTCCTTCTGAATTTGTAGCTCTGCCCAGCGTTGATATCTTCTTCCAATAAAGATCGTCCAATTTAAATCCCTTCTATACTATAATCTATTCTAAGAAACCAGAAAAAGTCAAAATCATATCTCTTGAACGTGCTTTCCGCTTTTAAGTCAGTATCACTTTTTTATAGAGCTCGGATTTGAACGGATATTATATTTATCAATTCTCTTCGTTTGACTATCTATGACTGAATATAATTATCCTACTTTGCTTTAATATAAGTCCCCATTGTAATAATCTATAATCGAGGCACAAAAGCCCTTAAAAATGCATAATTCATTGCCATTTTCTCAGGTCTAAAGGACCTTTCTCTATCTCGCTATTAAGAAATAGTCTTTCTAGGCAAGTTTTCCCATCTTACATCTCTCTTTTTCTCATCTTATCCTGATAATTAATGAGCTTAAGCAAAGAAGCAATTGAAGAATTCAAGGATATTTACTATCGAGAATTCGGTAGAAAAATATCCGACGAGGAAGCTCAAGAGATGGGACAAAATCTCCTCTCGCTTTTTAAGATCATCTATCGGCCAATACCGGAGGATGAAGACCAAATGACAAACGGCCGTTCAGAGTCCGAATAATTTCGCGCTCTTTTATTGAATTTATTTTTATTCATTGTAATATTAAAATATAACAATTATTCGAGGGGTTTGGGAATCTCATTCAACGGAGTCACTATGATTGCCATATATGATTCCCTTGCCTTTTTAAATTTATGCTTCGCTATTATATTTATTGTCGAAAATCCACGGAATCCGAGGATCGACAGGTTCTTTCTCTGGAATCGCAATTAAATGAACTTATAAACCTTTCAAAGCGGCTCGGTCTTTCGATCATCGATACCTTCATCGAATCTAAGTCGGCAAAATCGCCGGGCCGTCCTCAGTTTGATGAAATGATAAGGCTGATCAATCAAAAAAAGGCCGATGGCATTATCTGTTGGAAACTGGATCGGTTGGCAAGAAATCCCATTGATGGGGGCCAGATCATCTGGCTGCTTCAAAAAAGCGTCATTAAGCATATTCAGACTTATGATCGCGGTTATTTACCGGAAGACAATGTTCTTCTAATGAATGTTGAATTCGGAATGGCCAACCAGTTTATTTTAGACTTAGGACGAAACGTTAAAAGAGGGCTTAAAACCAAAGCCGATAAAGGCTGGCTCCCCTCTCTTGCTCCTATCGGCTACCTGAATGACAAATCTAAAGGAAAAGGATTCAAAGAAATCGCCAAAGATCCGGAAAGGTTTGAATTGATCAATAAAATGTGGCAATTGATGCTCACTGGCCAATACACGCCGACCAAGATCATTAAAATAGCGCATGAGGAATGGGGCATCAATAATCCTAAAAACAGATTGATTTCGAGAAGCACGATATACAAGCTTTTCACCAATCCTTTTTATTACGGCTGGTATGAATACCCAAAGGGCAGTGGAAATTGGTATCAGGGGCGGCATAAGCCGATGGTTTCGACTGCGGAATTTGATCGAGTCCAGGCGCTGTTGGGAAAAAGAGGGAAACCAAGAAGATTGAAGAAGATGGCGTTCTCTTTCACCGGGATTCTGAGATGCGGAGAGTGCGGGGGGATGGTGACGGCAGAAGACAAGAGACAGGTTATCTGCTCTGAATGTAAATATAAGTTTTCGACAATTAACAGACTCGCTTGTCCAAAATGCAATACTCCGATAGAAAAAATGCATAAACCAACCTTCCTCCACTATGTTTATTATCATTGCACAAAGAACGTCCACCCGAACTGCTCGCAGGGATCAATTGAAGTCAAAGAGCTCGAAAAACAGTTTGAACAATATTTATCGAGTATTCTTATTTCAGAAGGCTTTAAGAATTGGGCGATTAAATATCTGAAAGCCTCAGAGGAGGAAGACGCGGCTTCAAAAGAAGATATTATTTCGTCTCAGAAAAAAGCCCATACTAATTGTCTCAAGAAACTGGAAAATCTTTTCCAGTTGAAAATATCACCCTTAAACAGCACCGGCGATCTTCTCTCGGATGAAGAATACGCAAAACAAAAAACCGAGCTTTTAAAAGAAAAAACTCGGCTTGGAGAATCTCTTAATGGATCTCAAGACAGGTCGGCACGCAGGCAAGAGATCGGAGAAAAAGTCTTTGAATTCGCCCGCTCCGCCCGTTATTGGTTCGCCAAAGGCTCACCGGAGGAGAAATCCAGAATATCTCAGACAATCGGTTCGAACCTAATTCTTAAAGATAAAATACTCGAAATTCAGCTTAAAGACCCCTTCATGGCGATCAAAAACATCGTTACCGGGATCTCAGCCGCAAAAGGCTCGTTCGAACCTGAAAAATCAGGGCAAAATGAAGCTAAAATCAACAGTCATTGCTTTGAAAGTCCGTTAGTGAGCCGCGAATTAGATAAAATTCGAACCTGGATTATGGAGAATTATAACGATTATGACCTCACATCGTTTAAGATGTGATCAGCCTTCTTGCGCTTGTTTGTCCGTGGAAATACGGGCGTAAAGAAGACAATTCATAATTACTTATCAATTTAATATTCTCTGAGATTATATCTTATCTAATTCTAGTGGGCCGAAAATCCGTATTTTTGTTCTCGTTTTTTAAAGGCCGCTTCCCCACCTTCCAATACGTTATAAATCAAACTTTTAATTATTGGGTTTTCGATTGATCCCTGACAACAATTCGTACCATCTTTTTCTACATCAAGTGCCGTGACCAATTCAGAATCGCCCAGTACAACAATATTCGCGTTATGCGTACAAATAATTATTTGACGATTCGATTTATTTGATTGAAGTATTTCTATTACTCGTCCTGTAATAAACTTTGAATCTAAATGTTCTTCGGGTTGATCAATAACTATGGGATAATCTCCCGATTGCATTATCATTTCGATCACGGTCCCGCATCGCTCGCCAAATGACATGCTATCTTTGCCTAATACCTTACCTTTGTATTTGATTAAATTTATCGTCCTTTCCGCAAATTCTTCCAACCTCATAATTAAATCGTCTCTCAATATACGTGTTTCATCTCTCTGAAAAAACCACCTCAAATTTTCTTCTTTTCCCATACTTCGGATAACTGGCGGGAGTCTCTTCTCTTTTAAATATTCGATAATTTTATTTAAAGCATATTTTTTTGTCTCAACCAGCTCTGTTATTATTTCACCAATATAATTTTCTCTCGCTGGCGAAGAAACATTATAGTATTTCTTGATAACGTTTTTTGTGTCGGCATCGCTTGCCATAAACTGATCTTTTACCCATTCTGCCAATATATTCGTAGCGTCGTACCATTCTATTTTTATGTCGGTTTTAGCATATTCCTTATTGAATTCCTTATTTATTTTTTCATTCTCTTTTATCCACTCATCATAGGCTTCTTTCAATTGAGTATTTAATGTGGCGCGTTTTATTACGATCAAATCATATTCATTTATTTTTGCTTCAATACTACGCAACTGTTCATTTACGAAATTAAGTCTCTTAGTTTTCTTTTCGTATTCAGCTTGATTGATATTAATACCGCACTTCTCGCTATATCTAATAAATTCTTCCTTAAGATCTTTCTCTTCCTTTAATAGACTTGTATATTCTTTTGAATTCGTTATTTTATCTATGATTTTTTTGCATTTTGTTATAGTGCTTGTCAGTCCTAATTTATTATAGGAATAATATTTATCTATTTCGCCAGCTAGTTCTTGCTCTTTGATTATGTTTAGTATCTTCTGTTTTTCCGGTAATACAGTCGCACCTATTTGTGAAGACGCATCCTCCAATATCTCTATTAGCTTACTAATATTTTCGGCTAATGATTTAACTAATTGGATATTCTCTCTATTCTTTCTAATTCGTTTAACGATATCTTTATATTCCTCGCTTTTTAGCTTATCGAAATATTCCTCAATTTGTTTTTTCTCTGTTATATATTTCTTCTTCTCTATTTCGATATCTATTCTAGTTAAATAATTGCAGCGCAACTGCTTAAGCTCGTCCTTTTTCTTGTCAATCGTATGCGCTAATCCGTTTAGGTAACTGGATTCCAGCTTGCCTCTAATATATTCGTCGAGATGTTCCTTCTTATCTGCAATTTGTTCGATCGTTCCTTGAGCCCAATATTCGATTTTTAATGGCGCATTATAAAATGGATCTTGGTACTCGCTTATTTTTCGTTCGACATATTGGGGCTCATTTTCTCCATTTTGATATTTAATTTCGATACTTAATTTCGGGAATCTTTTTGATAAATATTGAATTAAAGGTAGCTTATCGTTCTTCCTCGACTCTTTCTGATTATGGTCAAATATATAACTGAACATTTCGACTAAGACGGTTTTTCCCGATCCTCTTGGGCCAATAATATTAGTTAGGTTGGAGCTGAATAAAACTTCATCGGTCATATTAATGGGAGGAAATTCATCTTTATCTTTTTGACCTTCATATTCCTTCCACCCTTTTAGCTTTAGTGATAATATTCGAGAGAATAAATAGGTTATTGGCTTTTCTTGGAGAGCGACCCTTAATTTCGGTTCATAAGTTATTTGCCTTAATCCTTCAAAAGTCGGATCAGCTTTAATCCATGAATACTTTTTTCCGATATCCGCTAACGCGTGGCTGTCAGATCCTATTATGGATGGTTTTCCGAATTCTTTGATATAAAATTCTCTTTCGTCTAAATTCGCGTCGTTCCAGTTGGACAATTCACATACATCAATATATTTCTTCATCAATGATCTTTTCGTATGTCCTAGAGTATTAAGTAGTTCACATTTATCTTCTGAATGTGCATGCTTCATCTCAGTTTCTATACCACTACTCTTCAGGCCAGCGTGAACTATCGTTATTCCTCCTAATTCTTTTATCTGGCTTGCCGCTTTTTCAAAATCTACTACTATTTCTAAACGACCCCTTGATATACATTCTTCGTCGCTTGATTTTTCCCCTAACACGGCTTTGCCAGCGCTCCTTATATCCGTATCACTACAATCTATCTTAGATAAAAGGTTCTGTTTTAAATACGCGGAATCAATCTTATTTCCATTTTTATCCTTATCTGGAAATATCCCAACTAGATGTACGGATTTATCTCCTTTATCAGTCCGCAACTCTATTCCTGAAAGAAAATATATCTCCTTCTTTTCTTTTCTTTTTATTTCTGTCTTTTTTAAACATTCATCAATATTATCAACATTACAATGATCAGTAATCGCAAATACTGAAATATTCTTTTCTATTAATTTTTCGATAATACTATCGATTGATCCTGCATCCGAATGAATATGTAGATCCCATTTACGCCATATGGAACCATTCACAAAAGATTTATTAGATTCCATGAGCACCACCCTAAAGTTAATACTTATATTATTAAAATGTTAACATAATAAAAATATTATGTAAAATATGTAAAAAGGAAGCAGGTTGTCCTGCTTCCTTGTTTTGTTTGAAAAAAGAGCTAATTCCCCTTCCACGTCTTGCAGTTCTCCGCGTACTCGCAGTCCTTGCACATGAATCCGGGTCTCGGGAAAAAGACGTGCTGCTGGATTCCCTTTAGAATCTGTCCGGCCAGGAAATAGAGCCGCTGATAGTCGTCCTTATCTCGATTCGTCTCCATCGGAATCATCTTCGGCTTTTTGGATTTGACGAAGTTGACGATCTTCAAAGACTTGGGCGGCTTGTGGCTGATCCTTTCGAAAGCGTAGCTGTAGATGGTCAGTTGGACATGGTTTTCAAGCTCCTGGGAGTCCATGGTCTGGGCCGATGTCTTGAATTCCGTGATGGTGTCGTCCTCCTCGATCAAATCGATCACGCCTTCAAGCTCGATGGTTGCGCTCTGGCTGTTTTCAGGATTGATAAGCGGGACAGAAAACGGAATTTCGGTGCCTTTGATTTTTTTTCTCGGCAGATCGAAATACTGAGCCAGCATTTCTTTTCCCAGGACGATGAGCTTCATCTCTTCTTCCCCTTCTTTGAAGCGAATCTCGTTTTCCGTTTTCAGGCAATACCAGTCAGCGTCAAAAATCTTATGTAACCGGTCAATCGTTACTCCGTTTCCGTTCATCGTCTGTTTGTGATACCAGGAGAGAGTTGAATGGATGGCGCTGCCAAAAGCCAGTCCTGAAGATTTGAAGCGTCTCGGGATCTCGTCAATGTACTGGAATTTGTACTTCAGACCGCAAAGCAGATAAAGATTGATCTGAGAGCTAGAAAGGTATGGCGTCATGGCGTTCGCCTTTGGCTTCGTCGAGAAGCCGTTCGATCATCCGCGAAGCTTCGAGCTTCGTGACCTCTTTCAGAGAATCGACCTGGAAAAGTTCTTTGAGCTTGGCGTATCCCTTGTCGTTCTCCAAGCCTTTCTCGGCCATGATTCTGAAAAGATACCGCTTCTGGGCGTCAGTCATCGGAGGATTCTCGGATGCCTGGCCGCTGTTCTGGGGATTAGCCTTGCCAGCGTCCGGTTTCGGGCTTTCTTTCGCCTTCGGATTATCCTCTAAGGCTATCTCTTCGTAGAGATAGAGAACAAGGATAACCTTTCCGTCCGCAGTTCTGAGTTCCATCCGTCTTGTTTTGTCTTTCATTTTTCCTTTCTCCTATGGATTTTAAGGTTCTAATTTCAGCTTAGCGCACGGACAGAGCGAAACAAGACGGGCAAAAATGTTGAAAAAGCGAATTATTCCTGTCTTTTATCGGGTTTATTGGGGACTTATGATGAAGATATATGGAGAATTCTCAGAAAAACAATCGCATCACTCCCCTTGCTGTAACCGATTACCGAGACATCAGAAAGCTATTCGGCATTAAACAAAAGAACCGGCGCGGCCATATGTACATCATCGGCAAGACCGGAACCGGAAAATCAACCTTAATCGAGAATATGGCGATCGCGGATATCAAGAACGGTTATGGAGTTGCCTTGATCGACCCTCACGGCGACATGGCCGAAGAAATTCTGGATTACGTTCCCAAGAAAAGAATCAAGGATGTCATCTATTTCAATCCCGCAGACTTGGAGAATCCGATAGCGTTCAATCCTCTGGAAAAAGTGCCGAAAGACTTCCATCATCTGGTCGCTTCGGGAATCGTCTCGACTTTCAAAAAGATATGGTCGGAATCCTGGGGGCCGAGATTGGAGCATATTTTAAGACACGCGCTCCTTTCGCTCCTTGAATATCCGAACAGCACGCTTCTGGACTTGCCGAAGCTTTTGACGGATAAAGACTTCAGAAAGGCCGTTCTCAATTACATCACCCATCCCCAAGTCAGGGAATTCTGGCTCTCGGAATTCGATAAATATTCTGTCTGGCTTCGGTCAGAAGCCATTTCCCCGATTCTCAATAAAATCAGTCAGTTCTTAATCAGTATTCCCCTTAGAAACATCGTCGGCCAGAAAGAAAATACTTTTGGTGTCCGGCAAGCGATGGATAAAGGCAAGATTCTCATTGTCAACTTAGCTAAAGGAAAGATCGGAGAAGACAACTGCTCTCTGCTGGGAGCTCTTGTTGTTACCAAGATTCAGCTGGCCGCCCTGAGCAGGGCGGATCTTCCGGAAGAAAACAGAAAGCCGTTCTATCTCTACGTGGACGAGATTCACAATTTCTTGACCCTCTCCTTCGCCGATATCCTGTCCGAAGCTCGGAAGTACGGTTTGAATCTCGTTCTCGCCCATCAATATATCGAGCAGTTGGATGAAAGAATCCGGGCCGCGATCTTCGGCAATGTCGGGACAATCATTTCCTTCAGGATCGGCGCTGAGGACGCGAAGTACTTAGCCCAGGAATTCGCGCCAATATTCGACGAAGCCGATTTGATCAAGCTCCCGAATTTCCATATCTATCTCAAGCTCATGATCGACGGCGTAACATCGCAGCCTTTCAGCGCGATCACGCTGCGGCTTAGGGAAATAAATACATCGCACAAAGAAGAAATAATCGATTTTTCGAGGAAACAATTTACCAAGCCGAGAAGTATTGTTGAGCGACAAATGATCTCTCAGCCGTATCGTTTCCATAATTCTTATGACCAGCAACTACTTTTCTAAATCAAGGGCGTTTCTTTTGCCTAATGAACAGATTGTTTTTAAAGCCAATCCGCATTGGCTGTTTCTTCTCGTCTCCATGGGCCAGATATTTCTGTTTTTCTTTTTATACTATTTCTTCGCTTGCCCGTTTCTTGGATTTATGGCCCACGCCTTGGAGCATTACTGTTATGTCGCGGCTCTAATAATTCTGATCTTTATAAGCCTCATCTTTTATCTGGATTGGAAGTTCAATCGGCTCTATTTGACGAATTACAGGCTCATCAAGGAACGAGGAATTATCGGAAAGCGATATATGTCTGTCCGGCTAGCGAATATTGAAGACACGACTTGCACTTTCGGCATCTTGGGAAGAATCCTGGGCTATGGCGATTTAGCAATTGAATCAGCCGGAACCTATGGACAGATGATTTTTAAAGGAATTCCCAAGCCCAGAAAAATGAAAACTCTCATCGAAAGATGGAGGTTTTATTCAGACGTTAGGCGATAAAGCACCTTACAGCTCTTTCTATTCACATATATCCTCTCTGCCAAAACCTTTCACAACTTAGGAGAACTGCATGAACCTTCAAACTATGATCGAAGAATTGGAAACCCAAAAGCCCCAGAAATGGGACAAGAAACTCAGCGCCGCGCAGATCGCGATGGCTCTGGCTGAAAATACTCCCATTCTCAGGCTCCCGGGCGAAGAATTATTCTCCATCACCAAACCCTGCCACAGCCAGATCGCGGAGAAACTCGAAATCCCGCTCAAGTACTACCACAAGATGGAAGAATCCGCGCCCGACCTACTCGTCTCGAACGTCAACACTTGGCTCCGAAAAAACGGAAAGGACTTTTTTATCAGAGGTCTCGGGAATTCCGTCCGGGCGTTCCTCAGCGACCGCTACCGGGTGATCGACCATCTGGACGTTCTTCTCTGCGCTCTGAACGAGCTTCAAGCCCATGATGCTGAAATCGAGGACTGCTATCTCTCGGAGATCGAGATGAACCTCAAAGTAAAAAGCGCAAAGCTCAAAGACTTCGTTCGACACAAAGACGATCTGATCATGGGCGGGATATTCATTACGAATTCCGAAACCGGCCACAAAGCTCTTCGGGTGGAACCGAGAATGTTCCGGGTCAAATGCTCAAACGGGATGATCGTCGAAGAACTTGTTACTCGGGAAATCCATATCGGGAACAGCGACGAGATTTCAGACGAGATCGTATATCTCTCCCTTCGGCGCTCAATCCGAGAGCTGTTCAGCAGATTCGGAGAAATCGTCCTGCTTCTCCGGGAATCCACGGAAGCAAAGATCAAGAGTCCCCAGAAAGTGATCCAGAACGTGGTCGACCAGTACAAGCTCAGCGAAGCCCAGAAAGCGAATATCCTCATGGCCTTCGGCGCGGAGCCGGAATACGACCAGTATGGAATCGCCAATGCCGTGACCCAGGCCGCCCAAAAGGAAGAGACCTGGGAAAAGTCCGTGGAACTCGAACGCCTGGGCGGAAAATTGATCACTCTTCCAATGGAGGAGTTTAAGGCTCTGGACGAGCTTTAGATCAGTTCTTTAATTCCTTATAAGCCTGTGTTTTTAATAAATGGCAGAGAGGAAAAGGAGATGCAAAAGCATCTCCTTTTCTTTTTGATCATAATTCGATATTATGTCATTGGCCTTTAGAGGGAACTAATGATTTTTTTAAAGAAGCTGGTTAACTTGGCATTTTACGCTCTGGTGTTTTTTCTTTTCGCGCTAATAGCTCTTTACATCTTTTCAAATAAAGCCCTTATCTTGACCCCCAAAACTCTCTCGAATGGGCTCATAGCCTTTTTTGGAGCTTTCTTCGCTTTTGCATTTGTAAAATTCTCCGATTGGCTCTCAAGCATCAGAAAAAGCAGTGCTAATCACTTCAACGCATTAGTTAAAATAGAACGGTTTCTCAATCGGATGGTCTCACGTCTGGATAGAAACATATTGCTTTGCCAAGATGATATTAGGGCTCTTCGCTCTATGAAGATACTTGTTTGGAACCTGCCTCCTGTTCCGTGCAGTTACGAGCTGGCTGATGATCTTAAGAATATAGATTTCATAAATGATTATTTCGCCTTTACGTTAGATATCGAAACCCTCAATAGCGATTTAAATACAATGATATCCATGTATGATGAAATCAAAAGCCTATTTATTGACAAAAACGTAAGTCCTGGGACGTATAAAGATAACATTGCTTTTACCATTATGAGGGTATCCGAAATTATGAAGTTCATGGAGAGCTACAAATCGAATGCGACAAAATTATTAGCTTTAGCCAGAATTTTGCTCAAAGAGAGGAAACAGCGGATACTCCTGATCGGCGCTCTTCCAAAGAAGCATTATGGAAAAGACATCGAAAAATGTTTGAAAGACGAATTGACTATATTAGAGAAAGAAATCGAAACAACTAAACGCAAGTCCCAGGAAGAAATCGACAGAATAAAAAAATCGGGACCAAAAATAGAGTAATAAAAGAGGGTTATAATGGACGAATCCAAGGATTTTATCTGGGCGCAGTATGGCTCCTGGTGTACGGATTATGTTGGCGCCTACTATGAGCATGTAGGCACTAAGATATTTAATCTCCAGCTAAGATATTGGATTGAAGCCCGGATGAAGTTTCAAAATCTCTATGACGGGAATTATAAAGTTGAGGAATTGCTCATAATATTGAATCTATCATGCTGTAGCTTGGAAACTCTGGCCGGGGTCAATATAAAGCCACCGAAAAAAGATTTTACTCCTCCGCTAACCACAATGTATAAAGAGACGCTTAAAGCAGATAAAGGCTGGGATTTGCTGAAGGAAAAACCCGATTTATTTGCAAAACTCGAAGAAATGGATCAATTCCACAAGAATCTTTGTAAGCATATTAACATCTCTTCTTCAAGAAAGGCTCTCCTAAAACAAATCAGCTATGAAAAAATCCAGGACTTTATTGAAGCGACAAAAAACATCTGGCTCTGGATTCTTGATAAGAAATTCAAAGGAAATATTCCTGAGAGCCAACTCGAGTTTTTTAAATAAGAATCCCAATTAACCCTGGCACTAAGAATTGTTTCTTTGTGGCACGGCCTGATGAGGTGCATTTGCATCTCCTCTTTTATGGTTTTATTCTCCTTAAAATTACGACAAGCAAAGCAGTATTGATTATTAGAATTATTATTATCAGTATATAAGGCAAGCCGCCACTTCTTAGTAAGAAAACTATCCTTTCCGGTAACTTGGTTATAACATTCGAGCCAGTCTGCAATTTTCCTATTATTACAATGAATACAAATAAGCAATATATAAAGAGAGTGATAATAGCGCGCTTATAATATTCTTGTGCCATGGTCATATAATCGACTCTAAGATTTATTATTTTGGAATTTTCTTTTGAATTATTTATTATCTCTGCAATTATCTTCCCTAAATAGTTTTTATCGCGCTTAATAATATCTTCAAACCGCAGTACCTGAAATTTCTGCCTGGTTAATGCTTTTATCGAATACCAAGAAGAGCGAACGAAATAGGCAATTAATACAACTGCCACTAATACCATTCCGGCTGTTATGGCATTCAAATAAACATTTTGTCCGGTCAGCAAGAAATTTGTAATTCCAATTATGAAAGTGACGACAAATCCAATTGAGCCGATAAAAACTACTGATTTTGTTTCGATTGTTTTATTTCTATCCTGCTCGTCATTATATATTTTCTGAGCCAGTTCAAAAGCAACTTTAATGTCCTCTTCGCTTTCAAGATCGATATCCTCTTGCGACACTCTAGATATTTCTAATTCTTCAGCTTTTTCGAGGAGCGGCCAGAAAAACTCTCGGATATCTTTAACAATTTTTCGTATCTTCATGCCCGCCCATTTTCAGAAGATTAATTATTTCTCCAGATATATCATACCCAAGCCTTTTTTCTATCCATGCCCATTGGCCGTTTGGATTTATTTCTAAAAAGAATATTTTCCCATTATTATCCATGACGAGATCTATTGCGCTAAAGTGTAATTTTAGGCTTTTTGTCAATAATATGCACATCTCGTTTATCGAACGATGAAGTTCGAGTATATCGTATCGAAGATCAATCCTGTCTCCTCTGCGCCAGTCTACTTTTGTTTCCTCATAGACTTGGGAATTAATTCGAGCAGGAAATATTTTATCGCCGACTACCGTAACTCTTATATCATATGCTTTATCGATTTTTCTTTGAATTAGCGTAGGACAATATTTAATCCTTTCTAGCGGGAATATGTCATTTTTTGTTAACTGCGTAGTAAATATATATTTTTGACTATTGGTATCCTCGATTAGTCCGGTCTTTAAAGGCTTCACTATACATTCTTCATGAAAGTCAATAAATCTGCTTGCTTTCTCAGGGATCGAAGTTATGATAGATTCAGGTATCTCAAAGCCAATCTGCTTGGCAAGTCTTAATTGGAATACTTTATTTTCGGCTTCCCTAATAGCATAAATATCATTTATCCAGTATTTGTCGGCCAGTATTTTATAAATGCCCTCAAGAGTATAGTAGTGTTCGCCCTGAGTAAACTTTAATTCACCCGGAGACATCCCCTTTTCTTCAATGCTGGGCAACTTTGGTCTTCTGAAATAAACGCTTTTGATTTTAGGCAAATCTATTTCTCGTTTTTTTATGGAATCCCAAAGGATATATTTATCTCTTGACAGATCAAGATTAACATAAGCTCTTGAGCCAACATCTTCCGTATTAAATCTATAATATTCACAGCCTTTTTTATTTAATCCATTTACGATGAAATCTGTAGTGATGTCTGCTTTATTTGTTATAAGCAGTATCATTCATCATCACCTTCTCTTTGAATTTTTGTTTTTGTCAATAATTCCACGAATGGAGATGGTCTACACATACTTTGCTCCGAATCTATTCTTGGACTAGTCTGATATTCTAATATTTCTTCATTTGGTTCGTCTTCCTCGCGCTTAACTTCTGTTTTCGTAGCTAGCTCAAGAATGTTAATATCAGAGTCAACAAACGGTACTTTTTCATTTCTCCTCATACTAATTGTATTAAGATTGAGGCCCTCATCATATTGGAACTTAGGATCAACTTCAGGCCCTCTTGCCACGCTAAACTCAAGAATGAATGGTTTTTTCATCTTAAATACTCCTTATGAAAAGAGAGTCGAGCTTAATCGAGAATCCTATTTGTGATTCTCGATCATTGCAAATATTATATCCTTTTTATCAGATATAACTCAAGAAACAGGCGATGCTCGATAAAAAACCTCATGAATGAGAATATCCATAGTAAATTGATGTCTTTATTATTGAGGCGTATATCCCGCTAACAGCGGTCATTTCGAGAACGGGAGGCCGGAAACAACTCGGCCTCCGGTCGCCTCGACTCTAGGCGACAGATAGAATAGGAAGGCCCAGATATTAAAATTTTTGTTATTCTCTAACATGGCACTTTTTGAATCCGTCAAACGTGTTACGGTATTAAGTGAAGCTCCCGAAATTGTATAGGAATCGCCATCTGTTACTATTTTAAAACTTCCATTCGCGACTTCACCTTTCCCGACAGGCGGGACAGCAACTCCTGACTCTGTTTGATAAATATAACTGTTCATGGCCACTAATCTTGAAAGGGTTCCGGCATTGGGATGCCCATAGGTATTGCCGTTTCCAACGGCAATAACCGATACCTCTGGCTTCAAGTAATCAAGTAGTTGTTGGGTTGAGCTTGTTGCGCTGCCGTGATGGCTCACTTTATAAACATCAACATCCCCCGCGTACGGCGCCAGAGATGGCTCAATGGCCATATTGCTATCTCCCCCAAAGTACATATCAAAAGAATGATATTTCATTACGAGAACTACTGATAACGCATTCTCGTCCGTTCCAGAATACACTCGTCCCGTTAGGATATTACCATCAGAAGCGATGCACTTCATATTGACGCCATCACCTAGGTCAATGGTTTGATCAGGAGAGATCGTTTTTCTTTTATCTCCGACGGATTTGATATAATCTCTAAAAGCGCCTGAATCGTAGTTTCCGCCCCTATCAAAGGCTGTGCTGACAATATGAGAGCTCCCGCCAATACTATTCACTACTTCATCTAAACCGCCGATATGATCGGAATGAAAATGCGTAGCAACAATATAATCTACTGA
>Ga0315279_10003565_pt1 | contig 21575 bp, 22 predicted proteins | sample YL17G06_20_MG_FD_203694 | JGI IMG/M metagenome (GOLD analysis project Ga0315279, IMG submission 203694) | Sediment microbial communities from Yellowstone Lake, YNP, Wyoming, USA - YL17G06_20 | ecosystem: Environmental > Aquatic > Freshwater > Lake > Sediment | place: USA: Wyoming | collected... | reverse complement strand
CATTGCATCAGGAGCCCGATCTGAGGCCGCCGCGGCCGTCGGCTGCGGTGTTGGGGTGGTCGCCGCCGTCGTTTCGGCCGGATCCCGGCCTCGCGCAGCCAGCGGCGGACCGTCTCTCGGCCGATCCTCAAGATGCCAAGGATATGCTGGCCCTTGATCTCCCGATTGAGATACCGCCTCAGCAAAGAAACGACCTGCTGGTCCCGAAAGGATTTGTGAAGATGTTTGGCCACGATAAAACCTCCTGTTCTTCGGGAGGTTTAAATCAATGCCCATCCTTCAGTCCACTTTTAAACTTTAAATCCTCTAAAAACAGTCCACTTTCAAACTTTAAATGACACTGATAAATAAAATATTGACATAATAGCATAATAGGTTGTATTGTGCTAACAGATAAATGTTATGTACATCCGATCTTTAAATGGAGGTGTGTCATGAAATCTAACCCATTGAGTCGGCGCGCGTTTCTGGGCGGCGCTGCGGCCCTCGGTATATCGGCCTATACGGCGAAAGCCGGCTATGCCGCTAAGGCCAGCGGCTTTGGTAAGTGGGATGAGCAGACGATGAAGATTACGAAGATCGAAACCATACCGTTGAGCCTCCCTATGAAGCCGTTTGCGGATGGAAACGATAAAACGGCCGGAAAATCCGCACCCAGCAAATATTATCGAGGAGAGCCATTAAAGAGAACGGTGCCCCGGGACGAAAACGGATACCACTTAATGGATTACGTATTTGTGAAGATCCATACGGATAAAGGCATCATCGGGATGGGTGAAGCCCCGACGGACAGCGCCGAGACTATTGATGCGGTAAAATTCATGATCGACCGGCATATGGCCCCTAAGTTGATCGGCCTCAATCCATTCGATATCGAGCGCAATACCGATATCGTGAGCGTGCGGAATAATGGAAGATTGGTCTACCATCACGCCACGGCCGCGATCAATTACGCTTTATATGACATCCTGGGGAAAGCATTGAACGTGCCGCTCTATACCCTGCTCGGCGGATTGTATCGAAACAAGGTGCTGGCTTCGATTGAGGTCCCGAGAGGGACTCCGAAGGAAATGGCGGCCCATAGTCTGGAGTATTACAAGCAGGGCATAAGAGGGATCAAGGCGAAAGTCGGATCGGATCCTGATAGAGACGCGAAATCCCTGAAAGCCATTCGGGAAGCCCTGGGAGACAAGATCAGTCTGAGAGCCGACGCCAATCAGGGATACACGATCCAAGAAGCGATGAGGCTGTGCAGGCTGGCCAAGGAATACGATGTCGGTCTCGAGCTCCTCGAGCAGCCTATCGCCAGTACGGATTTGGATGGCACCGGAAGACTCGCCAGAGCCGTGGATATCCCCTTAGAGCTCGACGAAAGCGCGGATAGCCTCTATCAGGTTTTTCAGATCATCAAGAACGATACCTGCGATCTCATTAACACGAAATGCTCCAAATCCGGAGGGATCTCAGGGGTCAAAAAATGGGCCGCGGTGGCTGAATCCGCAAGAAAATCGATTGTGATAGGAACGGAATATGGACTGGGCAACATCGTGGCTTCAAAGGTGCACCTGGGATGCACCATCAACAACGCGGATCCGGTCGTGGAATTCACCGAAATCATGCTCCATGACCTCCTGCTCAAGAAGCCGCTGGAATTGAAGGACGGCTACATCGAAGTTCCGACCGGACCGGGCATAGGCTGGGAGTTCGATGACAAAAAGATAGAGAAATTCACGGTTCGTGATTTCCCTAAATAGGGTCTGCTGAAAAATGATATTTTGTGATGAGCAGGGAGTGTCAGATATGAGGCTGTTGGTTAACAATCTGCTTTTAAGATCAGGTTCGGTTGCATTCCCAAGAATGCCACGATGGATCTAATTTTCGGTTTGAGACGGTCGTATCCTTTTATGTCCTTCACATAATGAGCAAGTAGCCGCTTAATATTCTGAACAGAAGCCGTCATGAGGCCTTGAATCGCGACTTTATTGAGACCTCGATACCGTGTCCTTTCTTTAACAAATCAAAGTCCCAACCCCATGATGATCAGCTTGTAACCGCTATCGATTTTTGCTTTGACATCCTCAGGAGTTGCGTTTACGGCTGGTACGACTCCACGTCGCTGACACATCTTTAGGATGCGTTCCGCGTCTGCATCCGGGATGTGAGCGGTCCCTAGGGCGCTCAGGCCTGGGGTTTCCACAATCTCTTGGGCGTGACGAACACCTTCTTCGGTTTCAATTATGGCGACGACCAATAATTCTCCCCGAGGATTGAGCGGCCACGCATCGCTGCGTTCTAGTGGAATATCGAGCCCCTCCAGAGCCGAGGTTTCTGCGCCTCGGACAGCCGAAATGGCCCGCTCTAGGTCGGCTCGCCCTTCGACCGTTGGAATCCATATTCCCATTGAGGGTCCAACCTTAAGCGATTCCGTGATTTCATAGCGGGGATCCCAAGTGGCCCTGTGAGCAAGCTTAACCAAGACAGCGGGAGCAACTCTCGGTTCGGTTCGATAGCGATTGCTGAAATCTTGCACCTCGAGCAAAAACCGATGAAGCATTCCGAAGTCGTAAATCTCATGCTCGATATCGACGACGATAAAATCGACATCGCTTGTCGCAAGCGTTTTGACGATCCGCGGTGATGTGAGAGCCCCAGTCCGGATGCCTATAGCTGGCCTTCCTGATTCCAGTATTGAGATAAGGCTATTCATCCTCTGATCACTCGTTACCCCGGTCGACAAACAAGGAAAGAATATCGCGGCGACCATTATTCCCCGTAGCTTTTTCATCCTAAACTTCATTCTTGGCCTCTTTCGCAACGAAGATTTTTCAAACGGAAGATTTCGCTATGCTACGCGCCGTGCGTCTATATAGCTGTACCCAAAAGTTTTCCGATATGTTTTCCCCATCACAATTTTGCGATTCCATGTATGATCCTGGCGAGATGCAGCTTCGGACATTAAGTGTCATTCGTTGCGAGGGCTCTCCAAGAAAAACGTATTCCCTTTAATCCCCGTTTTTATCGTTGACTCTCCGAATCAAGAACTTGGCCGGCGCTGGCTGTCGCAGCAAATCTGTTAAGAAGCTTTACCCTTGGCGCAATAAAAAACCATGCCCAGCCCAAGCCCTGCAAAAGGACGAGGCCGCCGAATGATGCCTGGAATGCCAGCTGGGGGCTCGCGCCGGCACGTTTAAATGCGTCAATTGCCAAGCCCATCGCCCATTGCCAAATGAAAGCGCCAGCGAACAAAAATAGGTTATGAGCGGTATTTCCACGACCCGCGCAGGTTGCAGGAAATGCCGGGCCAATGGTGCACTGGTAAAGGATATGGCCTGTGGCTGCCAATGCAAACAAAAGCCACAACCACCAGCCGCCTCGCTCGCCCAGCGCGACAATCACGCCCTGGGCGATAATCCCGGCAGCTAACAAAACCATGGCGTAGCGGATGAGGGGTATTCCCCGTCGCTGCAACTTGGGTGTTAGCCAACCGTTAAAGATGAATCCGCTGAGCAGGGTGAGATTGAACCAAAACAAAATCCTGGCTGTCGCGCCAGGAGGATACCCTAAGACTTCGACCATCCAGGGGCCAATCCAGAGCGTTTGGATAGCGGTGAAACCCCCATAATTGATAAAACCTAACAGTATCGTCCGTAGAAAGTACGGATCCCGAAAAATCGCGCCATAGCCCTTAGCTTTGACGTCCTGCCGCAAAATAACAACTTGCGGCGCTTTTTGGATCCGCAGGGGCTTTTCACCTATCCGGGGCATGGTCCATATGAGGATAATAGCCAATATCATCAACACGGCCATGCCAGCGAAAATGCCCCGCCATCCGACTAATGGCAACAGCGCCTGCGCTGGAATCGTCGTCAGCAATACTCCGGCAGTCCCCGCCATCAGCATCCACGAGGCAAGCTGGCCTTGACGTTCTGCGGGATACCAAGCCCGGAAGGCGGTTAGTGCAGCCATGAGGCAGGCCGATACCCCGGCTCCAATCAAAGCGCGCGCAAGCCAAAGAACCGTCAAGGACCGGGCGACCGAGAACAAGACTGCCCCGACACACCCGACCACGAGCAACAACGACTCCGTCCGACGCGCCCCGATTCGATCGAGGCCGATTCCGAGAGGCAACTGCATAATACCAAAAGCAATGAGATAAGCGCTGGAAAGCAAACCAAGGTCGCCGTGGCTTAGATGCAAATCATTCATTAAGGCCGGGGCAATTACCGCATTGATCGCTCGAAACGCATAGGAGAGGACGTAGGCGAATGCAAAGACCGATATGACTCGGACCGCAGCATGGCCCGTGAGGGGAAGTTGCGGCGCTTTCACGGCTTGATTTGGGGTATTAGGCATTTTAATCTCCTTCCGCCGATGTTGACCGAATAGCACGACAAGCGACGGCCTGAAATCTGTCAAAAAAGGTGTTTCTTGCAGGGTTTAATAACTCCTATTTTTGACCGGCTGCTTGTCCTACGCCTCTAGGATCGGTGGCTCCTAAGCGCATCCCTGTGCTTGGATCGATTCCAACCATCTGGTCGCCTCCCAGCCAGCGCGCCGCTGGGCCTCCCTGCGAATAAGGTCCGACCCAATCGAATTGATAACCCCGTCGTTCGAGCTCACGGACCACCTTTTCGTCGATCCTGTGCTCGATGGTCACTTTATGGTTATCGAGGTCCTGGAGGGTGGTGGGGTTGTAGAAATTCAGAAGTCTCGGAGCGTCTTGAGCCTCCTTGAAATTCCTATCCCAAACGAGGACGTTCAGAAGCGTATAGAACGTATTCGGCGTGCCTCCTGAAGAGCCAGTGGCAAAGAAGGGTTTCTTGTCTTTGAAAACGATAACGGGAGAGATCGATCCCAGAAGACGTCCGCCGGGAACTCGAGGCCTGCCGGAGCCGAAGACGATGCCACCGACCCATAGCCCGTGGGCCGAGTAGATGGGACCATAGATCGTATGCGTGAACGAGCACATATTGCCATCCTTGTCTACGGTCGAGACGTGATTGGTGTGCCCGTCCTCCTCGCCTGTCGCGCCGCCGGGAGCTGCGCCCTCCATGGTCTCCCCGGCCCGGCTCGATCGCCCTCCTGCCTGGTGCTTCATGGTGTCGATTTTTTGGCGGAGCTGGGCAATTTGGGCCTTGGCGTAATCTTTCGAAACAAGAGTCCCCGCAATGGCGCTGTCCAGTTGGTCGATGCCCGTGTACCTGTAAGAATCATGGAACACGACCCGGATGGTCTCGATCAGCCACTGCAGGGTATCGGCCGATTGAGAATAATGGCCCATGGTCTTCAAATCGAGATTCTCGAGAATGTTCATCGCCTCGATGATCGCGACGGTCCCTGTCGCGGGGATGGGAGGGCCCGCGATCTCGTAGCCTTTGTATGTTCCTCGGACGGGTTCGAGCTCCAAGGCCCGGTAGGACGAGAAATCCTCGAGCGTGGCTTTTCCGCCCAGGTTCTGGATTTCCTTCACGGCCTGTCGAGCGAAAGGCCCCTTGTAAAAATAATCGGCTCCCTGCTCGGAGATCTTTTTCGGGGTCGCAGCCAGTTCAGGCTGCTTGAAAATCGAACCCATCGGTGGGAGAAATCCGTTTGGCGCATACAACTGCCGGACATTGGGTCTTAATGTCAAAGCAGCGTATCGGTCGGAATTGATGATATAGGCCCCGGGGTAAACCGGAAAACCGTTCTCAGCATAGAAGATCGCTGGCTCCATGACCTGTCTCCAGGGAAGCGCGCCGTATTTCTGCGTCGCATAATAGAGCCCGGCGATGTTAAAGATTTCATCGCAAGCCTCCTTTTCAAGATTCATGCAATTTCTAAATAGTGGTCATTATATCATAATTCATGAGAAATACTTGACCAGCCAAGAAAGAGCATGTATATTTGGGCAGCGAGAAGGCCCTCGTGACTCGAGGGGGTTCTCCCCGGCCGGAATTGCTTCTCCGCTGGACAGCGGGGCGATAGCCCCGCGCTTTCCGCACGGCCGCGGCAAAATCGGATCTCAGGAGGAGAGAGATGGATTTTTTTCGCAGTCTGAGATTTTTTACCGCGGAGGATATCGAGCGCGCCCTGCCCATGGCCGAGGCCGTCGAAGTTGCGAAAGAGGCGTTCAGGCAGCTTTCCGCACGGCAGGTCGTCGCGCCAGCTCGAACCCATCTTGAGATCCCCGAGCACGGAACGACGGTTCTGCTTATGCCGTCCTATCTTCCCGGATCCAAACACATCGGCCTCAAGCTTATCACTCTGTGCGCTCGGAATGCCGAGCGGGGCCTCCCCCTCATCTTCGCCCTCGTCATCGTTGCGGACGCGACGACGGGAAAACCGCTGGCCGTTATGGATGGAAGTCGTTTGACGGCTCTCAGGACGGGCGCCGCCTCAGGGGCCGCGGCGGACGTCCTCGCCCGGAAGGATGCCCGCGTGGCCACGATTTTCGGGGCGGGTATTCAGGGGAGGACACAGTTGGAAGCCGTGGCCGCTGTCCGTCCGATCAGGGAGGCGTACGTTATCGATCTGGACGCCGAAAGGGCCAAGAAATTCGCCCGGGAGATGGGGGAAAAACTCACTCTGGAGGTCAAGGTCGCCGACGCGGCCGAAGCTCTGGCCCGGGCAGACATCATCTGTACCGCTACGACCTCTTCCGAGCCCGTATTTTCCGACCGGGATTTGAAGCCCGGCGTTCACATCAATGCGATCGGATCCTACAAGCCCCACGTTCGAGAAATCCCGGGAGAGACCGTGGCGAGGGCAATAATCGTCGTCGATCAGAGGGAGGCCAGCCTGAGTGAGGCGGGAGATCTCATCATCCCCCTCCGGCAGGGACTCATAGACGAAAGCCGCATCCAGGTCGAAATCGGAGAAATCCTGGCCGGCATCAAGCCCGGCAGAACTTCCGACAGCGAAATAACCTTTTTCAAATCCGTGGGTCATGCGGTCCAGGACCTGGCCGCGGCCGGTTCCGTGCTGAAAAAAGCTGAGACCCTGGAGCACGCCTCCCATACTCTTGAACGTCTTCCTCACGACCTTCCGTAAGATCGATGTTTTCTGCTCAGGATTTTAATTCTCCGTGAACTGACGATTTTTTCACGTCGCAAATTTCTTAAGGGCATAATTGGATTCATTTTTCCCTTATATTATAGTCGAGCGATTGGAATACAAAAAAGCGAACCCTCTTTATTATGGCGCCAAGATTAGGCTGGCCGATTTTTATGACCAAACGAGTCAGCCAGAGAAAGCCGAGGCCGCTTATAAAGAAGCTCTGGAAATTCACCCCGACTATTGGGCCGCTTATGGAGAACTCGGTTTTTTCTATTATTCTCACGGGAACTTCGATAAAGCAAAAGACGCTCTTTTCCGCGCGGCGCAAATCAGCCCCGGGAATATTCGTGCCCTTAACAACCTTGGTGCTGTTTGCTTTAAGCTGGGAAACACTACCCAAGCGGCAGCGATATTCGAACGGTCGCTGGCCTCGAAACGAAACGCCGTGGCCTATTCAAACCTGGGCGTTATATACTATTTTCAAGGCCGGTACATGAATGAGGAGGCGATAAGCTTCGGCCCTGGGGAAACCTGGCCGACGCCTATTCCTTCACGCTCCGCACCCCCTGTTTTCACCTGCTTTCAAAATATTTCGCGTGGTCCTGTTTTTCCTGCTGAACCTCGCCCCCTTTTACTCGCTGGCGCTGCGGGAGAACAAAGAGGACGTTCCGGGAAAGTAGACGTTGGAGGATATGGCGCGCTAGAATAGAGCCCCGGCGCATCCCGATATTGTTCTAAGACGCTGACGTTTTTCGAGTCTCCTCTTGATGAGGCAAGAGGGCTAAACGCGAACACTTCGAGTTATTCTTCTCAATCCGTGGGAAAAAAACCTTAATTTCCGCCCTTGACTTCATCCTCGCCAGAATTTATACTTGACCGCGGTTAGAGGAGGTGACAAAGTGCGAGACATAAAGTATCTTCTGCTTATCTCTCTCATCATCATAGTCGCGTCCGACGCCGCCCAGACGCGGCAAGTCATCCCGGGTCCTTCGAATCTTCCATTCAGCGCCGCTGTAAAAGCAGACGGCCTCGTCTATGTCGCTGGTACCCTGTCAGCCGAAGGCGACATTCGGGCGCAGACGCGCAAGACCATCGAAGCGATCAGCGCAACACTACAGAAGGCGGACTCTAATCTCGCCAATGTCGCGTCTGTTCACGTCTATCTGACGAAGGTCAAAGATTTTGCGGCAATGAACCAGGTGTATCGTACCTTCTGGCCGAAGGATCCCCCAGTTCGGACGACGATAATCTCCGAACTCGTCATCCCTGGCGCCCTGGTCGAGATGTCAATGGTCGCTGTGCCCAATGGCGGCGAGCGAGTCGTCATCCATCCGTCAGGCTGGATCAAGCCACTTAATCCGTATAGCTACGGCATTCGTACTGGCGACACCCTGTTTCTCGCCGGCGCCACCTCGATGAACTGCAGGGACGACTCCGTCATTGAGGGCGACATGAAAACGCAGACCAAGAACGCACTCGACAACGCGGGGCAGATCCTCAAAGCAGCCGGCATGACGTTCGACAATGTTGTATCGTCGCGGGTTTTTATCGCGGACGGCACGAAGTTCCAGGATATGAATAAGGTCTATGCCACTTATTTCCCGAAAGATCCACCCGCTCGGGCCACCGTGATTGCGCCGCTGACCGTGCCGCAATATCAGGTCGAGATCACCTTGGTTGCGTCGCGTCTTCCGAAAAAGGCCGTCGCGACCCCTATGCCCGACGGCTCGCCCGGAAAGCCTAGCCCCGTCCTGAGTAGCGCAATCCAGGTTGGGAACAGGTTGTATCTCTCGGGCATGCTCGGCAATACGCCCGAAACAAAAGGAAATGCCGAAGCGCAGACGGTTGAGATTATGAACTGCGTCGGGCGGACGATGAAGGCTGCCGATTTTGACTGGAGCCAAGTCGTCGACGGGATCGTCTACATCAACGACATAAAGAACTTCGACGCTATGAACCGAGGCTATCAAACGATCTTAACCAAGGATTTCCCCGCGCGCGCGACTGTCCGCACGGGCCTGGTCAATGTGGACGGGCTGGTGGAGATCATGTTCGTCGCCGCGAAATAGACCAGTGTGCGTGGTTGAAGGGATTGAGGGGAATCTCTGCGTCGAGATTCCCCGAGGATTCTGCATGCTCGGATGAGTGGGAATCAGAAGCTAGTTATTCACCATCCGAACCACTTCGACCACCCGGCTTCTTTTTTCGGCCATCGCTGTGAGATCACCCAGATCCGTATTGACACCGTTCCACGTCGACTTCCATAAGCCTTGACCTGATGAACGCCTGAGTTCAGGTCCTTGGCAACGAAATTGAAGCAGTGCGCGTCCCGGGTTTTCGTATAAAGCTCGATGTACCGCGCGGGAAGATCGCTCAAACCAGGTGCGACTCTGCCCAGAGAAGACCCCTGAGTTGTACCAGCCGGTCGCCGAAGACGACGTCTCCTGGCTCAGCGCCGCTAAGCCACCTTATGCATCTCGTCCCTGTCTTCTGCATTATCTTTCCCGAGCTTTTCAGGACATTCCTCGATCGTTTCCTCTATAGTCTTGTCGCCTACTTTCGCTATATGGGCGGTCAATGCTCTTCCGACCGTTTAGATAATTCATATCCCCCACATCTTCCTCGCTTTTATATATTCATTGAAGTCTATGACTCGTCTTTTTCGAAGATTGCTGAGCTCAAGCAAAAGTATTCCCGCGACTTCCGGCTCGCTTAGATTCTTCAATCTACTTTCAAGGTCTTCCATGTTCCTCACCTTCAACATGGTCCGCCCCAGCTTCTAATGCGAGTCGCGTAAGTTGATTCTTGATAATCGCCCATTCCTTAGTTGGAGTTCCCAAATCTTGTCTTCGAGAAAGTCGCTGTAAGCTTTGGTTGATTCCGTTGTCCTCTTCTCAAATAGCTCGTCCGCAAACGTCTTAAGAAACCTCATAGGTTTTCTACCTGGCGACATGTATTTTGTCAAAACCACTTCCGCTACGTTCAGGCACTCAAAATATATTCGGTTTCTTATCCTTCGCTGATCCAGAATTGCCTTGCTACCCTGCTCATGAATTGCTCCGCTCCGCTCCGTAATAGTCGCGTGATCCATGCCATTTTCATCTTCGAATTCGCCGCGAAATGAACCCGCTTCTTCTTGTACCCGCCTTGTCGAGCTTGCCGGCTCTGAATAATTCTCTGGTTCCGAAGGACCCCCATTTTCACAGCTAAAATGAAACGAAGCCCCTCCCTCCACCACATTAGTTTTCGGCTCTGAATGTTCCAATATCCCAATATGCTTTTTGTTCTCAGAATAGACTGTCCAGTTCTTTTGCTCAAAAAGGTGGGGGCTGTTCCGCCCGCGAGTTAAACAATTCTTCATATCTCTCCACCTCCGTTCCCGTTTACGTTGTTGCCATTGCTGTTGCCATTCCCATAATGGTTATTCCTCAGCATCTGCACTTTTGCCCTCAGGAATTCCTGGTATGCAGTCAAACTCTGTATGGCTCTTTTCTCAAAGAGTCTGTCTGCTACCTGCTGGATTTGAGGCAAGGGATTTGAATAGGGCACGATATACGGCTTCAGCATTTCTCGCGCGTCTGTTAATGCCTCCGAATAAATCCGGTTATTCAGCTTTCTTAGTACCTCCTGCAGCGTACTGCTCTCCTCTTCGGTTATGGTCGTGGTATCCCAGCCATCTCCGTTTCTAAAGTTTCTTACAAAGCTTATTGATTCCATATTCCTCGCCCCCAACACGATTGGCTAAAGCTTTCATGTTTTCCATAAGGAATTCTCAGAGCTCGATACCCTGAAAGCCTTTTGTTTCTCATTTGCAGCTCCATTATCTTAGCCTCAAGAAATTCATGATATTCTTCAATCGAATCCTTCGTTCTCTTCTCGAATAGCTCGTCCGCGAATGTCTTGAGAAATCTCAGCGGCTTCTCGCCTCGCGGTATATATCTTGTTAAGATCCGCTCGGATATATTCAGGCATTCCAAATACGTCCGGTTTTTGCTTATCCGAAGCTGCTCGCGGGCTTCATTGCCATCCTGCTCCGTAATCCTAAGCTCTTCCTGAATTTCCCTGCCCCCTTGTTCTGCTATTGCCGCTTCCGCCTGATTTTCTGCTACACTAAAATCCCTTACGAGATTTGCTTCTTCCATACCTTTCACCTCCGCTTTTTAGCTCGGCTCTTGCTTGGTTGAACCGAATCTATTGAGACAATATTTGTCGCGGAGCGACCTTTGTTATTGGCGGGAGGCGGCCTTCTTGAGTGAGCGAAAGACAGAATACCGCACTACAAAAACACCTTTTGTAATATGTGCGGGTATCTGGATTTTGCTCCGTTAATATATGCCGCATTTATGCGGCTGGTAATATAACGCAAGCCATCCCTTTAGGGTGGGTTGAGCTTCCCCCCAAAAACTGGACAGGGGGTGAAGGTGCATTAAGGCCAACCTTTTTATCAGAGGAGCTATGGTACAATGCACGGCATGAGACGTCAGCATGACGCGGCCGTCAAGGCCAAAGTTGCGGTGGAAGCGATCAAAGGGGAAAAGACAATCGCCCAGATCGCCGGAGAGTATGGGATCCATCCTAACCAGATCCGGTTGTGGCGAGATCGGGCCCTGGCCGCTTTGCCTGCCGTTTTTTCCAAGGGCGCGGCAAAAAGCGAAAAGGACCATGCGGATCTCGAGGAAGAACTTTTTCGGCAGATCGGCCGGCTCAAGGTCGAGAACGACTGGCTCAAAAAAAAATCTCAGGAACTCCGCTAGGGACGAGGTGTGTCTTGATCGAACCCAAGCATGAGATATCGGTGGCGCGTCAATGCGGGCTGTTGGACGTGGCGAGATCGTCTTATTACTACGAAAGCGCCGGCGAGAGCGCTTTGAACCTGAACCTGATGAGGCTGATCGACGAGCAGTACATGAAGACGCCGTTTTACGGATCGCCGCGGATGACGGAGGTCTTGAAAAGGAAAGGGTATGAGGTCAATCACAAGCGAATCGAACGCCTGATGCGGGTCATGGGGATCGCGGCGATTTATCCCAAAAAGCATACGAGCCAACCGCAGCCGTTGAATCGGATCTATCCCTATCTTCTTGATCATCTTGAGATTAGCCGTCCGGATCAGGTTTGGGCCTCGGACATAACCTATATTCGTCTGGCACATGGTTTTGTGTTTCTGACCGCGGTCATGGACTGGTTCAGTCGCTATGTCCTGGCCTGGGAGCTTTCGATTCTCTTGGATAAAGAGTTCTGTCTGACGGCTCTTGATCGAGCGCTGGGGATTTCGCGGCCGGAGATTTTCAACAGCGACCAGGGCGGGCAGTTCACGAGCCCGGAATTTACAGGCCGGCTCGAGGCGAAGGGCATCCGGATTTCAATGGACGGCCGCGGCCGGGTGTTCGACAATATCTTCATCGAGCGGCTTTGGCGGACGGTAAAGTATGAGGAAGTTTATCTTCATGCCTACGAAACGGTGGACGAAGCGCGCCGGCATCTAGCGAGCTACTTCATCTTCTACAATACGGAGCGGTTGCATTCATCGCTTGGTTATCAAACGCCCCGGGAAGTATATTTCGGAGGATCGACTCATGCGTTTCCGCCATCCTCGACAGAGCTGAGAGTTTGATATGAATCGAATGGAGATCGTCGTTCCTAGGGCATCCTGGAGCGATGTTTTTTTCGGACGACACGGAAAATCTGCTTATTCCGGTCGTCCCGTGCTCAACAAAGTCCCGAAAGGGCCCGGCCGCGATGCACCTTCCTTGTCCCACTTTTCTGTCCAAAGAATAGGGGGAAGTTCAGGCACCCCCAGCGAAGCGCAAATCATCGCTTTATTGCAAAAATCCTTAAACCCTTCTCAAATTTATTCAAATTTTATGTATTTGTCAAGTGAAAAGTTCGCTGATGTCATTTAAAAATTAGAGCTTGTCCCAAGGTTACGTGATGGCATTTGACAGCGATGAAAAAAAAGGGCTACAACCATCCATGATGTTCACTACAACACTAGGAGGAGTAGCCCAATGGACGATCTCGAAATCAATATCGCTATCACCTACAAGGTGCCAAAAAACAATCTCACCTTCAATGGTCTTCTCCGCGGACTGAAGATCGACCGGGACGCGATCATGAGGTCCATGATCGGCCAGATCCTAGCGATTGCGGATCGAACCGTATCGGCAGTATCAACGGGAATCGCTGGAGGCGCTGGTGGGCCAGGCGGCCCATTTTTCGTACCGTTTGGCGGCCACCGAAACACAGCGAATCTGCGGTCATGGACCGAGCAAGAGCATCCTCTGGCTCCGGCTTCAGGATTGACGGAGACGGAAGGCGATTGGCCCTCGTTCAAACACCCGCCGTTCGCGTTCCTGATGGTCGACGGCACCAAAGTCCAACTCCAAAAAGAGGGGGTCTCCCTGGGAAGTTCGGAGTTGCGTTGGGCCTGGGCTTCGGAAGACGTCGGCAAACCCTTTGAATTGGTGGGGTTTTGGGTCGGGAAGGATTGGAAAACGATCCGCCGGGACCTTGGCCGCCGTCTGAATTACGGGTGTCAGGATTTGACCCCGGCCCGAAGGAATTTGACATTCGGGTCCAAATCCAATACATTCATACCCACAAAGAAATGAAGATCGTTCACATCATCATGAGGGAGAATTGAATTCATGATCAGAGTGGGAATCGACACGGGCGGGACGTTCACGGACTTCGTCCTGATGTCCCCGTCCGGGATGAAAATCTACAAGGTCCTGTCCACGCCCCGGGATCCCGGAGAAGCCATTCTCCGGGGGCTTCGGGAATGCGGGGTTCTGGAGGAAGACCTGGACATCACCCACGGCTCGACCGTGGCCACGAACGCCCTCCTCGAGCGCAAGGGAGCCCGGCTGGCCTTTTTGACGACAGCCGGGTTCGAGGACCTGCTCGAGATCGGCCGCCAAACCCGCCGCGAGCTCTATAACATCATGGTCGAGAAGCGGCGGCTGTTGATCCCGCGGAGTCTCTGCTTCGGCATCAGCGAGCGGACGGGCGCGGACGGAGCTATTCTGAAGAAAGCGGACCCGAAAGAGATGGAGCTTGTCATCTCGAAATTGAAAGGACAGAAGGTCGAGTCGGTGGCGGTCTGCTTTCTCCATTCCTACCTCAATCCGGCGAACGAGGAGACGGTCCTGCGGGATCTCGAGGCCGCCGGCTTTTTGGTTTCGGCCTCCCACCGCGTCCTGTGCGAATACAGGGAATACGAGCGGGCCAGCACTACGGCCATCAACGCCTTTGTCGCGCCGCTCATGGAGAACTATCTGGGCAAGCTCGGGACCGACCTGGGAGCGAAGAGCCTGCGCATCATGCAATCGAACGGCGGCAGTATCTCGGCCGCCGGCGCCCGCAGGACGCCGGTCTGCACGATCCTCAGCGGCCCGGCGGGCGGCGCGGTCGGCGCCAAAGCGACGGCGGCCCTGGCCGGTTTCGCAAACATCATCTCCTTCGACATGGGAGGCACGTCCACCGATGTGTCGCTCTGCGAGGGATCGCTCATGACCACGACCGAGTCCGTGATCTCGGATCTTCCGGTCAAGATGCCGATCATCGACATCCACACCGTCGGGTCGGGCGGCGGATCCATCGCCTATATCGACGAGGGCGGCGCGCTGCGTGTCGGCCCTCAGAGCGCCGGCGCCGACCCTGGCCCGATCTGCTACGGCCGAGGCGAAGAGGTCACGGTGACCGACGCCAACCTGGCCCTGGGCCGGCTCGACCCGGAACGTTTCCTGGGGGGCACCATGAAACTCTATCCCGACCGGGCCTTCGGGATCATGAAGGAATTCGCCGCGCGCCTCAAGATGGACATCTACGAGCTGGCCGAGGGCGTCGTCCGCGTGGCCGATTCGACCATGGAGCGGGCCATCCGCGTCATCTCCATCGAGCGCGGCTACGATCCGCGGGACTTCGCCCTGCTCTCCTTCGGCGGCGCGGGCGGTATGCACGCCTGTTCACTGGCCCAGAAGCTGCGCATCCCCGCGGTCATCGTCGCCAAGAACGCCGGCGTGCTGTCGGCGTTGGGCATGCTGCTCTCGGACACAGTCAAGGACTATTCGCGCTCCGTGCTCAAGGCCGGGGACAAAGTCTCGGTCCCGGAGCTCGACCGGCTCTTCGAGCCTCTCCTCGAGACGGCGTTCGATGATTTAGTCGGAGAGGGATTCGCTAAAAGCAGGATCCGGCTGCTCAAATCCCTCGATGTGCGCTACGCCGGACAATCTTACGAGCTGACCGTGCCGTTCTCGCCGGCTTTCCGCGGCGCCTTCGATGGATTCCACCTCCGCCGCTACGGCTACTCGGACGGGAAGCGGTCGGTTGAGGTGGTGAACCTGCGGGTGAAGGCGGTCGGCCTGACCGATAAGCCGGTGCTTCCACGGGTCGAGGCGAAGGGGAAGGACGCGCGGCCGGCCCGTATCGACCGCCGGCCCATGCGCTTTGACGGGAGAATCCACCGGGCGGACGTTTACGGCCGTGACCGCCTCGGCGCGGGGAATGCCTTCCGCGGCCCGGCCCTGGTCCTGGACTACGAGTCCACGGCCGTGGTGCCGCCGGAGTTCGCCGGCCGCGTGGATGGCCATGGGAACCTGATCCTGACGCCGCCGAGGAGATCGCGATGACTGCGCGTAAGAAGGTCGACCCCGTCGAACTGGAAATTTTCAAGAGCATCTTTGTTTCGATCGCGGATGAGATGGGCGTGGCCCTCTGCCGGGCCTCTTTTTCGCCCAACATCAAGGAGCGCAAGGACTTCTCCTGCGCCGTCTTCGATAGTGGGGGCAAGACGGTGGCCCAGGGCGACCACCTGCCCGTTCACCTCGGCGCCATGCCCCTGTCCGTGGCCGCGGCCATCGCCAATGTAGACCTCGAGCCGGGCGACACGGTCGTTCTCAACGATCCTTTCCGGGGCGGGACGCACCTGCCCGATATCACGCTGGTCTCACCGGTCTATTTCAGGGGGCATCGCCGGCCGGCCTTCTTCGTGGCCAACCGAGCCCACCACTCGGACGTGGGCGGGATGTCGCCGGGGTCCATGCCCCTGGCGACCGAGCTCTTCCAGGAGGGCGTGATTATCCCGCCGGTCAAGCTGGTCCGGCGCGGCCGCATCGACCGCGATATCCTGAACTTCATCCTGGCCAACGTGCGTACGCCCGAGGAGCGCGAGGGCGACATCACCGCCCAGCTGGCCGCCAACCGCATCGGCGAACGCCGCCTGCTTGAGGTCACGGAAAAATACGGCACGCGCCGGATTCACGATTACATGAAGCACCTGCAGGACTACTCCGAGAGGATCATGCGCGCCGCGCTTCGCACCATCCCGGACGGCGAATACGCCTATGCCGATTTCATGGACAACGACGGGATCGTCGACCGGCCGGTCAAGATCCAGGTTGCACTCCGCATCAGGGGCGACGAAGCGGAGGTGGATTTCACCGGCACCGACCCCCAGACAGCCGGCAACATCAACGCCATCTACGCCATCACCTTGTCCGCTACAATGTACGTGTTCCGCTGCATCATTCGCGGCGATGTGCCTTACAATGCCGGCATGTCCCGGCCCATCAAACTCGTCGTTCCGCCGGGGAGCGTGGTCAACGCCCTAGCGCCGGCCGCGGTCGCCGGAGGAAACGTCGAAACGTCGCAGCGCATCACGGACGTGCTGCTCGGCGCCATGGCCAAGGCCATTCCGGGCCGCATCCCGGCCGCGTCCCAGGGCACGATGAACAACATCACCTTCGGCGGGATCAACCCGACGACCGGCAGGCCGTTCGCCTACTACGAAACCGTCGGCGGCGGCATGGGCGCGAGTTCGGAGTCGGACGGGCTCAACGGAGTCCACACCCACATGACAAACACCCGTAATACGCCGGTCGAGGCGCTGGAGCACAACCTCCCGGTCCGGCTGCGGCGTTACTCGCTGCGAAAGGATTCGGGAGGGGAGGGCCGGTTCCACGGAGGGGACGGCATCGTCCGCGAGTTTGAATTCCTGGCGCCCGCCCGGGTCAACATCCTCAGCGAGCGCCGCAGGTTTGCGCCCTATGGCCTCGAGGGCGGACAGCCCGGTAAAATGGGCAAGAACACCCTGATCCAGGGTCGGACCCGGCGGAGCCTCGGCTCCAAGGCTTCTTTCCAGGTCAAAAAAGGCGACCTGGTGCGGATCGAAACCCCGGGCGGGGGAGGGTATGGCCGTCCCGATCCGGAGTAAGGAAATCATGACCAATTCACCTCAGCCTTGGTACCGGCAGATTACGGCCCTGCAGCGCAAGGCGCTGTTTGCGGCGGCGCTGGGCTGGATGCTCGACAGCATGGACATCATGCTCTACGTCATGATCCTGGCCTACCTGATGAAGGATTTCGGCATGTCGACCGGAACGGGAGGCTTGATGACTTCCCTGACCCTGCTGGCCTCGGCTGTTGGCGGCATCGTCTTCGGCATGATCGCCGACCGCATCGGCCGGGTCAAGGCGCTCATGGGGAGCATCCTCATCTACTCCGTCTTCACCGGAGCCTGCGGCCTCTCGCAGAACGTCGTCCAGCTCGCCGTGTTCCGCGTGCTGTTGGGCCTGGGGATGGGTGGGACCTGGGCTTCGGGCGCCGCGCTGGTCGCTGAGACCTGGCCCGCCGAGCACCGTGGCAAGGCCATGGGCCTGATGCAGAGCTCCTGGGCCATCGGCTACGCCATGGCGGCGACGATCACCGCGCTCTTCCTGCCGCGCATCGGCTGGAGGGGCGTCTTTTTTGTGGGTGTGCTGCCGGCCCTGGTAGCCGTCTGGATCCAGCGGAACGTCCAGGAGCCCGAGATCTGGCGGACCATGCGGGCTGTCAAGGCCGAACACACCCGGAAGGCGTCGCTTATGGAGGTCTTCCGTAAGCCCTATCTCAAGAACACTCTCGTCACGACCCTGATGAACGCCGGAACAATGTTTGCCTGGTGGGGGCTTTTCACCTGGATCCCCGCTTACCTGGGCTTGGGCCCGGCGCAAGGCGGGAGGGGCATGAGCATTGTCAAAACCTCGACCTGGATCCTGGCCATGCAGGGTGGCATGTGGATGGGATATGTCAGCTTCGGTTTTATCTGCGATAAAATCGGCCGGCGGATCACATACATCGTCTTCCTTTTCGCCGCGGCCGGGCTGGTGCTCCTCTACAGCAGTGTCCGGAGCAACACGGCCCTGCTCGTGTTGGGTCCGTTCCTGGCCTTTTTCGGGACCGGCTATTTCTCCGGTTTCGGAGCCATTACGGCCGAAATCTTCCCCACGCGGATTCGGGCTTCGGCCCAGGGCTTCACCTACAACATCGGCCGCGGCCTGAGCGCGCTGGCGCCCTTCACCATCGGCGCGCTGGCTAAAAGCCGCGGCCTGAGCGTAGCGTTCTACCTGACATCGGCCTTCTTCCTTTTCTCGGCGATCGTCGCTTTCGGCCTGCCGGAAACCAAGGGCAAGGCGCTGGATTGATCTGTTCTTTTCAGCCCGGCAGGGAAGTTGGGGTTGAACGCTTTTTTGGAAATTTTCCGGGGCAAGAATTCGGATATAAGGGGACGGCCGCCGCTGTCCCTATTTGATGAATTTGAATAGAAAATTGATCCTTTTTCAGCCGCCATCGCACAAGCTCCCTGTCCAGGACTTCCCCCAATAATTAAGCCAAAATCGGTCTTAGTTATTTTCTTTGTTGGAATTAGTCTGGACACGTATCTGGAAATGAAAATGGGGGTACTTTTCTGAGTTTCTGAATTAAAATGGGGTCTCCATATGCCCAGCCCGAAGGCTGGCATATGGTTACGACACCAGAAGAGACCCCACATGCATTATGCCAAAACGGCCCTGAAATTACGAGAGCAGATCCTTAAATTTTCGGGGGAACTTTCTTCCGGCCTTCCGAAACCCGGCCGGCGTTTTATCGCCGAAATGCTTTATGGCATCCAGGCCCGACAGTCCGTGCGTCTGACGGAGATCGGCCGGGCGCTGGAAGAGCGGATTCCTTTACGCAAGACCCAATACCGCTTATGCCGCCAACTCCAGCGACAAGGGCTCTGGGAACGACTGACACGGACACTCTGTCGGATGGCCGCTTCCCGAATCGAAGAACTCAAGCTGCTGATCCTGGACCTCTCGGACGTCAGCAAGAAGTACGCCAAGCGGATGGAGTATTTGGCAAGAGTTCACGACGGGAGCGAAGACGGGCTGGCCAATGGTTACTGGACGCTGGCGGTGGTCGGCGCGGAGCCGGGAAAGCCCACGGCCCTTCCCCTTTATAATCGTCTCTACTCCCAGCGGAGTCCGGTCCAGGGCCGTTCTGGAGATCGCTCAAAGCTGTCCGCTGCTCTATCTGGAATCGATCATTAAAATTAAAGAGGAGGGAGACAAGGCCCGAAGCCTCCGTCTCGAGTTCGGCTATCGCCCCGTCGCTCTCCCTGGATACGAGGATCCTCTTTATCTCGTCGTCGTCCGGGGCTTCGGAGAGGAGCCGTTGATGCTTCTGACCAACGTCCCTCTGAAGAGAACACGAAAGAGCCTCTGGTGGGCCGTGGAAAGCTACATGACGCGCTGGACGATCGAGGAGACCATCCGGTTCATCAAACAATCTTATCAGCTGGAAGACATCCGACTCCTGACCTACATCCGTCTTCAGAACATGATGGCGCTGGTTATGGCCGCTGCCTACTTCACCATGGCCTATCTCAGCTTGAGGACGAAGCTGCGTGTCCTTACCGGCCATGTGCTCCAAGCCGCCCGTCGCTTGTTCGGCATCGCCGATTTTCGCTTCTATGCCCTAGCCGATGGGATCAAGGCGCATCTCTTCGGCCAAAAGCGGGGCCTTTACGGCTGTTTTTCCTCCCCTGATCCTGAAACCGGCCAACGATGGCTCTTCTCTCCATAATTTTTGGGGGAACTCCTGGGCTCCCTGCCCTGTTGACATCCCTGCGGGCGGGTGATATATTTAATTTTTCTTAAACTTTGAGCAAAACGATTATGTCCCGCTCGTATCGTCTCCGCTTTTTTCCCATTTACGATTGGAAGAAAACGGGGAGTCGTCTTTTAAAATATTCATGAAGGGAGGAGTATCAGAATGATTTCTCGTCGCAGCTTTTTGAAAGTCGGAAGCGTTTCGGTCGCGTCGTTCGGGTTCGTGGGCAAGGTCCTATCAAAGCCTGCGCCGGCTGTTGAGGCGCAGCTCCAGAACATGGTCCAGGACGTCAAGCCGTTAACCCCGGAGGACTTTGCGGCCCGGATGGAAAAGGCCCGCCGTCTCATGGTCGAAAACAAGATCGACGGTTTCTTCGCGGGGGGCGGCACTGTTCGTCGTCAGGCGGTTTCAGACTCGCTTGCTGATTTCCTAAGCTACAGATTCCTGCTCTCATAATAATTCAGCTGACACCGTTTGGCAAGGATTCGAGTATAGCCAATCGGTTCAACTCCCTCCTTATTTTCATGGTTTCTTTACGGATCTTTTTCCTCCTTTCCAGGACCACTCGGTCCCTTCCATCATACTTGTCCGCGGGAGTCACGTTGTCGATGGCCTCGTGATACCGGTGATGATTGTAATATTCCACCCACTCCCGGATCCTAGCGGTCAACTCTTCCGGGGCATAGTAATTGTCCAACAGGATCAGATTCTTCATCGACCGATGGTAACGTTCGATCTTCCCCTGGGTCATGGGATGATACACCTTCGTCCGAACATGACGGATTTCATGGGTCTCGAGATATTTCTTCAACTCATGAGAGATGAAGCAGGCCCCGTTGTCGCTGAGAAGCCTCGGCCGTTGGACCACCTGGACATGCTCGACCCCGGTTTCTGCGATAGCCATATCCAGCGTGTTTTTCACGTCCTCGGCCTTCATGGTCCGGCAGAGCTGCCAGGCGATGATATAGCGCGAGAAGTCGTCCATCACCGTCGACAGATAATACCAGCCCCAGTGGACCACCTTCAGGTAGGTAAAATCCGTCTGCCAGAGCTCGTTGACCCGGGTTGTCGGATGTTCGAACTTGTCTTTGGCCGAGACCACAGTAAATACCGGCGATGTGATCAGGTCGTAAGCCTTGAGGATCCGATAGACGCTGCTCTCTGATATGAAGTATTCCCTCTTGTCCGTCATGAGCCAGGCGATCTCGCGGCAGGACTTCTCCGGATACTCCCTGGCTACCTCGACGACCCTCTCCTTCTCCCACTCCGGGATCTTGTTCCACACCTGCCGCAGATCCTTATGCTGAGAGGCCAGCCCATCATAGCGCTCGTCCTTGTATCTCCCGTACCACTCGTAAAAGGAACTGTGGGGAACGTCCATCTCTCGCAATGTCCGTTTGACGCTCAGCGAGGATTCCTCGACCATCCGGATGATCTCCATCTTCTCCGACTGCGTGTACTTCATATATCGATGGATCCGGATTCCAAACCCTGAGGAGAGTGAACTTCCCCCCATTCTTTGGACAGAAAAGTGGGACAAGGAAGGTGCATCGCGGCCGGGCCCTTTCGGGACTTTGTTGAGCACGGGACGACCGGAATAAGCAGATTTTCCGTGTCGTCCGAAAAAA
>Ga0315279_10003564_pt1 | contig 21578 bp, 18 predicted proteins | sample YL17G06_20_MG_FD_203694 | JGI IMG/M metagenome (GOLD analysis project Ga0315279, IMG submission 203694) | Sediment microbial communities from Yellowstone Lake, YNP, Wyoming, USA - YL17G06_20 | ecosystem: Environmental > Aquatic > Freshwater > Lake > Sediment | place: USA: Wyoming | collected... | reverse complement strand
TCAGGATTGGACTTGATCTTCTGACAGACCTCGTATCCATTGATATCGGGCATCATGATGTCCAGGATCAAGAGGTCTGGTTTGAAATGGTTCACTTGAAGGCCTGCCTCAAAACCATCTGAAGCGGAGATCATCTCATATCCATACTCATCTTCCTCAAGGGACTGCACAATCGTCTCTACAATGATCTTATCATCATCCACGACAAGGATTTTCTTCCTTTCCTCTGCTTTTGCCTCTTCTGGCAGAGGCATTCCCTTATCTTTTAGAAACTGATCCAGGTCCTCCTTCTTAATCCTGCGATGTCCTCCCACGGTTTTATAAGCTTTAATATGGCCTGCATCAATCCAGTTGATGATTGTTTTAGATGAGACCTTACAATATTTACTTGCCTGAGACACGGTTAAAATTTCCATAATTTTCTCCTTTTTCAGAATTTATTGCTTTTATAGATACTACAGAATTTATACTTTGTCAATAAAAATTTTTACATAAAAATTTTTACGCCTGGATCACTCTCTGTGTAATTAATTGATTTTATTATCTAATTTATTTTGAGTTCTTTATGTAAAGGAAGAAGGTAGAAGAATTGAGAAAGAAAATGGCATCATTTGGTTAATACCATATGATGCCCGAAGGTTCGAATACCTATTTAACCTTATTTCAGTTGCCTGCTGATTTGACTGGTCTGAGGTAGGCTCCCCAATAACTCATTCCCACAAATACCGCGCCACCGATAATGTTGCCGATTGTTACTGGAAGCAGATTTCTCCATAAGAAATTGATCCAGCCAAGGATATTTGGATCCACACCTGGAACATTGGATATCCCAGCCCCATTCATCAACAATATCCCTGTGGGGATGAAGTACATATTGGCGACGCTGTGCTCAAAGCCAATGGCCACGAACGCCATGATCGGGAAGAAGATGGCAAAAATTTTCCCGATGGTCTGGCGAGCGGCCAGAGCCATCCAGACGGCCAAGCAGACCAGCCAGTTGCAACCGATCCCGCGCCAGAGAGCTTCGCTGAAACTGAGTGACACCTTGTTGTAGGCAATCTTCACGGCCGCAGCTCCCAATGCCCCATCGCCGGTCTTCCAGAGCCCTGAGTAATAGAAAAGGAGCGTCACAAGAATCGATCCAATGAAATTGGCCAAAAAGACGACAGCCCATCTCTTTCCCATGGTACTCAATGTAATTTCTCTCGACATCACACTTGAGACCATCAAGTTGTTGCCAGTAAATAATTCTGCTCCTGCAATTACAACGAGCATCAGGCCAACGCTAAAAGCAGCTCCTCCCAAGATCTTTGAGAAGCCGATGCCCCACTTGGCTGCCATATCAAAGGTCACTGTCGTTGAAAGTAAACCTCCAAAACCAATATAGGCTCCAGCCAGAATTCCCAGTATAAATACAGTGAACCAGGGTGAGGTCGCCTTCGCTACCCCCACGGTCTGAGCAACCGTCTCTGCGATCGTCTTAGGTGCTTTATCCTCTAATGTGGGTACCGGAAATTGCCAGGACTTCATAATACTTTCAAATCGTCCCATGGCTTTTTTCTCTACAGTGACCTTCCGCCTCACCGACTTTTTAACAACCTCAATGATCTCCTCTGGTCGGAAGGGTTTGGCCACATAATCCATGGCTCCTCGCTTCATCGCTTCGGTGGCCCGTCCGACTGTGGGATAACCGCTGATCATCACCACGGTTGAATTCGGTGAACGCTTGTCAATCTCCTCAACCACATCCATCCCATCAAAACCCGGCATCATCCAGTCGCAGAGAATTACGTCAAAGGGTTTTTCAGACACAAGTTTGAGACCCTCTTGAGGATTAGTGGTCGTGACCACTTCAAAACCTTCTGCTTCAAATATTTTTCGGCACGATTTCAGCACAATCTCTTCATCATCGATAATCAGCATCTTTTCAGCCATTGTGTCTCCCCCATTAAACAAAATTAAAATTCTAAATCCGAAGCACGAAATATAGAATTTCGTCAGACCATGAGGCGTAAGTCGTAAGGGGGGTTAGCCTCCTCCTTAACGCCTTACCCCTTACGAATGAGAGTTACGATATCCCACATTCGGATTTTTTCATTTCATCCTCCTGCACCTGTAGGAAAAGAGCCTTTTTTGATTGCCTTTTGAAGAACCTGGCGAATGGATTTCATCAATTCGTCGGGCTTGAATGGTTTCGGAATAAACTGGGTGGCGCCCAATTTCAGCACATCCGCGATGGTCTCTGGAGTAGGATAACCGCTCATCACGATGATCGGTATGTCCGGCCAATTTTTCTTAATTTCTCGCATGAGGAAGATACCATCGTGTTTAGGCATCTTCACATCTATGAGCAAAAGGTCGAAATCGTAATTTTTAATCTTCTCCAGTGCCTCGTCTGCGCTGGGGACCGTGGTGACTTCGAATCCTTCTGCTTCGAGGATGCGCCGGCAACTTTTAATCACGATCGCATCATCATCCACTACTAATATTCTCATTTCCTGTCCCTTGCTCCTCTATCGGTAGCCAGACCTTAAAGGTGCTCCCTTTGCCAACCTTGCTTTGAACCCAGATGGTTCCCCCATGGCGTTCAACGATACCGTATGATACCGATAGCCCCAACCCCGTGCCGTGTCCAACCTCTTTGGTCGTAAAGAAAGGATCAAAAAGCTTATTGAGGTTCTCAGGAGGAATGCCACATCCCGTATCCGTACACAAAATCTCAATACCTTGTTGACCGGGTTTGCTCGTTGATACGCCTATGCCACTGGTGACGGTGATGCTTCCGCCTGGATCGGTGGCATCCAGGGCATTGATGACGATATTGAGTAAAACACTCTGCATCTGATTTCTATCTAAAGTAATCATGGGTAGCCCTTCCCCCGGCTCAAAATTTAAACTGACGCCCTTGATGAGGGCCTGGTTTTCTACGAGTGAAATCGTGTGTCGGATAAGCCTATTCACATCAGCGGGTTCCCGATCCAGTTCGATCTGGCGCGAAAAATCGAGAAGGCCTTTCACAATCTTACGAACCCGTTCGGTCTCTTGGGCGATGGTTTCGAGGTCTGAGCGGAGGTCCTCTGGAAGGTCTTTTCGGCGGAGGAGCATATGGGTGAAGGTAAATACCCCGGTCAGAGGATTGTTGATCTCGTGGGCAACCCCGCCTGCAAGTTTACCAATACTCGCCTGTTTTTCAGATTGCAGGAGTTTTATCTCGCTCTCCACCCTCTGCCGTTTATCCCTTTCCTGGAGAGAAGTCAGCATCTGTTTGAATGTTTTTTGAAGCAGACCGATTTCACTTTTCGAGACCGGCCCAATCTCCGGCGAGAGATTGCCCTGGGACACCTGAGCGCTGGCCTCGATGAGCTGTCTCACTGGCCGACTCATCTTATTGGCAATCACATACCCCAATCCAAGGGCTAAGACCATCCCTGCTACGGTGATCAGTACAAAAAGAGAGAGAGCCTTCCAACGGACGTCTGCATACTTTGCTTCCAACACTCCAACATAAAGCATTCCAACTCTCTGTCCAAAGATGTCCTCGATGGGCTCGTAAGCAGTGATATACCAATCGTTCACAACGAAGGCCCGGTCTGTCCATTTCTTTCCATCCGTCAGGACATGTTTGGTAACCTCTTCAGAGCCCACGGTTCCAATCGCCCGACTTCCATCGGGTGAAAGAACATTGGTGGAGATGCGAACATCCTTAAAAAAAATCGTCGCTGTACCGATACTTTGGCCTTTGTAAATCTCATGCTGAAAAACAGTGTCCCGCACCCGGTCCACAATCTCTTGACTCCGGTTCAAGAGAACTCCGCCATAAAGAATGCCCAAAAAATTACCGGAGTCGAAGACCGGGACAGCGGCAGAAAGAGCCATTCCAGAGAATTCTTCATTCTCAGGGCGTGGGGTGGCCCTCTTGGTGGCAAGCAACTTGATCCTCGCTCGACTGGCGAGTTCAGGATTCTCAGAGAAGAGAAACTCGTTACTCAGAATAACCGTCCCTGAAACAGCAATGCGCTCGTTAAGTGCCAAATTGGCAATCGGGTTTGGAGGACTATTTTCTTTGGGTATAGAATTAGGCCCGATGCGACACAGCGTTTTGCCTTCTTTTGTAACGATGCCCACAAAATCCAACTCCGTTTGCTGAGCGATATTGGTTAATAAAGGGATAATTTTCTGAGCATCCCGCCTCTCAAGGGCCGATCGGAAAACCGGCCCCAAGGTGGTGATGTTGAGGGCAACTTTCACGCCCTTGATCCGGCTGAGATAGATCTCACGAGCGGCGTTGAGGTCTAACCGGACACGATTGGTCGCTTCGTTGAGAACGGCCTTGTAAAGGAGTTGACCTCCCACTAAAAGGGCAACTCCACACACAAGGAAAGAAATGCCAAGAAAACTGAGGATGAGTTTAGATCGCGTTGAGTAAAACAATTTTTACTCCTGAACATCCAAGACACGATGAAGGCCAACCCGCTAAGGGTTAAAGTACCCTTTCATTATAACAAGAAATCTTCTGTCTTGAAATTGCCTTGTTTGGTTTCATGCTAAAGAATGAATAGTGTGCTAAATGCTTTTGTTCCAATCCAATGCATATTGGTGTGTTAACGTTAACACAACTCAACAAAAATAAATGCCAAAAATTAAACCACGACATACATAAAGTGAAAACATAGTAATTTAAAGTATTTACGTAGACCCACTTGAAACCCTTCTTTGCCCTTCACCTTTAACTCTAAAAATATCTAACAATATCAATTCTGTATACTGTATACAATATTTTCAGTTTATTTGTCAAGCAAAATGTTTGAAATGATAGAATTCTGTAGAAAAGAAAAGGAGGGATAGATCGATTCCAAGCAAATGAATAAAAAATAGATGAGATGAAAAAGATTCATCCAGAAAAATTTGTGTCAGAGGATAAGGTGTTCAGCCATAGGGTATTACTCCCTTGAGCGATGAAAAGTTTAGGCACAATTTTTTGCAGAAGTTCGGGTAGAAAACAGGCCTATGCTCCATCCCTTTGACAAGATGGGATTTGACATCAAAAAGAGACAGGAGGAAGGGGTGTATGAACTTGAGATGATGTTCCGGTGAAATGAAGCCTCACGGGCAAGCCCGTGCCTGCACGCCGTAGTGCCTGCCTTCGCCGGAGCAGCTTCGCGCAGGCAGGCAGGCGTGATCTCCTGCGTAGGCGGATGAGGGCACGAGCGCTCAAGCACTGCCAGCGAGTTTTGGTACAATAGGTAAACTGATGGTGAAGGTGGTACCTTTCTCTTCTTCGCTCTCCACCTTAATTTCTCCACCGTGGTCCTTAATAATTCCATAACAAACCGAGAGACCTAATCCTACCCCTTTCACCTTCGATTTCGTGGTAAAAAAAGCCTCGTAGATTTTATCCCTGATCTCCTCCGGAATTCCTATTCCTGTATCCTGAATGTGAATCAATACTTTATTATCTTCCCTGCTTGTTCTAACAGTGAGCGTTCCTCCCTTTGGCATAGCCTCTTTAGCATTTTTGATGATGTTTAGCATAACCTGCCTCATCTGATTAGTGGAAGCCATGACCTCTGGAATTCCATCGTCGAAGGATGTTTCCACTTTGATATTTGCCTCCTTCATCTGCTTCTCCATCACCAATAGAATCCCTTCGACCAACTCGTTCATTTTGATAGGTTTCCGTTTCTCCTCTTCAGGCTTTGAGAAACTGAGCATATTCCGGAGCATCTCAGAGAGCCTCTGGGTTTCAGAGAGGGCCAATTCCAGAATTCTTCTCCTTTTGCTCTCCGGAGGAATTTCGGTCTTAAGAAGCTCAAGAGTGTTCATAATACCATAGATGGGGTTATTTAATTCATGAGCGATTTGGGAAGTGAGCCGGCCCATGGCAGCCAATTTTTCTGATTGGAGAAGGGCCTGCTGTATTTCCCGGAGCTCTCTCTCCATCTTCAATCTCTCCCTCAGGTCCTTGAAGATGCCCACACTGGCAATCTCGTTCCCTTTTTCATCATAGATGATAGACGCCGAAAGAACCCCTTCGATCAGTTCCCCATCTTTTCTTCGATGGAAAATGGGAAAGGAGGTCAATTTCCCGATGCCTCCAAAATCAGGATTTCTCAATTTCTCCATCACCTCTTTTGCAACCCCAGGCTGATAAATGCTTCGGATATTCATCTTTTCCACCACTTCCTCTGCCTTATAGCCTAAGAGCTCTTCGGCTCCCTTATTGAAGATGAGGATATCCCCCTTCATTTCAGTGACAATGATGCCATCCACAGAACTTTCGATCAGATTCATTAAAAAATCATTCGCCTCTTTCAATTCCTTCTCCATCTTCTTTCGATCAGTGATGTCGATGTTGAGGCCCTCATATCCAATGATCGTTCCCTTTTCATCCCTTTTTGCAGTGGCGGTAAGGAGGACTGTGATCCTCTCGCCATTTTTCTTCTTAAACTCCACCTCAAAATCTTTAATGAATCCCAACTTCTCAACTAGCTCCATAAAGGTCTTCCGATCTTCTGGGTTCACATAGAGATCTTTGACGATGTTGATCTTCAAAAACTCTTCTTTATACTGGTATCCCAGTAAGCCCCACATGGCTTGATTGCAGTCGAGAAAATGTCCTTCTTTAGCGCTAATGAACAGGCCATGCCGGACCCTTTCGAAAAGGTTTCGAAATTTCTCCTCCGATTCCTTCAACTCCTTTTCAAACCTTTTTCTTTCCGTGATATCCCGTATGTAGGCATAAGTCTTGATCCGGCCATCATCCGATCTTGTTGGAGCAATGCAAACCTCTGTCTCTTTGACTTGACCGGGTGAGATATGAAGGGCCATCTCGGTACATACCTTCTCACCCATGCCCTCTCCCCGCATGACCATCTCCTCTAAAAACTCCTCGTCCCGCTTCCCGATGAGAGAGAAAAACTCTCGACCGAGGACCTGGTCTTTCGGAAGGCCTACGATCTCAGAGGCCATCTGATTGGCGAATTCGATCCGGGAGTCTTCATCGAAGACAATGATCCCATCCTCTCCCATCTCGGCTATCTTTTCAAAGCGTTTCGTGGCTTCCCGGATCTCCCTTTCCATCCTTTTTCTTTCGGTGATATCCCTTAAATAGGCATAGGTCTGGACACCGCCCTTCTCCCTCTTCGCAATGGTTATGCAGACCTCTGCGTTCCGTCTCAGACCTTTCTCGGTCAACACCTCCATCTCTGTACAGACCCGTCTGCTCTCATCTGCTCCCACTTCAGAATGCATCTGGTTTAGATAACCAATATCCCCCTCACTCAAGAGATGCCGAAAATCCATTCCCATCAACTTTTCTTTTGAATACCCGGTCAGTTCAGAGGCAACGGTATTGGCGAACTCAATCTTATAATCCTCATCAAAGACAATAATGCCATCGTCACCCATCTCTGCAATCTTTTCGAGACGTTTGGTGGCCTCTCGGATCTCCCTTTCCATCCTTTTTCTTTCGGTAATATCCCTTAAATAGGCATAGGTTTGGACACCGCCCTTCCCCTTCTCCGCAATAGTAATACAAACCTCTGCATCCCGTTTCAGACCTTTCTCGGTCAATACCTCCATCTCTGTGCAGACCCGCTTGCTCTCATCTGCCCCCACTTCAGAATGCATCTGATTTAGATAACCAACGTCTCCCTCACTCAAGAGACCCCGAAAATCCATTCCCATCAACTTTTCCTTTGAATACCCGATCAGTTCAGAGGCAACGGTATTGGCGAACTCAATTTTATAATCCTCATCAAAGACAATAATGCCATCGTCACCCATCTCTGCAATCTTTTCAAGGCGTTTGGTCATCTCTTGGATATGCTTTTCGACACCTTTCTGTTCATATTCTTTCAACCTCTTCTCCAGATCGGCGACCTTCTGTCGCATTGCTTTATAATTAGGATTCTTTTCCATCGCTAAACCTACCTTCCCATTCTCTGATACGAAAAATCAGACCACTTCTTCTTCAAGAACCTTTTCTGCTTTAAGGATTCGATCATAACTCAACCGGCTCACATCCACTGTCTCATATCGTCCAAGGCGAATCAACTCTGAAAGCGCTTTACCCACAGCCGGTGCCTGCTGAAACCCGTGGCCGCTAAAACCCACTGCCATAAAAAAACCAAAAACCTCTGGATGCGCTCCAATAATCCCATTATAGTCCCACTGGTTGATCTCATAAAGTCCTGCCCAACCACTCACCAATTTCAATTCATCGAAGAGAGGGACGCGGTGGGCGATTAAAGGCCAGATGACCTCATTGAAATAGTTGCGATCCCATGTGAAGTTTACTCCTGGGGGCTCTTCCAATCGGGATTTTCCTGTGAGGATTTGACGACCTGTTTCGTGAAGAAAGTAGGCTCCTGAGGTGTCAATGGTTAGAGGAAGGTCGTATTCGAAGAGGCGGGGTGGTTTAAATAGATAGACCATTCGCCGAACAGGAACAACAGGGATCTCTATGCCTGCTATCTTTCCTACTTCACCTGCATAAGGACCAGCAGCGTTCACAATGATGGGAGAAAGATAGGTTGTTCCATCTTTTGTCTTTACCCCTTCGAGACGATTGCCTTTTCTCAAGATCTCCACCACTTCCTGATGAATATACTCGACACCAAGATGCTTTGCCTTCTTCACAAATCCTTGAAGCACGCTGTATGGATCCATGTATCCATCACCGGGAGAAAAAGAGGAGCCCACAAGGTCTTCTGTATTAAGATCAGGAATGATGCGAAGTGTTTCATCGATATTGAGGAGATGGGTTTCGACACCGAGGGATTTTTGAAACACCTGATGCTTGACGAGAAGAGGCCAGTTCTTTTCATTCCCTAAAAAGAGGTAACCCCTAGGTTTAAAATCGATCTTCGGTCTTTCTCCTTCCACCTCCATCCGTTCCCCAAACTCCCGGTAGAAGGAGAGGCTATACTGGCATATCCGAATATTCACCTCTGTGCTGAATTGCCTCCGGATTCCGCCCACACTGAGGACGGTTGAAGCTCTTTCGTAGGAAGAATCTTTTTCGAAAACAGCAATCCGGCCTTTGAACCCATCATTGGCCAGATGGAAGGCAATGCTCGACCCAATCACTCCACCCCCCACAATAAGGATATCAAAAGTTCGGCCCGCTCTATTTTTTTGCAACATAAGTTTACCTCAAATCGTGAGAAGGGCACGTTATAAAAAAGAAGATCATTGGGTTTAACGATAAGAATTGATTGACTATCATTCCAGAAATTCTATGGGAGCGTACTTCACAATACGCAAGAACCTTTAAACCATTGCTCCAGGAAGAGATCGAATGAAACGTTAACCACCAGATAACATCGGCATGATGATGATTGAATTCTTATTTTCGATCAAACTGTCAAGATTGCCCACTTTCTCATCGATGAGGATAATAATATTTTTCTCAGGAAAGGATGAAGGTAAAACTTTTCTTAAGGGTGTAGGTTTATCTAAAACCAAATTTTCCCCCTGAGCGCCGACGACTTCTGCCAGGTAGCCTAAGAACTTAAACTCAGCCAACTTGTTCCACCCGCCTATCCCCCCTTATCCTATGATCTCCTTTGAAACGTCTTTCAGGCCGAGACGATCGAGGGTCTCTTTCAAAGGGATTCCATTCTGATCCCAGCCCCGAAGCTCATAATACCACGAGAGCATCTGCTCGTATTTTTGTCTATCCACCTTTATCCCCTTGACCTTTCCTTCGGATTGAGTGTCCTCAAACCATCGCTCGGGCGGATAATCCCATTTCCGTCCGAACGAAGGTACTTCCCTGATCCAGAAGGCCCGGATTAAGTTATAGATTCGATCTCCCAGTTTATAGAGATCCTCCCAACTCCTCTTCTCTCCAGTAATCGCCTCAAGGTACTCCGGGTACCGATCAAGCCCAAAACTTACCTCCACCCAGGGCAGCCGGCATACGGTTGCAGACTCAAAGAATCCCCCTCGGATCCTCTGGAACTCAATCAGCTTCTCAACCTTCGACTTGTCGTAGGAGAATCGATCGTTCGCGATCTCCCAGGAGATGATCCAGGCATCCTTATGGTGGGCCCCGATCGGGGAAGTTCCAAAAGCAAGGGCCATTCCAGGACAGGCATGGCAATTGTAAGCCGAGATCTCCAGCCCCTTCACCTGCATGGCCCACTTTTGAGAGCCCTTCCCGATGGTCTCAGAAGCGGCCTTGACACCGTGAGAAACGAGCTTTCCGAGTCCCTCTCCTTTTCCAATCTCCACGGTCAGTTTCTGGGCTGCTTCAAAATCTCCCCATTTTATTTTCTCCGGTATCAATCCGTTCTCCGAGGCCTCCATGAGAAAGCCGATGCAACTCCCGAGAGAAATCGTATCCAGACCCCATTCGTCAGCCATCCGGTTTAAGAGAGCAACCTGGCGCAGATCCCTTAAACCGATATTCGGACCCAACATCCCGACATTTTCGTAATCGAGTTCTGCCTCTTGACCGCTTGTATCCTTGATAATGTGACCGCACTGCATGTTACACATGGGACAGCCCTTACGCCCTGCGTGAAGTTGTTCAAGAACATAGCCATCCATTTCCTTGGAAAACTCAAAAACGCCTTCCCTGAAATTATAGGTGGGAAGACACGCATTTTCATTGGACCATTCAAAAGCCTGCATGGTTCCCTGTTTCATCCAGAATTCGTAGCTCTCTTTTCCCTTGATCTCTTCATATCCCTTTTTGGTGAGCTCTTTCAGCTTGCCATCGTCAAAGTTAGTCACATTCCCGGTCCCCTTGATCACCAGGGCCTTCAGGTTTTTTGATCCCATGACCGCGCCCATTCCAGGCCGTCCCCCTGCCCTGCCTTTCTGAGACATGACCGTTGAGATCCGGATCTGATTCTCTCCAGCCGGACCAATAAGAAGGATTCCTGAATTTTTCCCATGTTTTTTCTCAAGGAGGTCTTGGGCTTCAAACGTATCTTTACCCCATAGGTCAGAGGCATCCACGATCTTGACGTTTTCATCTTCGATGAGCAGGCAACAGGGTTTCTCCGATTTCCCCTCGACGACCACCACATCATAGCCTGCCTTTTTCAGATGAACCGATGCCATGGTCCCAATATTCCCATCACCATAGCCGCCGGTGAGAGGGCTCTTTGAAGCAATCACCATTTTCCCCGAACTGGGTAGGCCCTGCCCTGTGAGTGGTCCTGTGGAAAAGATAATTTTGTTCTTCTCGGACAGAGGATCAATTTGTTTTACCTCGTCCCATAAGAGCTTCACGGCAAACCCCCGCCCCCCCAGGAAATCTCTTTTGGTGGAATCAGGGATCTCTTCTTTCATCACCTTTCCATTAGAAAGATTTACCCTCAGCAATTTCCCTGCATATCCTTTCATCAATGGAACCTCCTCTCCAGGCATTTCTTCCTACTAATATAATCTTCTAAGTGTCAACCCGTCAACGACATATCCAGTAAGTCCCAAAGACTTCGCACATCAATAAATGAATCGATTTGGAGGTCTGAAAAATCAATCAGGAGCCAGGTTGTTCTTCATTATCTTTCCTAAAGCTTCGGATCGCTGGGTCGCCACTTCGACGGCATTAATCAATGTCGTCCTTAATCCGCCTTCTTCCAGAGTATGAAGCCCTGCTATGGCTGTCCCTCCGGGAGAGGTTACCAAATCTTTCAACTTCCCCGGATGTTCACCCGTCTCGATCAACATCCTGGCAGCACCCAGAACTGTTTGGGAGGCCAGGATCAAGGCATCATCCCGAGAGAGTCCCACTTTGACCCCTGCATCGGCCAGGGCATCAATGATAAGGAAGATATAAGCAGGTCCGCTTCCGCTCAACCCTGTCACTGCATCAAGAAGGTACTCGTCAATGAATAATGATTTTCCAACAGAATCGAAGATCGTCTTTGCCATCATCAAGTCTTCCTTAAGGGCATGCCTCCCCCCTGCTATCGCCGAGACACCTTCGCGGACAGAAACGCAGATGTTCGGCATGACCCGGATCAATTTCAGTTCCTTTTTTGCACAGGATTCGATCGCCTCCAACGGAACTCCGGCAGCGATGGAGATGATCAGCTTTGAGACATTGAGATATTTTGCAATCTCTTCCACGACGTTTTTCATGATCTGAGGCTTCACGGCTATGATGATAAGGTCAGATTGCTTCACCACCTCTGTATTATGAGAAGTACCTTTCACTTCATATTTCTCTCGTATCACCTTCAACCTTTCAGGTCGTGTATCAGAACACAAGATCTGGTCTGGTCGACAGAGATGGCCATGTAAAAGTCCGTGAATCAGGGCTTCTCCCATATTCCCCACTCCTACAAAACCGATCTGTTTATTCCTCAGCATCCTTTCCCCTCCTGAAATGAAAGATTTTTGTAGCAAATTAATAAGAAGTTGTGATAAATATTAACAAAAATAAATATGAAATAAAATACTGTCAAGAAATAAATAAGGAAGGGGGAAAATCGTATGTTCAAAAAGATTCTCTTCTGTACCGATTTTTCTGAAGACTCACATTGGGCCTTCACCTATGCCTTCGACTTAGCCAAAACTTATAAATGCAAACTCTTCATCTTCCATGTTACGCCAGAGCCGGTTCATCCTGAACAACTCTCAATCTACCTCCCTCAAGAAAAACTGAAAGAACTGAAGGTGTCCCAGAAGAAGGAAATAGATCAGCAATTGGTAACCCATTACCTCAAAAAGATGAAAAGGTTCAAGAATTACCAAGTCATACTCAAAGAGGGTGAACCTTTCGTTGAGATCATCCAGATGGCTAAAAGAGAATCCACAGATCTCATCGTGATGGGGACCCATGGGAGGACAGGTTTAGACCATATCCTCTTCGGCAGCACGGCTGAAAAGGTGGTGAGGAAGTCGTCCTGCCCGGTGCTGACCATCAGGCTTCCCGGAAAGCGATTCTCAATGCCGTAAAGAGAGGTCTCATCTCCAGGGAGAGCTGAGAACGACAAAACGATGAGCTTGTGTTAAGAAATATTAGGAGTGATGGGACGTTATGTTTCGATATATCGTAATAGAGGGTCCGATCGGCGTTGGCAAAACGAGCCTGGCCATGTTATTGGCAAAGGAGTTCAATGCTCGATGTATCTTAGAAAAACCTGAGGAAAATCCTTTCCTTCCCCATTTCTATCAGGATCGGAAAAAATATGCCTTTCAAACCCAGATCTTCTTTTTGCTAAACCGTTTCCAGCAGCAGAAGGAGATTTCACAACTCGATCTGTTCAACCAAATCACCTTTTGTGATTACCTCTTTGCTAAAGACCGGATATTCGCCTCTCTGAATTTAGACAACCATGAATTGGCCCTCTATGAGCAGATCTTTCAACTCCTCAATGGACAGATCCCTTCTCCAGACTTGGTGATCTTTTTGCAGGCAAGACCAGAGGTATTACTTCATCGGATCAAATCGAGAAATGTCACCTATGAAAAGGAAATCGACTTAGAGTATCTTAAGATGTTGACCGAAGGATACAATTATTATTTTTTCCACTATGATCAGACTCCCCTTCTGGTAGTCAATACGAGCGAAATCGATTTTGTTAACCGAAGAGAAGACTTCGACCAACTCGTCCGAGAGATCAAGCAGATGAAGAAGGGGACATGGTATTTTATACCGATGCGATCCAAGTAACACGAATGGCGAAATTCAATGTCAAATGCCAAAGTTCAAATAAATTTCAAAGGCCAAATGACCAAAGTAAGAAGTTTCCAAAATCTTGTCATTTGACATTCATTTGACATTTGGATTTTGACATTTGAACTTTTCCTGTAATTAGCCCTCTGTAGTGGATGGCTCTGTAACCTCTTTGGGTACTTCTGGAGGTGTTTCACTCGTTGTTACCTTCTCCGGCTTTTTCTTCTCATTTTCTTTAATACTCCCTGCGGGCTGTGACGAAAGGCCTTTGGCCCGAAGTTTCTTACTCTCTTTTTTCCTCTTTCTCCTCTTCGCTATTTCCCGATCCCTTTCGCGTCTCGGCATACAGACCTCCTCATTTTTGGAAGTTATGAGTTCGGAGTTTCAATACAAAACACTCCGAACCAATCACTCTGAACTATTTATCCAAAATTCACTGCGAACATTTAGGTAAACAACATATACGACTGATCTCCTCCATCACTTGATGGGTCAGGGAGATGGCATCGGACTCACTCTCCGCAAACAGGGGATGACCAATGCATATCTCCACCCGTCTTCTCCATCCCACTCTCTCTCCATACCGAATTCCTACAGGGATGAAGGGAATTCGGTGTTTCAACTCAGATTGGAATCTTAAAATCATTTGAAGCAGACGGCTTTTACCTGAGCCCACTGCATCTCGAAAATAGGTTCCTTCTGGAAAGATGACAATCTTCTCACCGGCTCTCAATAAAAAAAAGAGGTGCCTGAAAGAGTCTAACGTTCGAATAGATTGTTTCCGATCCACAGGGATGCCACCCAAAAGGGAAAGGTAACTTCGAATGAGAGGATATTCAAAAAGCTCCTTCTTCGCCACAAAATAAAGCAGGGGCTTGAAGGTTAGGCTGATGATGGGGATATCCGTCCAGTATTGGTGTTTAGGAAGAATGATGGCAGGCCCATGACCAGAAAGAACCTCCTTACTTTCGGTTTCAATCTGATAAAAAATTGAAAAAACCAATCGGGCAATCCTTTTGGTTACGGAATAGATAAAAGAGTTTCTTTTCATCACTCTTCAGGCCTATAGTTCACTGATTAGGGCAAAGATGCCGGTTTTGTTTATGGGTTATGTCATGGGCCTTGAACTCTTTACCCATAACCCTTTCACCTTAAACCACCCCGGCTTCCTAACCTTAACCCAAAAACCATTTTCATCATTCTTCAGTAATGCTTCGATCAAGGAAAACTAGTAGGAATCTAAAAGATCTTCTTTAGGAATCTCCGGAGGAACTCCGGCTTTCAACTGTTCCTTTTGGCCTCGTTTCGCAGCGGCCATCCCTGCTTTTAAAGCATCCCGATTCAATTTCGCTGTGCCCTTGGGCACCCGCGCCAAAACAGCAGATTCAATGGCTTTTGGAGAGACGATCGGAGTTAATTGAGAGAGGGCCCCCAGAGCAATGATGTTCGCCACGACCTCCCTTCTAAACTTTTCTCGAGCAATTCGAGTAAAAGGGATCCGATAGGCTTTCGGTGTTGGGACTTGAGTCACAAACGTAGAATCGACGATGAGGATACCCTCAGGCTTGAGGTCTGGATAAAATTCGTCACAGGACTTTTGATTCATCACTAAAAGAAGATCGGGCTTCATCGCTTTAGGATAGTCGATCTCTCCACTGCTCACAATCACTTCTGACTTGCTTGAACCTCCTCTGGCTTCAGGCCCATAGCTTTGAGTCTGAGCGACAAACTTCCCATTGTAAATTCCAATCGCTTCAGCTAATATAATCCCCATCAGAATGATCCCCTGTCCTCCTGAACCACCCAGACGTATCTCATACCGAGAATTCATCCCTATCTCCCCACGGATGCTTTAGCCCGCTCCCGAATCCTCTCATACTCGTTTTGATAAACTGGAAGCTCTTTGTCGATCAGCACCCCAATGATAATCTTATCCTGCAACTCCTCCGGCTTCATCTTGAGTGCTTTCTCCACAGGTATGGCATGATCCCGCTGCCACTCCATCATCTCCACAGCTGTCCCCAGACGGTTCTGCCTCCCATACTGAGTATGGCAATGAGCAATCACCTCAACAACCGAAAAACCCTGTTTTAAAAACGCCTTCTCCATTAGGCTATCTAAAAGTTTAGCATGATAGACTGTTCCCCTCCCAACGAAGACGGCTCCTGCCGTAACTGCCAATTCTGAGATCTTGAAGGCTTGTTCGATATTGGAATAGGTCGTGGTCGCGGATCTCATTCCATAAGGCGTCGTTGGGGAGTACTGCCCTCCGGTCATGCCATAGATGTTGTTATTGAGAATCAGGGCGGTGACATCGATGTTTCTTCGAGCGGCATGAATAAAATGATTTCCTCCAATGGCCACAGCATCACCATCCCCCATGATCACAATCACCTTTAGGTTTGGTTTGGCGAGTTTCATCCCTGTAGCAAAAGTGAGGGCTCGGCCATGAGTGGTATGAAGGGTATTAAAATCCACATAGACCGGAAGCCTCCCTGAACATCCAATTCCAGAGATGAGAACAATCTCGTCCTTCTCGTAACCGATCCGATCAATCCCCCTGATGAGGGCCCCCAACATGATGCCGATTCCACACCCGGGACACCAGACGTGTGGAAACTTCTTGTCATGCCGAAGATATTTATGAATTAATTTGGTGACCTCAGGCATCAGGAAACCTCCCGGTAATAATCACTGCAAAATGGTCAGTGAAAATTTAGCAATGCAAAATGAAACCAAAGAAATTTTTCTCTTGAATTCTTTAACATTGTTAATTGATCATTGCCTATTACTCATTTTGCAATGACCTTTATGACACGACTTCCTGGATCTGGTTCAATATCTCCTGGGGAGTGATGATGGTACCATCCACTTTGTTAAGGGCGAAGACCTTTGCGAGACCTCGGTTTACCCGCTTCACCTCCCGGGAGATCTGACCCATATTCATTTCAGGAACGATGAGGATCCTCGAGGTCTGAAGGATTCTTTCCACGGCAGACCTCATAAAAGGCCAAATCGTGATCAATCTAAGAAGTCCCACTTTTAAACCTTTTTCCCTGGCTTCGATCACTGCTCTTTTGGCAGACCGAGCAACACATCCATAAGCGACAATCGTCACCTCGGCATCCTCTGTTTGGAAAAATTCTGCGGTTTGAATCTCTGAAAAATGGGAGCTGATCTTTCGATGAAGCCTTGCAATAAAGGGCCCAATCTCATCTGGCCTCGAGGTTGGAAATCCACGAATGTCATGAGTGAGACCTGTGACATGGTACCGATAACCCTCCCCAAAATTAGCCATGACTGGAATGCCGCTGGGTGTATCCTCATAAGGAATATACCATTCCGGTGGAACGGTGGGTTTAACCCGATTGAAAATCTCCACCTCTTCTCCATCCGAAAGGACCATTTTCTCGCGCATATGAGCGACGACTTCATCGATCAGAAGAATGACTGGTGTTCGATATTTTTCTGAGAAGTTGAAGGATTTGATGGTCATGTCGTAACATTCACGAACGGTTGAGGCAGAAAGGACAATGATGGGGTGATCACCATGAGTTCCCCACCGAGCCTGCATGACATCACTTTGAGAGGGGAAGGTTGGAAGGCCTGTACTCGGTCCCCCACGCATCACATTGACAATGACACAGGGGATCTCAGCAATGATCGCAAAGCCTAAATTTTCCTGCATGAGCGAAAATCCAGGGCCACTGGTTGCAGTCATTGCTTTCACTCCTGCCAGAGAGGCACCGATCACTGCACCTAAACTTGCGATTTCATCCTCCATCTGGATGAAAGTCCCATCCACCTCAGGAAGCCTAACGGATAGGACCTCAGAGATCTCCGTAGCTGGAGTAATGGGGTAGCCAGCAAAGAAACGGCAACCCGCTCGGAGGGCTCCCTCCACGACCGCTTCATTGCCCTGGAGTAACAATTCTTTCTGGCGAGATTTCTTCTTCCTTTGGCTCTCTCTCTTCACCTTTTATCTCTACTCTCTTTTTCTCTTTGGTTCCCTTTTCCACAGTGATGGCAAAATCAGGACAACGGATCTCGCACCATCCGCAATTAATACATTTCTCAATATCCTTCACATAAGGATTACCTGCTTCGTCTTTGGCCAAAGCACCTGTCGGGCAGAAAGCCACACAGATACCACAAGCCTTGCACCAAGCCTTGAAAATGTCGATCTTCGGCTCTTCTTTCTTTTTTTTGGTCTCCACTACACGCTCCAATATTAACTTCCCCTCTCCAGCGAAAGGGGGAAGTCGAGAAATCACTTTGTCAAATTTATTCCATCTATTAATGATAAATTAAAAAGAGAAGTGTTGTCAAAGGTTTTTGATGATGGCAGAGGTAAATTCAGAACATTTGACCCTTTTAGCTCCCTTCATCTGACGGGCAAGATCATAAGTGACCATCTTTTTCGAGATGGTCTTCTCTAAGGCTTCTGTAATTCTTTGCGCTACCTCGGCCCAGCCCAAGTAATCAAACATCATCGCCCCAGAAAGGATAAGGGATCCAGGATTGATCACATCTTGATTGGCATATTTGGGCGCTGTCCCATGGGTGGCCTCAAAGACAGCAACCCGGTCTCCAATGTTCCCACCAGGGGCCATGCCAAGACCTCCCACCTGGGCAGCCAGCGCATCCGACATATAGTCTCCATTGAGATTGGGCATCGCCAATATATCATACTCTTCAGGCCTTAAAAGGATTTGTTGGAACATTGCATCCGCAATCCGATCTTTGATGACAACCTTTCCAGGAGGAATATTTTTCATTCCTTCCTCGCCGAATTCGCGTTCGAAAAGAACTTTGTCTCCAAACTCCTCTCTGGCGACCTCATATCCCCAATCCCGAAATGCACCTTCGGTGAACTTCATGATGTTCCCCTTATGAACCAAAGTGACACTCCCCCGGCCATGAGAGAGTGCATATTGGATAGCCATTCGGACAAGCCGTTTTGTCCCAAAACGACTGATGGGTTTAATTCCAATCCCAGAATCCTCCCGAATCCTTTCCCCCATCTCCTTCTCAAGAAACTCCCTCAATCGCAATGCCTCTTTTGATCCTTCCCTCCACTCAATCCCTGCATAGACATCCTCAGTGTTTTCTCGAAAAACGACCATGTCCACCTTCTCCGGATGCTTCAATGGACTTGGAGTTCCTGAGATATACTTCACGGGTCGAATGCAGGCATAGAGATCGAGTCTTTGTCTCAATAATACATTGATGCTTCGAATCCCTTCCCCCACCTGCGTTGTTAGGGGGCCTTTAATCCCGACCTTATAATCGCGAATCGTCTCAATCGTCTCCTCCGGAGCCCACTCCCCTTTCAATTGGTAGGCCTTCTCTCCTGCATAGACCTCGAGCCAGTGAACCCTCTTTTTAACTCCATGGCATTTCTCTATCGCAGCATTGAAGACTCGGACAGAGGCCCTCCAAATATCTGGTCCCACCCCATCCCCCTCGATGTAAGGAATGACCGGCTGATCAGGAACTCCAAGCCTCCCATCATTGTTGTACTGAATTTTTTCTCCGGTCATCGTCTATCTCCCTTCCATCAGCTATCAGCCATAAGCCAAAGTCTCCCCATTATTTGAATTTCCCAAAAACTAAAGTGGTACAATTACCTCCAAAGGCGAAGGAGTTGGAGAGAACAACCTTCACCTCCATCTCACGAGATTTACCTGGCACATAATCCAGATCACAATCCTCATCACCCTCCTGGTGATGAATGGTAGGAGGAATAAATTGATGAACAATGGAGAGGATCGATGCCACCGCTTCAATGGCACCTGCGGAGCCCAGGCAATGGCCCACCATCGATTTGATGGAACTGATCGGAATTGAGTAGGCCCTTTCTCCAAAAGCGTTCTTGATAGCAAGGGTTTCTACTTTATCATTAAGGGGTGTGCCGGTTCCATGGGCATTGATATAATCGACCTCGAAAGGATGAATATTACACTCTTCCATGGCCTCCTTCATGATTCGAGCCTCGGTGATTCCGGTGGGTTCAGGTGCAGTAATATGATAAGCCTCTCCACCTATCCCATATCCCAAAAACTCAGCATAGACTTCCGCTCCCCTCTTCATCGCCTCTTCAAGACTCTCCAAAATGAGGATAGCTGCCCCTTCGCCCAAACACATTCCTGCCCTTCTTCTGTCAAAAGGTTTACAAGGAGAAGGATCCATCGCCTTAAGGGAATTGAACCCGCCAAAAGTCAGTTCGCTTAAGGCATCGCTGCCTCCGCAAAGAACTGCTTTAGATTGACCTCTCCTAACGAGATCAGCTCCATAACCGATGGAGGTGGCGGATGAACTACAGGCCGTGGTGACAGTAGCCCTCGGGCCTGAAAACCCAAATCGCTCTGCAACCCGACTGGCTGTAAAACTTGGGATGAAAGGAAGGAGGAGGGAAGGTCTGGACTTTCCTTTAAGAAGAATTTCTCGGTGATAAACCTCTGCCTCGAACATCCCACCTGCACCTGCCCCCAAGCAAACCCCTACCTCCTCTGAAGAATAGAAATCGATTCTGGAGGCATTAACCGCCTCCCCTGCAGCAATCAGAGCGAATTGGTCAGTCCGAGAAAGTCTCTTCAGATCATTCTTTTTGAAGAATCCCTCTGGTCGATAATCCTTTATCTCTGCTCCGATTTTCGAAGGATATTTTGAGGTGTCAAAAAGTGTGATCGGTCCGATCCCTGTTCGACCTTCTTTCAAAGATTGGTTAAACTCCTCCAGGTTCTTACCGATTGAACAAAAGACTCCAATTCCTGTAACGACGACCCGTTTGGATTTCATTCTGATTATCTAGAAAATAACTCCTTTATCTCCCTCTCCCCTGGCGGGAGAGGGCGGGGGTGAGGGGGGACATACCATGTTCACCCATTCCTCAATCCTCCCCCGTCAAGGGGGAGGGAATGGATAGGGACCGCTTTGATCGTTCGAGGTGACCAACCCGCCATGACCGATTACACAATTCTTCCAAGAGTGTTTATGTATATCACTTTCAGGCGGGGATTCGCAAGACAAGATCAAGCTATATATAGTAATTGTTGCATGAGAACAAATCTTCTAAGGGTAAACTCCGAAGCACAATGAAGAATTTTATAGACAACAGAAGTCAGAAGTGGTAAGAAAATAAATCAAGAAAGACCGATTGTAAACAAATCGGAAATTCGTCTATTAATCGTTCGCCGTAAATAAGAAAGAGATTGTCACTTGAACATATAGGCTATTTTTGCTACCATAAAAATCATGAGAGAGAGAACGAAAAAAGTATACGAGACGAAACGACCCACCGACTATGTTGTCCGGGAAGGAGCTACGGAATATGGAACTTTTTTATCCATTGGGTTTACTAGAACCTGTAACTGTCCGAAAACTCACATCAACTGCATGACTGCAAAGGATTGGTTGAAAAGCCAGTTAGGTGTCTGGCAGTTCTTCTATGGATCAAGGGACATTCGCAATAAGAACTTGCATCCTGCGACCTTCCCGATTTCCTTATGCAAGAAGGTAATAGAGCTATTCACACACCAAGGTGAATTAGTTCTTGACCCATTCGTTGGAAGTGGAACAACTCTTGTCGCAGCCACGGATCTTAATCGAAATGCGGCAGGATTCGACCTTCAACCCCGATACATTAGTCTTTGTGAAACAAGGATTCGCGAACAAACCAACCTGTTTAACCATTCTCGACAAGTTGCTATTCAAGATGATGCCAAGAATATTACGAAATACCTCCAACCCAACACTGTCAGTTTAATCTGGACATCACCACCCTACGCAAACCTGCTCAATAGAGCCAGAAAGAATAAGTCCAGAAGATTCAGAGATAATGAGCAACTTGGGAAAATAGAACAGTATTCCCAAGATCCTCGTGATCTGGGAACGCTGCCCATTGAACTATACACCCATATGATGGGCGACATCT
>Ga0315279_10003561_pt1 | contig 21582 bp, 26 predicted proteins | sample YL17G06_20_MG_FD_203694 | JGI IMG/M metagenome (GOLD analysis project Ga0315279, IMG submission 203694) | Sediment microbial communities from Yellowstone Lake, YNP, Wyoming, USA - YL17G06_20 | ecosystem: Environmental > Aquatic > Freshwater > Lake > Sediment | place: USA: Wyoming | collected... | reverse complement strand
TAAGAGTTGAAGAACCTCGTCTTGACGATCGGCAGTTCATACTGATGGTAAAAGTAGTTCGCGTAGAGCTCGCCAAGCATCTTCGTGATCTGATACGGCGTCGTCAGATGCATGGACATGAAGTCTTGCTCACCGGCTTCCGCACGCGGGGATTAAGATGCGCAGGATAGACGAAGAAGGTGTTCGGGAATCCGTCCGCGATCTCTTTGATGGCTCGGCAGATGTTCTCGAAATCCTCGCCGAAGCTCTGCAGGAGGTGGCCGGTCACCAGAATGACATCATGCCCGACGAGTTCCTTGAGTGCTTAAGGGAACCCCGGCTGAGGCGGTTACCTACACCGTGCAGACGAAGCGATCGGGCCGTTGCTTTATCTGTTGGATAAGCCGCGCGAGCTTTTATCCTTTCGGGTCTTTTGCCGAGAATTGTCATTACCTTAGCTGATGGCTCTTGTACTCCAATCTCACTCGCTTGCAACCTCAACGAAAACGAACGCCCGAAGTGTCGGCTGGATTCGCGATAGCCTGACCGCATGTGGCTGCAGAGTGCTTTCACCAGAACCTCGTCGCTTTAAGAATCGCGTCGGGATGTGCAATTTTTCTTGCGTATCCGATCCCGGAATAATCCACACTCATGCATGGAAGGCCTGCCCCCGAGCCAATATAGCCTGGTGCGGGAAAGCCAATCTCATCCCAAAACTCGCGATCGAACCAGATCTTCACGAGTTCCATGTCACAGGAATCGTCTGTGTAGACACAAGCACAATCAAGGAGGTTTGGCCATATATACCTGATACAGTCTTTCATAGACGATAGGAGATCGACGTCGAGGAAGGCGAAAACCAATGGCTGGCATAGATCTCGCAAAGAATCGGTGAAGAATCCGACCCTAAACTCACAGACAGGCAGATTTCCCCACCTCGAAATATTGGACTTGACCTCATCCAAATGTCCCGCAAAGAGCCCCGGCTCGTACACTGTCTTCATCCCAAGGTGAGGATAAAAATGTTTCTCGCCCTTATCGTCCGGTAGGCCGCTAAAAGAATCGCATACAACTAGACGCCTCCCCGCGAGGCTACAGATGAGTGAAAGTGCTGTCGTGGAGGCACCTTTGTAGCAGCCGCATTCGATGATGGCCCCACGAACACATGGATCGATCTCAAAGATGCGTGTTGCCAGAACCACATAGAGCGGCCAAGACGTCGCTGAAGGGATATTCCAGTTAACCTGCTGGAACTTACGTAATAACAGCGACTTCTGGCGACGAGTAATGCCGTATGCGGCGCCGACGCGCGCGTCATAGAGCCGCGAGAGAAGAACGGCATACAACTGGATGCGGGCAAGCCGCTCGATCCCCGGAGTGTGGCCGGACCAAGCGAGAATTCGGTTTTTGAGGAATTGTCGCATTCCATTCATCTCGTTGCGCTGCTCCGAAGACTCTCATCATCGCATTCGTCGAAAAACGAAGCGTACAACTTTCTTAACCTCAAAACCTTTCACCTGAACTTGCGCTAAGAGTATCTATGAACCCACACTACCGTGATTCCATAACATCGAACGTAAGCGACCCAATGCGAGATGCCGATCAGCAAAAGTATCCCTAGTTCAAGCCACGTCGAAACACGGATGCCGTGTGGTCCGGGAATACCGGTAACCGAAGGACCTTCACACCTTCGATGATTTCCTTCCGCGGTCGGAGACCGCCGCAACCGGGGTAGAGCCGGCCCATAGGGTAGCTCGGAAAGCCCGTGATGACGAACACCTCATGACCTCGGCGGCGGAGCGTTGTTGCCAGACCCACCGGTCGCATTGGCGGTTCCGGTGTGTAGTATTGGGTGAGGAGTGCCACGCGCATGAGGGAAGGTTTTCTGAACAGATTCACAGTGACCCGGGATCGAACGACTGATCAGCCAGCCCCTCCGTGACCGCCGATAGCGGGCGCGGCGTCGCTCTTGATGACAACGCCCTGCACGGCTGCCGACGCTCCGCGCGGGAAACTCGCCGCTTCGCGGATCCGATCCCAGTTGCCCCGGAACCACTCGATGGTGTTCACAAGGCCCTGCTCGAATTCCATGGCTGGCTGGTATCCGAGTATGCGCCGCGCCCGCTCAATCGAGGCCAGCAGCCGCTTCTTAGTGTCCCACGTGCGCCGTGGCGCCACGACCACGCCTGCCGTGTTCCCGGTCAACTCGTTGATCCGGTGGGCCAACTTCAGGATGTTCACCTCCCCGCCCGAAGCGATGTTCATCTCCTCGCCGATGGAGGCATCGACGTAGCCAGCGCGGAGCAGCGCATCAACGATGTCCATCACGTAGGTGAAGTCTCGGGTTTCTTCGCCGGTTCCCGTAAAGGGCAGCGGGAGGCCGCTCATGGCCCAGAAGATGAAATTCGGGATGACGTTGCGGTACTGCCCGGGAACCTCGCCCGGGCCGTAAGAGTTGAAGAACCTCGTCTTGACGATCGGCAGTTCATACTGATGGTAAAAGTAGTTCGCGTAGAGCTCGCCAAGCATCTTCGTGATCTGATACGGCGTCGTCAGATGCATGGACATGAAGTCTTCCTTCAGCGGAAGCGGGGCAGCGCTCCCATAAATGGAGCACCCGGAGGATGCGTAGATCACCCGCTTTACACCGCACATCTGGGCGTAGGTATAAACGCGAAGGGTGCCGAGGCCGTTGGTGGCGAGATCCCGCTCCGGGTAGTCGACTGAATTCTGGTTGGCGAAGAACGCCGCCAGATGGTAGACGATTTCCGGACGCTGGAGGAATGCGTGTTTCAGCGCGACTTCGTCCGTGACGGAGCCGTGGATGAACATCACGTTCGGGAGCGACGGAATGTTCCACTCCGCCGACGCGGACAGATCGTCGAGGACGATCACCCGGCGCGCCTGCAGCCCCGCGATCGCGCGCGTTAGGTTCGACCCGATTGCACCCGCCCCGCCAGTAATCAGGACCGTCTTGCCGCCGTAGTATTCCTGGTATCCTTCCATACAGTGTTCTCCTCTTAACGACCGTTGCAGTAAATGCGGCGAGCCCACTCGGTATACCGGCGAACGCCATCCCGAATATCCACTTGCGGATCGTGTTTAAGATCGCGCCGTGCCTTTGAAAAGTCAACAACCTTCACGCGCGTGGTGAACTGCTCCTCGCCCTTGTAGACCGCAAGTGCCGGCGAGGCACCAGTCGCCTGAAGCACTACGTCCGCCAACTCTTCGATCGAGATGACCCAGTCTTCGCGCCCGCCGACGTTGTATACCTCGCCCGGGATGAAGTTGTTGACGATGTTGGCGAAGGTGCGGCAGGTGTCCTCAACGTAGTCGAAAATCCGTTTGTGGCCACGATGGACCGTGAACGGCTTGCCCATCAGCGCACGGTAGACAAACAGCGGGATGACGCCGCGATACGGGCTGTAGTACTCGTGAGGACCGTAGCAGCCGACCGGGCGCACGCGCACACCCTGAACGCCAAACATCTGCGCGTGGTTGAGACATTGCATCTCGCCCGCCCACTTCGTGATTGCGTAGTCGTTCATCTGCTTTATGGGGATCTGCTCCATCACGTCTTCGCGCATCAGCTGGTCGTAGTCGCCGTACACCTCGGCGCTCGAGAAGAAAATCATGCGAAACCGTTGCTGCTCCTGCAGCCGGAGCATGTTCTTCGTTCCGATCACGTTGGTCCGCCAGAGGTTCTCGTAGTGGTCCTCACCGTTCCAGCGACCGTATTCGGCCGCAAGGTGATACACGTAGTCGAAGCGATGCGCACGAAACAGGGCGTCCATCTGCTGATAAACACTTACGTCAGCCCTGAAATGGCGGTCACTCTCGCCTTGCAGGATGTCACACGTCCAGACCTCGTGCCCGCGCCGTTCGAGTTCGAGCGTCAGATTGGTACCAATAAAGCCCCTACCACCGGTAACAAGTATTCTCGCCATATCGTCCTTTCTCCCGGACCCAGATTAGGTGCGGGTGTCGTCGCCTGTGTCGCAATGGTCCCTGAGTATAGGCATCTTGAACAGGCTCACTGCGTTAGGTGGTCGCTGAGGATGTCAACGATCCGTGCGGCCGCCCGCCCGTCCCCGTATGGGTTGACCGCATTCCCCATATCGGCCCGAAGGCTGGGAGAGCGAAGTAAGTCGGCCATCCGGCCGGCGATCTCCTCCTTGCGGATGCCAACGAGGATCGCATTACCCGCGTCGATCCCCTCCCTACGCTCGGTCGTCTCACGCATGACGAGAACCGGCTTGCCGAGCACCGGCGCCTCTTCCTGAACACCACCGGAGTCAGTCAACACAAATGCCGCACGGTTCATCAACCAGATAAACGCATCGTAAGGAAGCGGTTCGATCAGCCGAACACGGGGGTGGTTCCCGAGGACCCGCATCACCGGCTCCCGCACGTGGGGATTGAGATGCACGGGATAGACGAACAAGGTGTTCCGGAATCCGTCCGCGATCTCTCTGATGGCCCGGCAGATGTTCTCGAAACCCTCGCCGAAGCTCTCCCGGCGGTGGCCAGTCACTAGAATGACATCATGCCCACCGAGTTCCTTGAGTGCTGCAGGGATCTCCGGCTGGTTCTCCCGCACCAGATTGCGGATCCACATGAGGGCGTCAATGACGGTGTTCCCAGTAAGGAAGACGCGGGTTGGGTGAATACCCGTATCAAGGAGGGCTTGTTGCGAGCGCGCGGTAGGCGCGAAGTGGTAGTCCGCGATCTGAGAGATGAAACAACGGTTCGCCTCTTCCGGGAAGGGCGCATACTTGTTAGCCGTCCGCAGGCCAGCTTCGACATGGCCGATAGGCACACGGTGGTAGAAGGCCACTAGGGCGCCGCAGAAGGCGGTAGTTGTGTCGCCCTGCACTAACACCACGTCCGGCTTCTCCTCGTCGATTACCGGGTCCAATTCGCGAATCGCGCGGGCTGTTAGGTCGGCTAGGGTTTGACCCGCGATCATGATGCCCAGATCGATGTCTGGGGTGATATTGAAGAGTTTGAGGGCTTGGTCCATCATCTCGCGGTGCTGGGCCGTAGCGCACACCCTGGTGACGAAGCGATCGGGCAGTTGTTTAAGCTGCTGGATAACCGGCGCGAGCTTTATCGTTTCGGGTCTTGTACCGAGAATTGTCATTATCTTTGCTGGTGCCACTTCTACTCCGATGTCTGGAGGTGATTCCGCTTCACTTGGTGGCCCAGCGCCCGAAGGCTCATTCTCATGCGCCGAGAACCGTAGTACGCGGTCGCCGTATACTGCTCGTCGAGCACCCGCACATCGCTTGGAATACCGGCATGTAGAGCCGGTGAACTGGGACCATCCTATCTTCTCCTATTGAGGTGATTCAAAGACTCCAACTGTCTCGTTTCCCCGGGAATACGGCGTCGGCCAAGCTGCTTTCAACCTATTTTTCTCGGTGTTGGTCCCGGGTTAATGTCCGACGCCCGCGGCATACTGCCTTGCAGGATTTCCACATTTTGGGGGACATTTCTTATCTGAGGTAAATCAGGTAGGCCAGCTTATGGAAAAGGACGCGGAAAAACCCGGAAGCACGCGGATCTCAGTGAAGGCCGCCGACGTAGATCAGAGCCGCGAGGATGCCTCCGATACTGTTCAGGACACCGCGTCCAACGGTCTTCGTGGTGGATCCCGGGACAAAGACGACATCGTTTTGGGACAGAATCATGTCTTGGGTGCGGCCCCTTAACAGATTTGTAACATCTATGGGTATCTGGTTCGTTGTTCCATCGGCATTCTGACGAAGAACGGTTGTCTTCCCAGCCTTCGCCGTTGGCATCAGGCCTCCGGCCGACGCCAGGGCCTTCGTCAAGGAAATCGACTCGCCCTTCCGGATCTCAAACGCTCCTCCGCGATTCACGTCGCCCAGGACGTAGTAGAAGCGCTCCACTCTCTCCGGGACCGAAATAACGTCGCCCGCATAGATCGGCACGTTGAGGCTGATGTCGCCCTTCTCCAGCAGTTGAGCGAGATCAACCTCCAGAGTCTCCTTCTTTTCCACGCCGGCTACCTTCTCCGCCGGCGTGGATTGAGCCAAGGCGGCCCTGTGCACGAGGACCTTCGAGTCCGCTTTCTCAGGAACTAGACCGCCGGCCATGGCCAGCGCATCCACAAGGAACGCACGGCGGGTCAATTGGTACGTGCCGGGCTTAATGACAGCGCCAAGGACGTTGATGAACTGGCTTCTGTACTCCTTCACGCTTACGCTTACCTGCGGGTTCTTCATTACCGACGCTTCGAAGAGAGCGCCGATCTTGACTTCGGATTCGCGGGGCGTGAGGCCAATAAGCTGGACATCATTGATGAATGGGAGGGAGATTTTGCCTTCGGAATCAAGGGTCAGCTCTTTTGCCTTCAAGTCCTCGATGCCGAAGACGGTTACCAGGATGATATCGCCCGGCCCGAGGAGGTAGTCCTGTGAAAAACGGGCGGCGCCCGTCATGGCGCGCAGCCGCTCGTTAAGGTCGATTTGCGATTTGGCGCCGGTTGTCTGTTGACGCAAAATGTCTTCCATGCTGATCGGTATATGCTTGCGATCCTGGGCGGCCAGCCAAGGAGTGAGCAGCAGAAGAAAAATAATGGACGCAGATTTACGCGGATTCACGCGGCTTTTCCTCCTGGCTCCGGGAACGGTAACCATATCCATACTTCTTGCCGTAGCCATAGTAATAATACTTCGAATAGTAATAATAATCGGCCGAGTGGATGTCGACATTGTTCAGGAGGGTACCGATAATGTGGGCATGCACATCCTGAAGTAGACGCTTGGTTCGCTGCACGGCTTCCTTCGGCGTCTCGCCACCTTTGATTACAAGAACTACCGCGTCCACCGTCGTGGCCAGGATACGTGCGTCGGTAACAGACAGAACTGGTGGGGAGTCGATAACGATGTGATCAAAATATCCTTCCAGCAGCGCGAGTCCCTGCTTCAGTCGAGGCGATCCGACCAATTCCGCAGGATTTGGAGGAATACGGCCAGAGGGAACGGCAAAGAGGTTAGGAATTTCAGATTGCTGAATCAAAGAAGAGAGATCAGAGTTCCCCGACAGGAACGTACTCATACCATTAGCGTTGTCGAAGCCCAGCGCCCGGTGGATACGAGGATTGCGCATATCGCAATCCAGCAGAATGACCTTTTCTCCAGTCTGAGCAAGAGTAATCGCGACATTAAGCGCTGTGGTGGTTTTCCCTTCGCCCATCTGGCTCGAGGTAATCAAGAGCATCTTGGGGGGCCGGCCTGATCCGGAGGAGAGCAGGACAGAAGTTCGAAGGCTGCGGTAGGCTTCCGAAACCAGGGACTTGACATCGTAATACGCAATAAGCTCTACTGCTTTGAAATTGCCGTCTCCTTTGGAGCCATTGCTACCTTGGGTCGACGCAGCCAGCAGCTTCCTCTGCGGCGCAGGCAAATATGAGGAAACCGAGGGTATGACTCCAAGAGATGGGAGCCTGATATATCGATCCACGTCGTCCGGAGTTTTAACGCTGCTGTCCAGGTACTCCACGAAAAAGGCCAAGCCAACGCCCAGCATTAATCCAATGGCCATGGCTAGGGACAAATTCAACACCTTGTTAGGCTTGTAGACGGTTCGAGGCGGCGTCGCTTGATCCAAGATGTGAATATTGCTGGATTTCAATCCTGCGGAAACCCCGGCTTCCTTCATGCGCTGCAGCAAGCCATCGTACAACTGCTTGTCGGTATCGACCTGACGCTTGATAATGTTGTATTGGATGGAGTTCTGATTAAAGGCATTCGCTTCGACTTTCTGAGCAGCCAGCGCTTGAGCCAGAAGTTTTTCTCTCTGGAGGGCTGTCCGATATTCGGTCTCAGCATTTTTAACTGCCCTTTGCTTCTGTTGGGCCAACTGCTTTTCGGCTTCCTCCAACTGACTATTCACTTTCTCCAGGTCGGGCCAGGGTAGTTTAAACTGCGCATCCAACTTGGCCTTCTGGACCCGAAGATCCGAGATTGTGGACTCTAACGTTTTAATCAAGTCGCTGCGGAGAATATCGGGGAAGCCGCCGGGACCTGCCTGTTGCACGATATTCCAGACGGATTCCTTCTGAATTCTGTCCGACTGCGCGACGGTCAGCGCCGTGTTCAGGTCGGAGAGCTTCTGCAGAATGACATTCTCTTTATCGCTGATGGCGTAAATATCGTGCTCCCGGCTGAATCGAACCAGTTCCTCTTCTGACTTTTCGACCTTGGCTTTAAGGTCAACTATTTGTTTAGCGAGGAAATCAGATGCCATGCTGGTCGCGTTGAACTTCGTTTCGAAGTTCATTTGAATGTATTCGTTGGCCAGGGTATTGACCACTTCCGCTGCCAGATTCGGGTCGCGCGCTTCAAAGCTCACATCCACAAGGCGGCTGTTGCGGATCGGCGCGGTGGACAGGCTTCCACCGAATTGGCGTACCAGACTATCGAGTCTGCGCTCTTCCACAGAGGTAGGATCATCGGTCTTTCCGCCCTTTTCACTTAATCCAAAGGTGTCCCGCAGCCAGATGATGCTCTTGCTGCTCGGCGTTGGGTTCACCTCACTCAAAAAACGAGGATTGTGGTCAAGATTTGAAGCCCGAATCACGCGAGTGGCAAGCGTCTTGCTCTCCAAAACCTTGAATTGAGTCTGAAGATATTCCTGGCTTTGGGCATAGATAAAACCTAGATCCTGGGTGTCCTTAAACGGAAGAACATTCGTCTGTTCGGGATCAATTTGGATCTTGATTGTGGCCCGGAAAATCGGCGTGGCCTTCCATGTGGCGATTGCGGTAATCACTACCACCGCTAGGGTAAATGTCAGAATCGTCCAGCGACGCTTGACCAGGACGCGCCAATAATCACGGAGATTAACTTGATCCTCCTCGGGCATGCGCATGTAGGCCGGTGTTTCCGCAGGCGGATAATAATAGGCCGGAAGCCTGGCCGCGTCTTCAGCTCGAATGAGCTTGTTTTCGGTGTTTTCCATTAAGAGTGGATCCTCCCACTTGACCCTAGGAGTATAGGACGAGTGCCTCGCGAGTAGCAAGGCCTATGGGCACACGGCCGCCTACAAGCAATGCGGCACAAGACCTCTCAGTTACAAGGTGCTGCATGAGTTTGTTTGCGGGATCTTTCGACTAAAAACGAGGGGGAATACAGAAGCTGGAGCGTCGTCCGTAGAGTGCTTCGCCCCTTCACTTACATCGGGGAAAAGCTGTAAGTGTAAGAAATCAGAAGAAAAACCAGCACTTGCCAATAAACTCGGCACTAAGCGGTGGCCTATACGACGGGAACCCTGCAATGCAAAGCTCCAACCGCTTCCTCAGTCACGGAAACGCCAGATACCTCACCCCTCATCTCGCTGGAGATTGTTTGCATTGGATTATATTAGTACCCTCAGAGGAATTTCAATTGAAAATTGAGAGTGACTGAACGATCTGTGAGCCTTCTTGAAACTGGAGTTCTACATTGCAAAAGAGCCCCGGCGATGAGATTGGCCAACGTCTATCCATTTTGTGATAGCCGAATGCTAGAACCGGACGGAGGATCTGTCCATAGCCCGGCCGTAGGAGCCCTGATGGCACTGAGGTGCCATCACCATTAACCGCTAAGGCTCGAAATCTGTGTGGGTCGGTGTGGGTCCGTGGGCCACTTTGCTTGGATTTCTATGAAATGAAGACTCAATGGCAGAAACATTCCCTTTGAGAGCACGAGCCGAGGAGGAGAATTGGGAATGTTTGTGGTGCGCTCTCAGAATGGCGTGTCCGTCAGACTTACGGATGAGCGGTGGCAGCACATAATCCATCGGCACCCTGAGATGAACAGCCAAAGAGAGCAGGTCTTGGCAACCATCTCAAAACCGGATATGATCCAGTTGGGTGACACGGGGGAATTCCTGGCCATCCGTTACCTCAGGCATACCCCGGTAGGTTCCAAGTTTATGATCGTGGCCTATAGAGAAAGCAATTCTGAAGATGGATATGTCCTGACCGCGTACTTCACTAACCAGCCAGCGGCTTGGAGGAGGATGCTTTGGAAGCGCTGAAGATTCTTGAAAATTCCAAGTCAATCACCTGGGATTACGATGAGGGCGCCGACGTCCTTTATCTGACGATCGGTCGACCAAGGCCGGCCGTTTGCATGGAGATAGGCGAGGGCATCATCGTCCGCTACGACGATGCCAGCAAAGCCATAGTCGGCCTGACCCTGATTGGATTAAGGGCGAGACTATTGAAGGAACTGGGCCGGCGACCTGAAACACCCTCACAGCCCACGGACCCACGCTGACCCACACCGATTCTCATTCCGCCAAAAATTCCGTGGGTCCGTGGGCCATTTTTTTGTGAAATGAACGACGCGCAGGTGAAACAATGAGGGGTGTGATATCCTTCAATCATAATTCCCGAAAGGGGAGCAACGCTTCGGAGAAACTGCTGCATTCCCTTTTCTCACAAATGAGAGGGCTCTTATGACCAAGACTCTCGTCGCCGTTTTCGATGGGCAGGTGTTTCGACCTGAGGAACCTTTGGAATTGGAACCGAACACACGCGTTCAGATCACGATCGAAACATCGGGAGTGGCTGAAAGGCGCACCAAATCCTTCCTCCGCACGGCGAGGTCCTTGCATCTGAAAGGCCCATCCGACTGGTCCACACGTGTCGAGGACTATCTCTATGGCAGGCAAACCGATTCTCCAGAAGGAACTCTTTCTTGACACGGCTTACGCCATTGCCCTTGCCGCGCCGGGCGACGATCATCATGACCAAGCAATTGCCCTTGCAGATTCTCTGGAGGCCCAGGGGACTCGTATCGTCACAACCCGTGCGATTACAATCGAAATAGGCAATGCCTTGGCTCGGCTGCGCTATCGTCAGGCAGCGATTGAGCTGCTGGACTCGCTGGATCAAGATCCGAGCGTCGAAATCGTTCCCATTTCTGGTGAGTTATATCATCGGGCATTTCAACTTTATCGAGATCGACGCGACAAGGAGCGGGGAATCACGGACTGTATTTCCTTCGTGGTAATGCGCGAACGGTCCATAGCTTGTGCGTTAACCACGGACGAGCACTTCCAACAGGCCGGCTTCGAGGCCCTCTTGCTCTAAAGATCGCTCGCAGGCAAATAGCCCACGGACGACAAAAAGGAACACGGATGAACCGACGGACTGGGAGTCGGCTCCTTGGCACCCTGGCCATTGCTATCGGCACTCGCCAGCAGAAAGCAGCAAAAGGAAATAGGACACGAATTCACGCGGATCACACGGATCTTTCACATTGAGATCTGCGTGGATTGGTGTGGGTCCGTGGGCCTCTTTATTGCACCGTAGAGACTACGAGCCCTCACCGGCAAGTTGGAGAATCGCCTGACATGTTTGCAGCGATACTCGAAAACGCAGTTCTTGTAGTTGATCCAAAAGAGGACGAATCGCAGCAACGAGTCCAGAGCGTTTCGCATCCAACAGCAGTCCCAGTTGATGCAAGTGCTGGAGCGGAGAGGTGACCCGGCATGGTCCGCCTGTTTCCTGTGATCAGAATGTAGCCGTTCTCCTCAGACCAACGAAGGATCTCCACGTCACTGGTGCACAACATTTATCCGGATCTCCAATCGACGGAGTCGACGCTGAGCGGCACGATCTACGTTTTCGTCCAGCAAGAAACGAGGCCTCGTCATGCGGCAGGACGAGGGCCAGGCAACTTGCCGACGGCGCGCAGCTCTTTACGGCGTTGCTCAAGCCGCTCTCTCAATTCGCGGACGAATTCATCGGCCCCAAGCTCCTGCTCCTGCCAGTCCCTCTTGCCTTCCTCCAGACAGCCTGTCACATAGGAATGCATCCGACTTTGATGACTCAGATAATAGGTGATCACACCGTGGACTCACTCCAGGCTGAATATCCGATATCGCAACGCGGAAAAACGCCGACGCACAGACAGGCTGATGCGGGTGACTTTTGATGAAATAGAGCTGTCGCGGGCGAAACAATATACGCATCGAGGCCACGCTATGAACCACGATGCACTGTTCAAAATGCTCCTAAAAGCGCCGGCAGTCTTCCGCGGCTTCTTCGATGCTTTCCTTCCCGATGTGGCCAAATTCGTCGATTTCAACGTGCTGGAATTCGTGGATAAGGAGCGACTCACCATCGACGGCAGAAAACGCACCGGAGACTTGCTGATTAAGACCCGCTTCCGGGGGGAAGCTGCCGCGTTTCTCATTCACCTTGAACACCAAGCCCAACCCGATCCGGACTTGGGAAGGCGCATGCTCGAATACTTCACGCTTGACTGGAGAGACTTCGAGCTTCCCGTTTATCCTATCGTCGTCCTTAGTCACAAAGAGCAAACACAGGTCCGCCTCACTCCCGTGTGTGTCGACTTCCCAAATGGACAGGTGCTGCAATTCAAATTCGACGTCATCGACCTGGGGCGTATGCAAGCCGAGTCCTACCTCAAAATGCTAAACCCCGCGGCCCTGGCGCTCGCCGCCAGGATGAAGCTCGATCCAACAGAACGAGTCAGATTGACGCGAGACTTGTTAATCAAATTAGCTGAAACTCCCATCGGGCTGCAAGACAAGCAGCTGGTGGCCGGGTTCTTTTCAAAGTACCAGCGGCTCAGTATCCGGGAGGCTTTGCAATTGGAGAAAGAAATGAGTAAAGTAATGCCAGATATGGCAAGAGAAAAAGTTATTCAATTGACCAATCCATTCATCGAGCTTGGCATCCTCAGAGGCCGCCGACAGGGGCGCCAGGAAGGACGGCAACAGGGCGAGGTCGACCTTGTCCTGAGGCTGCTCAGACGCCGCTTTGGAGCTCTGACCGCTTCCCAAGAGAGAGCCATCCGAAAGCTCAACCTTTTCCGGATTGAAGCGCTTGGCGAGGCGCTGCTCGAATTCACTTCCCGCTCCGACCTGGCCCGCTGGCTGCGCGCAAAATCCTGATCGTCCGTGTACGCACTTCGACCCACGCCACGAATTACCCGGCGTGGCTGGCGGCCGCATCCAAACAGGACGTTAGATTGTGATCGCCGGCCACGCCGAGCTGTCAGCCATCAGCCGTCAGCCTTCAGCTTGCGCATAAGCACGCTCCTTTGACATGATAATGAGGTACTGGGTCAACATATTCGATCCGTTCATCGGGATTGGAACCAACATAAGCCCTTTGGGCTAGAGCCTACGCGGCCATGACCCAGAAAGAGGGCGCGCTGAAAAACGCCTCGCATCGTCCACGTTGTCGCGCCACTGATAAGCGCAGCAACACTGCTTAGGCGCTTCGAACTCAAGCTGCCTTCCGTGATAGGTGGGAAAAGGGGATTTTATCCCCACCGACAAAACTGTGCTAAAAGAGCAAGAAGATAGAACGTAGTACTACGGAATCTGTGTGGGTCTGCGTGGGTCCGTGGGCCTTTTTTTGAAGTACAATCGGCGATCTGGAACGCCATCTTCGCAGCACAGATGGCCCGACGCCCGGCTACGATCTCATATTCTTCGGCGAGTGTAAAACCTACATCCCCCCCATAGAAACTCAGCTCCGGCTCGCCACGCAACCATTCCGAGTCCTTGGCCAGATCTGGGATCCGCTCTGCCACGACTTCTCGGAACCTTTACAGACATTGCTGCAAGCCTCCTGGCGCCAGTATACCCGGGACCGGGTGCTTCAGAACTCGATTTCCTTCTCCGGCGCGGGAGAATCCTCCACGGATTAGCCGAAGTAATGAGGTGTCACGTTTGTCGGTTGTTACTTGAGCTTCAGGAACCCCGAAGGCTGGAAGGAAACGGGCTGCTAAAGCATGGGATATTGGGTGCTTAAAAGGTCGGGATGACCTACGCGTGCAAATTTCACAAATCGCGGAGCACTCCGCACAGATCCACGCGGGTTTTTGAGATCTGTGTGGGTCGGTGTGGGTCCGTGGGCCATTTTTTTGAAATAAATGCTCGGCGGGCGAAATATTAAAGGGTGTGGACAGCACCCAGGACAAGTGATGTGGACCTCAAGGATCGAATCCTATAAAATTGCGAAAGGAGAACACGATGCCTCGCGCTGCAAAAGGCAATCATCTGCAAGAAGCCATAGCTCTGCTCATCCAAAACCAGGCAACGTTCCTTTCACACATTATGGAAAGCTACAATCGCCTGTCCAGAATTGAAGGGGAGCTTGAACAGATCAAAGCCATTCTCCTTCGGCATGAGAGAACGCTTACGGAATTGCCCGAAGCCATCAGGCAAAAGATCGGCTTTAAGGCTCCACGATGACACCAAAGCAAACCTTCGTGGTCGGCACAGCCCACGGACCCACACAGATCGTTCCATATGCAAATCCGGACCGATCTGCCGCTTTCCAGCATGAGAGCATAGAAATCAGTGTGGGTCGGTGTGGGTCTGTGGGCCGTTTTTTATGAAATAGAGTCGTCGCGGGCGAAACAATATGCGCATCGGGACGAAATCATGAACCACGATGCGCTGTTCAAAATGCTCCTGAAAGCGCCGGCAATCCTACGCGGCTTCTTTGACGCTTTCCTTCCCGCCGCCGCCAAATTCGTCGATTTCAACGTGCTGGAATTCCTGGACAAGGAGCGGTTCACCATCGACGGAAGGAAACGTACCGGAGACTTGCTGATTAAAACCCGCTTCCGAGAGGAAGCTGCCGCGTTCCTTATTCACCTCGAGCACCAAGCCCAACCGGATCCGGACTTGGGCAGGCGCATGCTCGAGTACTTCATGCTTGACTGGCGAGACTTCGACATTCCCGTCTATCCTGTCGCCGTCCTGAGCCACAAGGAGCCGGCACAGATCCACCTCACTCCCATGTGTGTCGACTTCCCTAATGGACGGGTGCTGCAATTCAAATTCGACGTCATCGACCTGGGGCGGATGCAAGCCGAGTCTTACCTCAAAATGGCAAACCCCGCAGCCCTGGCGCTCGCTGCCAGGATGAAGTTCGACCCAACAGAACGAGTTAGATTGACGCGAGATTTGTTCATCAAACTGGCTGAAGCTTCCATCGGCCCAGATGACAAGCAGCTGGTGGCCGGGTTCTTTTCAAAGTACCAGCGGCTCAGTGCCCGGGAGGCTTTGCAATTGGAGCAGGAAATGAGTAAAGTAATGCCAGATATGGCGAGAGAAAAGGTTATTCAATTGACCAATCCATTCATCGAGCTTGGCATCCTTAGGGGCCGCCAGGAAGGTCTCCAGAAGGGCATCAAGAGGGGTCGCCAGGAAGGACGGCAACAGGGCGAGGTCGAGCTAGTCCTGAGGCTGCTCAGACGCCGCTTTGGAGCTCTGACCGCTTCCCAAGAGAGAGCCATCCGAAAGCTCAACCTTTTCCGGATTGAAGCGCTTGGCGAGGCGCTGCTCGAATTCACTTCCCGCTCCGACCTGGCCCGCTGGCTGCGGGCAAATTTCTGATAAAGACGCTCGGCCCTCGCTCGCCACGCAACCATTCCAAGTCCTTGGCCAGATCCGAGATCCGCTGTGACGATAACAAATCCGTGAGCCCTGCCATACTCCCAGACTTCCTTATCCGGACTTTGGAGAAGCCCTACCATAGCAACGTGAGTGGAGTCAGGATAGAGATCCGCCACAAGCGGCACGAGTCTGCGGGATAAGTTCTCATCGAACAGCAACTTCACAGGGCTACCCTACGCCCCATGCGCGCGGCAAAATCGTAAACGGCCCGGAAATCGTCCTTCTCCAGCTCAGGGTAGTCGCCGAGAATCTCGTCTTCGCTCATGCCGGAAGCCAGCCAACTTAGCACGTCCCAGACGGTTATCCTGAGACCCCGAATACAAGGCCGGCCGGAGCGCTTTCCAGGCTCGATCGTGATGCGGTTGTGGTCACTGTTGGTTTCCATTGGCAAGTGCATTCTAGCAGGTTGAATCCGATTAATGAATCCCCTCCAAGGCGTTCCGACCGGTTGAACGATTTTATTGGAGTTGTCGAACGGTACATCGGCGAGCATCGCAACGGCAATCAATAGCCTACGGATTCACAGGGTTTTTGCGGTCATGATGGGAAGCGGCGGATCGGTCCGGATCTGCATATCGGATGATCCGTGTGGGTCTGCGTGGGTCCGTGGGCCATCTTCTTTCGCGCGTTGTCGCATTTCTCGGATTCCACGGATTTGCACTGATTTTCGGACAAGGAATGAAAGACCTGAATCACGAAGACCTCGAAGAAATCGCCTTTTAAGCAGATTTCTTCCTGGCACGAAGCGAGGCAAATGCTGGGGAGTAGGCTTCTATCTTCCGCATGGCCCTCCGATCGTAGATCTTTTCACCGCAGTTCGAACATTCAAAATATTCCAAGGCGGGAACCGCATAGGTCTGACCTTGATTTGCTCCCTTCCAGTTGCGGCGAACCCTTTTCACTTTCTCCTTGCCACATGTGGGGCATCTCTTGATTCTTACTGCAGTAGTCATGGTTTTCTAAAATGCCTTCTTGGAAGAAATCAGAAAATAGTAAGCTTCTTCACCAGCTTCTCTAAGGAGCTTCCCTTTCGAGTAAATCGGCACTCCGTCCAGATTTGTTCCCTGAATGACGTAAAGATACTCCTTTGCTTTCGCTCGCAACGGGCTTCGTGATCGAATTCTCTTGAATATGGCCACGGCGGTGAGAATTGATTCGGCCACATCAAGTTCTGTCAGGGCATCTACTTCCATTTCCAGCCGTGCCTTTTCGCTGAATACGTAACGTCCTGCCAGAACAGCTCGCTTAATGCGAACCAGAACATCGCTCATCACCCGCACCTTGATCTCTGGCACTTCTATCTGAGGAGTTTACGCCCGGCCTGGCGAAAAAACACCTGGAATCAACTGTCTCGCGTAGGGAAAAGGAATAGGGCTCAAGAGAGATAGCCCACGCACCCACACCGACCCACACGGATATTGCAATCCTCGGCTGATGGGATCAGTCGTGGCGAAGGGAACGAATTAGATCTGTCCGCGTGGTTGGACCCAAGCTCGGCATCAGGCAACTTCTTGGATGGAGAGGGTTATGCCATCGACAGGCGGAATCGGATGCCCCATCTGGAGCCCAAGGACGATCCACTCCTCCAGAACCTCACGCAATTCCTCTCGACAGGCTTCTAGCGTGTCGGCCCGCCCCCATACGCCCTGTAGCCCCTCAATGGAAGCAAAACACCCTTCCCCTTCCGGCAGCATCTCATAGTGGGCCTTGCGCATCGCCGCGTTGATGTAAGCAGTCAGCATTCCTGCCTCCCTTTTCGATGGCTTTCGTTCCCTTACTCCAGACTCATTTCCTCATTTCGGATGTTAGGGGGATTTGAATGAAATAGACGGCGCTCGGGCGAAACAATAGGGGGTGTGGTATCCTTCAATTCAACATTCCCGCATGGGGGAGAACATGACCGACGAGGAAATGCGCCGCACCATGGAGTCCATCCTTCAACAGCAGGCCCAGTTCACTGTTGATATTCAACAGGTACGCGAAGTTCAAGAACAACAGCAGCAGCAAATTGGCAGGCTCGCTGAGGCTATCCTGGCTGTCACCGGCATCGTGGGAAGACTCGGCGACGCACAGGAACGAACCGAGCGAAGATTCGCCGCACTCGCCGAGGCGCAGGTTAGGACAGATGAGCGGTTGAACACCTTCATCGGAGTCGTCGAGCGTTACATCAGCGAGCATCGCAACGGCAATCACTAGACTACGTTTTTGCGGTCATGATGGGAAGTGGCGGATCGGTCCGGACTTGCATATCGGATGATCCGTGAGTCTGCGTGAGTCCGTGGGCCATCTTCATGTTTCGCCCGTCGCTGGAAAGATCTCCCCGAATCGAAGGGGACTGTTAGGAAAAGAGGGGGGCGGGCAGCTTACTGCGGTTAAAAATGACGAATGATGATGAATGACGAATAACTGCTGGAGTATCGGTCATTCGCGAGCTTCCGCCGCCCTTTCCTGTTCGAGGAGCACTTCCAGCCACACGTTGGTGTCGACGAGGAACATCAATCCCCCCACCATTCAAGAGCCTTCCTCTGGAGGTCCAGTGAGGTGTACTGTTGGCGGAATTCCTTGAGAGCGCCGGCCCAGCTCATGCGCAGGTATTTCTGTTTCCTGGGAGATCTCCTCTGGCTCAGGAACTCCGCGAAATCCAGCACCTCCTGCTGAAGATCCGGTGGCAGTTCCCCGATGACTTCCTCCAGTCTTCTCATCCTCCGCCTCCCAGTACGTTTCGCAATTCCAATCTATCCATCGGAACAAAGTATAGACCTGCTTGCCGCCGTTGGTAAAGCCGCGTGCAACCCATTCATCTTGCCATTCCGACATTGACCAGAACGATCTCCAAGGGCTCTTTCCTGCCCTTATCGATTCGAGTCCTTTGTCACAACCGGCGTGCCTTTCATGAGGGCTGTCGCAATAATAATCCGATCAGCGGGATCTGCATGGGGTGGTCTATTTCACAAAAAATGGCCCACGGATTCACACGGACCCACACGGATTTGAGCGAAATAGACGACGCCCGGATGAAAGCTGCTTCGGTGGAACCGCTTCCAACCCAAAAGGTCGGGATGACCTACGCGTGCAAATTTCACAAATCGCGGAGCACTCCGCACAGATCCACGCGGGTTTTTGAGATCTGTGTGGGTCGGTGTGGGTCCGTGGGCCATTTTTTTGAAATAAATGCTCGGCGGGCGAAATATTAAAGGGTGTGGACAGCACCCAGGACAAGTGATGTGGACCTCAAGGATCGAATCCTATAAAATTGCGAAAGGAGAACACGATGCCTCGCGCTGCAAAAGGCAATCATCTGCAAGAAGCCATAGCTCTGCTCATCCAAAACCAGGCAACGTTCCTTTCACACATTATGGAAAGCTACAATCGCCTGTCCAGAATTGAAGGGGAGCTTGAACAGATCAAAGCCATTCTCCTTCGGCATGAGAGAACGCTTACGGAATTGCCCGAAGCCATCAGGCAAAAGATCGGCTTTAAGGCTCCACGATGACACCAAAGCAAACCTTCGTGGTTGGCACAGCCCACGGACCCACACCGACCCACACGAATTCTTAAAATAGAGTTGCCGCGGGCGAAACATTATGAGCGGTCGGGATTGAAAACGCCGCGGGGATAATGGTAACGTCGAGGGTAATCATGAGACGGGCAAGAGTGCGATTTACCTACAACGACTACCTCCTGCTCCCCGAGGACAAACGCTACGAAATCCTCGATGGAGACCTCTACGTGGTCGCCGCTCCGAACACAAAACATCAGCGAGCGTCGAGAAACCTGGAAATGGCTCTTTTCCAACATGTAAGCAAGAACCGCTTGGGTGAAGTTCTGAATGCGCCATACGACGTTATCCTAAGCGAGGAGAATGTTGTTCAGCCGGACATCATCTTTGTGCGCAAGGAGCGTATCGGCATTATCGGCGAAATGAATCTGCAAGGCGCGCCCGATCTTGTTATCGAGATCCTCTCCGAAGGAACCCGCGGCAAAGATCTGGAGGTCAAAAAGAAGATCTACGCCCGATACGGTGTGCCAGAGTACTGGATCGTCGATCCGGAGGCTGCCACGGTCGAGGTGCTTCTCTGGAGCGAGCTGGGATACGTCACAGCGGGAATCTGCGGGAAATCGGACAGCTTGTCGTCACCCCTTCTGCCGGAATTTAAGCTCTCGCTCACAGAAGTCTTCCAGGAATAAAGTCGGGATGCTACTGAGAAATGGCCCACGGATTTTTTTTGGTCATGATGGGAAGTGGCGGATTGGTCAGGGCTCGCAGATCGGATGATCCGTGAGTCAGCGTGAGTCCGTGGGCCGTTTTTTATGAAATAGAGTCGTCGCGGGCGAAACAATATGCGCATCGGGGCTTCTGCCGAAGGAAGTGGGCTTTGTCGGCGCGTCATTCGCCAGACTCTTTGACAGCCCGGGCTACAAGCGAAGCATCCAAATGAAACCTCGCTTCCGACTGCAAAGCTTCCAATGCCGCGCGAAGATCCGGTATGCGGCCCGTGCGTTTCGCCCAAAGCAAGATGCCTACCGTGCCTAACACTGCCAAACCGAGCTTCCTCGCGGTTGCACGCGCAACTCTCTCGTCCAACAAAATCGTTTTTCGGCCCCGATCTGAACGGACAGCAGGATGGCCTCCGCTTCGCCTTCGTCAAGATCCGCGAGCAACAAAGGTAGGGCTCCGTCTTTAGCTACACCCTGCACTTTTATCCATCCAGCTTCGGCCACCTCGCGCGCACCTGGACGGCTCCCGCCTTCCTCGACAACTTCTCGCCAAACTGCATTTGGGATAAGGATTCCAGACGGAAACCGTTCCTGAACCAAGGCCAGTTTGCCAAGGGAGCTGAGAGCGATCAGAACCGACGAATTGCTGACGGCCGTCACCCCAGTCTCCTGAGCGTGTTCAGATCCTGTTCCAGTTCCTCTTGATTGTAGGTTCGCGAAATTCCCTGCTCGCCCAGAAGCTCGTGAAACTCCCAGCGGGTCTTTCCGCAAAGCTTGCGCGCCTTGCCAAAGCTCAATAACCGCTTTTCGTAAAGCCGCAAGGCCAGTTCCGTGCGGAGCCGAGCAGGAGCCTCAACCAGAGGCAGCTTCATCGCTTCCAAAACGTCTTCAGGAATCTCAATGGAGAGATGGCCCATAACTAAGCCCTGTTATTCGATGCCATTATAGCGAAGATGATCCGAACTTACCATCAGTTGGAACAGCCCACGGACCCACGCTGACCCACACGGATTCTTGAAACAGAGTTGTCGCGGACCAAACATTATGGGAGTGCGCCATACTATCTGTGGAGTTGCCGCCGATGGAGTGAGTGTCGTGGCCGCAGTGGGGCGGTTCACGGAGACGCGCCGCTGGGTATTGATCACAGTTTACAGGCCGGACTGAATAATATGACGGTCCTATTCGAATATCGATGCGAACATTGCGACGGTTTCGTACGCAAAAGGGCTGTCGACCGCGAGGCATTTAAGCATAAAGGCGGATTCGTGATAGTCGAAAGCCTGGTTATAGGTGTCTGCGACAAGTGCGGCACTCGTTACTATCCGGCGGAAATAATGCGGCGAGTTCAGAAAATCGGCACTGGTAAGACTCAGCCTGAACGTACGGAAAAAATCCCAGTCGCGCACGTTCGCACACGACGCGAATAACACGTATCGGATGATCCGTGTGGGTCTGCGTGGGTCCGTGGGCCATCTTCTTTCGCGCGTTGTCGTACACCTTCCGCCTGAGACCTGGTAGAACGCCTTGAGAATAAGATCCGTGAGTTCCTCATGCTTGAGGGACGTTTCCATGCTCTCTATGTTTCGCCCGTTGCTGGAAAGATCTCCCCGAATCGAAGGGGACTGTTAGGAAAAGAGGGGGGCGGGCAGCTTACTGCGGTTAAAAATGACGAATGAGGATGAATGACGAATAACTGCTGGAGTATCGGTCATTCGCGAAGCATCGGTCGTCATTCCTTGTCAAATCCAGCGGATGACATCCTCGAAACTTCAAGCTTGCCAGGAGTACGCATCCTAGTGCTTAGTTGCGTAAGTTAACGATAGTATTTCTGAGCTGCGATCCCTTTACTTCTCGCTTGCGCCAGATGAAAGGTTTCGCCTTTGGACCATACGCCGCGACGAACGCCTCGATCGCCTCTCG
>Ga0315279_10003560_pt1 | contig 21586 bp, 30 predicted proteins | sample YL17G06_20_MG_FD_203694 | JGI IMG/M metagenome (GOLD analysis project Ga0315279, IMG submission 203694) | Sediment microbial communities from Yellowstone Lake, YNP, Wyoming, USA - YL17G06_20 | ecosystem: Environmental > Aquatic > Freshwater > Lake > Sediment | place: USA: Wyoming | collected... | reverse complement strand
GCCTTTGGAGATAGGAGGGGGAATAGGAGAAGTTTTTGCTGGAGGATCCATTGATGAAGTGAGGATTTACAATTCATCATTGACTCAGTTGGAATTGCAGCAAGAATATTATAATGGAATCAATAATGCAACAAGATTAGGAGCTGAAGAAAATAATATTCTAGGAACTCCGACAAAAATAGATCTATGGCTTAATAGATCAGCCAGTAATTTAACCATGACTTATGGAGATATTGTAAACATAACAGCCAAAATAAATGTAACTAATCTGAATGTTGAAATGACTTCTAACGCTATTTTATTTAACAACGATACCACGATTTCCTATAACATGACTAATATAAATTGGTTTAAAAATAATACTTTTGAGATCAAGGCCAACTTTGGAGGAAATGCAAGTCATGGCTCCAGTTCTGCAACTCTTTATATAAAAGTGTTGAAGCAGCCAACAACTTTAAATCTTACTTTTAATGGAACTAATGCAGATACAACTATACCTTATGGAGCTGGAGTAAATGTTACTGGCTGGGATTCTGTTTTAACTAATAGTTATGTTTTATCTAAAAACGGAACTGTTGTTTCAAATCCTTATCTGATGAAACTGGGAGCCAGTTATTATAACTTCACTATCAATTACACTCATGAAAATTATACAGCCTCTCCAGTAACTAGATTTTTAACAGTGAATAAAAATGATTCTGGATTAGTCTTATCTGTTTCTCCTTCCTGGAGTGTTGCAGAGAATACTCCAGTTACTATCGGCTGCTCTATCTACTCTCCTTTAACAAGAATTTTATATAAGAATGGAATAACTGTTTCAAATCCCTATTCAGCAACCCTGACTTATGGGAATTATAATTTCACTTGTGTTGCTTCCGATAATATGAACTATACTCCAGGATCTTCCTATTATAATCTAGCAGTTACTTCTGGAGGTTTTGGCTGCTCAGATAATACAACCTTTGCATTTAGAAAATCCATAGATCTAACAGAGCCTATTTTGGTTTTAAATTTCACTACATTAGTTTCAAACCATTTAGTCAGATCAGATCTTTCTGATATTTGGATTAATGCAACTGCTCCTAATATCTGGAAGAATGTAACTAACGGATATCTGATAATAATAAACAATTCAGGATTAGCTGGAACTGGTTATGTTTATTTTGGTAATTATATAAACAGAGTTTCTTATCCAAACAATACTTTTGAAGTTGCTGGATCAAATGATACTCTCACTACTTATGAGGAAGTAAATCCCTATTACAATATAGATCTGTTTGATGAGCTGGAAGGAACTTATCTATTTCCTCCAGGAGCCAACAACTCAATATCCTTATACTGCTCAGGAGGATCTACAACCATAGACATTAATGACACCCAATTTTTAGTTGCAGCCTTTGAGAAATTAGCAGATATTAAAATCACTGTGACTTATTCTTCAACAGAAATCTATTGGAGAAATCTTATAGCAAGATCCTCAGTTGAAGATAAAAACTTCTATTTGGTAGATGCTAATCTTCATCAGGTTGTAGAAATGGTTTTCACTCTCCAGGATAATACTGGAGATTTTTCTGGATCCATTTTCAAGATCAAAAAATGGATGGAAGGAACCGAGCAAACAATAACAGAAATGAATTTTGACGCACAAAGCAAAGCAGTAGCTTACCTGGTGAATGGAGAAAAATATCAGCTGTATGTGGATAATGGAGAAGAGGAGAGAGGAGTTGGATTTTTATATATTGAAGCTTCAGATCTTTCTAAGACTGTGGTTGTTGGGCATATAACAACAACAAATATAACCCAGGGAAATGTTTCTGTTTATCTTAACCTTACTGGAGGAGCAATAGTTTTTACATGGCTGGATCCAGGATCCAACACTAACCTGGTTGAGTTCTGGGTTTATAATGACACTAATGGAACCCAGTATTATTATGCCTCTTCAACAAACAGATCCAGAGTCAGCTTCACTTACATAGTTCCTGATCCTAATGGAACTTACAGAGTAAAATATTCTATTCATCATGGCCTATTTGGAAATGATACTTATGAAGTAATAACCAGCTTATCAGGATCCTGGTTATATCCAGTTGTTTTTCCACTGGTTGCAATTATAACTAACCTGGGAGGATCTGGGATTGTTTGGTTGACATTCATTTTTATCCTTCCTGTTCCCATGCTGTTCACTGAAAAGTTCTCAGGAGTTGGAGCCTTTGTTTTTGTTGTTCTTATAGGCCTTCTAGTTTATTGGAAGCAATACTCTCTCTCAGCTGCAGCAATAGGCCTGGGCTTGTTCTTTGCATTTCTAATAGAGTTAAAGTTGAGGAGGAACCAGCCATGAAGTTTTATGAAATTGCATTATTTTTATTGATCATCCAGTTATTTGGAGGATTCCTCTGGAGCTTTGCCCAGAGTGATCTGGGATTCACTGGAGGAGTCAAATTCTATAAAGATCGAACTTATCAGATTTCTGAAATGCAGAACAAGACTAAGGGAGCCTTATCCACTGAGGAAGTTTCTGGAGAAGATCCAGTTAGTTATGTCTTGGGATTAAGCTATAAAGCAGTTACAAAAGTTGTTAATGCTGTCATGACTCCACTGGAAGATTATATCCTTTGGATTCCTATACTGCTTACCACTTTTGGAGTTCCTGAAGATTTCGCTTTAATGGTTGGAGTTGTTGTTTTATTTGTTGAAGGAATAGGATTAGCTCAGTTCATCCTGGGAAGATCCTTAAAGGAGGTTGAATAAAATGGCTGGGATAGATTCATTATTATCAGGAGATTTCTTCACTGCTGTTTTTTATCCTTTTGTAAATGCTGGAGTATCTATGGAAATAATGTATCTGATTTTAATAGGAATGGCCATGCTCTTCACTTATTACAAATCAAAAAAAGTGGAATATGTTTCATTAGTCTTGTTCATGACTTCCTCAGTTCTGATGCCTTTGGTTTCTTCAGCTTATCAGAAGTATTGGTTTGGCCTGATGCTGTTTGGAATCGCTTCTATGATATACAGCCTAGTTAAATCCAGGGATTAGCATGAGCAAAAGATATTTGGGATCCAGGGTTGATGAGAGCCTATGCAGAGAGATAGATCTCCTTAAAAGATATTATCCTTCCAGATCTGCAGTTATAGAGGATGCCTTAGAGAATGGCCTGAGATTCCTTAAAAAGAATAACCTGAAGAGATAATTGTTAAACACTCATTTATAAACCATAAAAGAGATTCTATCTATTGGTGTAAAAAACATGAACAACCTAGTATATGCTTTGCTAGTAGTTCCTATGATTTTGATATTATCCACTGCGATATATACCAACTTTGGAACTAACATAAGCAGAGCTGGATGGACAACTGACGCTAACGCCACATATGATTCAATCAACACTCAAACCTGGGCTGGATATAAGCTAGGCTCTTTATTGCCTTATGTGTTGATTGCAGTAACGATCATAAGTGTTATATTAGCAGCCTTTGGAATCAGCCGACTAATCGAGTAATAAGGATCCGAGGTGTGATGAATGGATCCAAAGCTTTTAGTCATGAGCTTAGTAGCCATACCTTTGACTCTGTTGATAAGTTTGACCATAGTAGATAATATGGCCAGGAACTCATTGACAGCCTTTGAAGGAACAGCAGTAAATCAAACTCTAGATCCAGCAGCAGTTATCGGAACTCCAGCAACTTATACTTCTCCCCAAGTATGCAAAGAGGGATCTATAACATTTGTTGGAAACACTTCTCATAAGTGTCATCCTAATATCTGCTATAATCAAACCTATGCTGGATTCAATGAGCCATTTACAATAGTAGATACCAATAATGCAACTATGAAAGGAACTCTTTATTTAACTTGCACTCCTTACAGCTCTTCAGGATTCAGCAGTTATCAAAGTGTCTATGATCAAACAATAGCAGGAAATAAAATAGGATCTATGGTTCCTTATATCATGATTGCTCTGGCAATAATCACAGTGCTCATGACAGCCTTTACAGTTAGCAAATTAGTTTAAGCCCTCTTTTTTATTTTCTTTTTTTTGAAACTCTTCTAGAAGGATATGTTGATATGAAAAAGGTAGACCTAAAATTAAATTCATGGCAAAAGAATTTCATTTTTAAACGATGATATGCAATTCTAATTTATGTTAATTGATTTGTGGATCATGTTTTCTATTCTGAGTTTTATTTTCATGATACTCTCGATTTTCAAAAAAGACTTCCTGATTTTTGGTTACATCTCAGCCGGATTATTTTTCTTCTTAGCTCTGGCCAGTTTTAAAATAGAATTGAACTACTGCGATTTTCCTTATACCAATTCTACTATGGAGTGCGCCACTAAAAATATAATGGAGGATTCTATTTCTTATCTTTATGTCGGGTTGGGCCTGATCATGTTAGTCTATTCCATAGTCATGACTTTCTGGGGATGGGGAGAACAATTATCTCCTGATCAGAAACAACAGGAAGATTGATTTATAAACCATATTATCCGATATTATCCTCATGGATAACCTACCTCCTCTGATTCTTCCTCCGATGCCTTCACCTACTTCAACAGGCTTTTATGATTCTCCCGAGGACCTTCTTCTCAGGAATGAAAGCCTGAGATCCCTAAGGGAATTATTGAATGATCATGTTGTCGAAAAGAATCTTGAGAATTTTCCTTTATTTGTTATTGCTTCCAAGACTTACAAATTAACTTTTTTTGATCAAAGAGATGTAAACATCCAGGAAAATTTATATGAGGCTGAAATTTGCAAATATTTAAGATCTCTTCCTCCTTCCCGGCACTCCCCGGAATTGTATTTAAAGGTTGGCCAAACCAGGATGATATTTCATGCCAACTTGAGAAGATCATTGGGGACTAATGACAGGAATAAAATGAATGAAAGGATAATCCAGCAAACCCAGTTCAAGCAGCTGATGTCAGGAGATAACACTCCGGTCAAACCGGGATTCTTCAGGAGGATGTTTGGAAAGTGAAATGATGGAAGAAATCTTAAATAAGATCATGGAGAATCTAGGAAAGAATATAGATTCCCAGGGAAAAATTTCCTTTCTTCAAACAGCTCTCAATTTAACTATCTGCTCAGTTAATACTAAAACTACTCCAAAGAAATTAGTTGAAATTTATAAAGAAATTTTAACAGAACTTTTAAAGCTGAAAATAAAGTGGAGTTGAAATAATGTTTGGCCTTCCAGATGTTCCGTTTGAATTGGTCTTTCTTTCTCCTTTAGGGTTGGGATTATTTTTCAGCCTTTGGGGATCTATTATTTTCATGTTTATTCTAATGATTAAGACTCCTGCCTTATCATTTCTAAAAGCCTCCTTTGGAAAAAATGTTATGATTCTTAATCCTTCTGAGGATAGATATTTAAGGTTTAAACCGGCCAAGAAAGAAGGATCACTTCTTCATATAAAGGATCAGGGCTATTATCTCTCGGATCCCAACGATATGTATTTTGAAAAAGTTTCTAAAGTTCCTATGACTCTGGCCTTTGGCCTTCATGCAATTCCTATAAATTCAGAGATGGCTGCTGCAGTCAAGCAACTAGAAACTTTGGGAATTAAAAATAATGAGGACCTGAATCAATTTCTTGATGAAGTCGCAGCTGATTTTGAAAAATGGAAGAAGAATAATCCTACTGCAAAGCCGGAGGAATATCCATTTCCTTATATAAATGTTCTAGGTCGAACAGTTCCTTTGGATAAGATCCATAATTATTTCAACAGAAACGATAGGGCCGATCTGATAGAAGCTGAAGTCAATAGGAGAACTTCTGCAGAAAGTTTGAAGAAGGTTGAAGGAAATTCCAATGCTTCTAAATGGATCATAGCTTTTGGGATCCTGATATTCTGTGGAATGTTAGGATTGGCTATTTACAATTCAACTGTCACCAAGGGAAATTCAGTTGATATCAACCAGCTGAAAGATTTATTGGCTCCTTTAAAAGTTGTTTCAATAGCTACTACAACTACTGCTCCCAATCCAACAGCCATAACATGATCTCATGGTTACAAGAAAGGAATATAATCAAACTATGGATCCTTACGATATAGATCTGGACACCGAGGAAGTGACTTCCCATTCTTCGATGCTGACAAACAGAAGGTTGGACCTGATGTTCATCAAACTGGATGAAACCAGGATAGACGCTTTCAATAACAAGTGTGTTCCAAACATAGAAAGTTTTCATGCTGTCCTGACAGGAATCTATAACAATATTTTTCCTTTGTTTGAAGAGAGGGAAAACAAAGTTATCAAGGACCACTTGGATCTTTATGATCAGTATTACCAGCTGCTGTTTGCAGAGGAGCCTAACATCTACATGATCTGCTTGGTCCTATTGCAGATCCTGGATTACCTGCAGAAGCTGATAATAGGATATATGCAGAAAAGAAAGTTCTTCTTCAGGCTGGAGCAGAAGAGCATAAAGGGAATAGATGAAGCTTTGAAGATGTATCAGCTGAGGGAAGAGAAGGCTAAGAAACCAGTTCAACTGGGTGTTAAAACTGAAGGATGAATTTATCGTGGAAGGGCCATTGGAGAAGTTTGATGAATGGCTGGAAACCAACACCGACCTCCTACCCAGGACAAAGAAGCAGTATAGAAAGGTTATCATGCAGTTCCTGAAGCAGCATGATGATTCTGTTGCATTGAAAGATATGAATAGGTTCCTGAATGAGAAGAAGATTTCATTCTATCGCTTCCCTTTCAAGTTCTTCCTCAAGTCTTTGGACCGGGAGAATGAATATACCGGACTGATAAAAATAAGGAAGAAGCCTAGGGCCAGGCATGGAATCTATACAACCCAAGAAAAGATTATGGATCTGATCAATAAGATCCTAGATCCTGTTTATAAGACAGCAGCCCTCATTCAGTTTTATACAGGAGCCAGGCCACAGGATGTTTTATCCCTGAACAAGAAGGATTTTGAAATAAAGGAAAATGGCATAGTCATTTATTTTGGAAGATGGAAGGGGATGAAAGAGCATACTTCCAAGATCCCATTTCCCGAGGCAAACTGCATAATCTATTTCATGAACAACTGGTCGAAACAATTTCCATTTTTGAAAGGAAAGGGCTCTGATAAAAACCTGATCAAGTGGATAGATAATAATTACAGATATTATTTGAATGAGATCACTCTGGCTGCCAAGGAAGTTTCAGGCCTGGAGAATTTCAGGCCCCATGATTTCAGGAGGAACCTGGCAGCTGACATTTACTCCGGGACCAAGGATCTGTTTTTGACAAAGGAGATCTTGGGCCATAAGAACATTGACACCACAACAAAATACCTGGCTGAGATCCAGGGAGAAGATTCCTCAAGGGAAATGGTCGAAAGATTCAGGAGAGTTAAAAAGGAATAGTTATTTATACCTATCGGATAAATTTCAAAATTATGAACCGATGGAAAATCTTATCTATCATACTGGCGATCATCGTTATCATCGAGACCGGCTGCCTGGTCTGGATCTATAACATGGGAGTCAGCATCATAGCTGCAGAGGATAGCTGCTTGAACTACTGCATCAATGAGAAGAACATGACCTCCTACTACGACCATGAAGCCGAGCAGTGCTACTGCATCCAGTAAACGAGCTGGAAACACAGATAAAGGCTTACTCTTTCTACCGTATCGGATAAGAAAAGTTATCTGATTTACAGGGGGGATTTTGATTAAAATTAGAAAAATAAGTCCATTAGTTTAATTAGATAATGTAATAGTATTAATGTCTAAAAAGATTATCCCCTTGAGGCCCTAAACAGCGCATTAAATCTGTCGAATGTTTTTCTTGCTGTTGTTTCTTCTATGAATGACTGCTCTGTGAAGGGATTATAATAAAACAGATCAATGATTTCTTTCCATGATAGCTCTCTCTCTTCATCTCCGGCCCTGACAACTGCTTCCAGAATTTTAGGGAATCTATTTCTTAAGTTGTAAAGTGGTATGCCCTTCCATTCTAGCTTCAGAACATCTTCTTCCTCGGATTCTTTTGTCAGTGAATATTGCCTTCTAAGTTTCAAGTGCTCCTGGTAGATTGGCTCAGGAAGTTTTGGATAATTGAATATATCAAACTTGCATGGGTATTGCATCAGGATCTTGAGGAATAGATCAATCGGAGTAAAGTAATTAATGACCTTCTTATCAAAGGTCTTCTGCAGCCATTTCCTATACCATCTATCTTCAATGCCAGGAGCAATGTTTGGAAGTGAAAGCATGGCTGTTCCTTTGGCTGCAATATGAAGCCAGAAGTTCATCATGCCTTCCCTGTATTTTTTATCCAGCCACCAAATATCCGGGATATTAAAGAAGAAAACAAAATGTCGATCCCTGACTTTTGTAAAAACCTTCTTTAATTTTTTGCTATTCCTTCTCATCCAATCTTCCCCCAATGCAAAATTGACAGCCTCATCCCCAAGTATAACTGAATATTCGGGAAGGATATCTATCTTCTGGAAGATTTGATCAATCGTGTATGCTGTATATTTTTCCCAGGAAAATTTTTCCTTAAAATATCTTTCAACAAACCTGATTCCGATCTGGCCTGAGAGAGTGGACTTTCCAATTCCCTTTATTCCAGAAACTCCAATCAGACAATCCATGTCTTCTTCGGTTTGCTGCTTTCTCAGAAGATCCACGAGATTATTTAATTTATGATAGGATCCTGAGCCAAGCTCAAAAGTCATAATGATATTTATGATATTTATCATATAAATCATATTCGTATCATTTTTTTCATCATGTAACCAGGTGGATCTATCTTTAATTCCTGGCACATCTTTAAGATATCAGGCTTGAAGAACAATCTTACAAAGGGAAATGCCGGGATATTCTGCCATATTGATTGAGCAACCTTATCCCATCCCCAGATGTGGACCTCCCCATAATCATTCTTTATGGATTTCCTGAAGGCAACCATTCTTAATAAATCGTAAGAAGTAATGATAGAATGGAAATATTTTTTGCATGAGATGTAGATGGTCCTTATGCCTAATGGCTCCTCCTTCCATGCGACTATATCGACTTCAAAGCTGCCTTGATCTGTTCGATACCATCTGTTCCTTGTTGTCTGGAATCCCAACTTTTGATAGATCTTCTCCACGGTTTCCTCGAAGGAGGATCCTTCATCCTTGATCCTCTCGGTCCAATTTTTAGACCACTTGAACCATTTCTTGAACTCATCAGTTTTTTTATATTTCTCGGGATTTGAACCCGGGCAATAAAAAACCGAGAGCCTGTTTTCGATCACAGTCTTCTCATTGAAATAATGGAACTTTATTAATTTTTTCCAGATCCAATTAAGATCATTCATCTCAAACCCATATTCATAGATGAGCTGCTGGTTGGTTATGAAACCTTTTTTGATCAGGATCTTGAAGAAGGAAATGATATTGCGTGGAAGCAGCTTCTCATTAATTCCATACTCCAGGCATTTCAACAAGGTCTTTCCGTAGATATGGCCCTCCTTAGTCTTGAACCTGGTTCTTTCAATTTTGAGCCTCTTATAAAGATCCCTTGTAAGGGATGATACAGCTTTTCTGCTATATCCTTCTTTTTCAAAAACATCACAAAGCCTCTTTCCAGAGATTGCCTGATCCAGGATATAATTTTGTAGCTTTTGATAGAGAGAATCCTGTAGTTTTTTTTGATCTATTTTCAATTGAAGGCCTCGCTAAGCAATTCTTAATCAAGGCCTTGATTGAATTTATTCAGCCACTTTACTATCATAAAGTGACATCATTACTGATTTCTAAACTGAATAAATAGATTTAAATGCTTAACACAAACTGTTTAACATGGAATCTCCGGAAGTTAAAATCGTAAAAACAAAAATGTACGGAAATGCAGCTGGGATTCATCTTCCTTCTGAAATAAGAAAAGAGATTGGAATACCCCTAGGTGTTGAATTTAAAATCTGGAGGGATGGAGAAAAGGTAAAATTAGAAAGTATAAATTGTAAATGATCATGAAACCAGGAGTGACCTCTAAATTTCATCTCCTGGTTTTGTTTTCATCAAGGCCCTGTGCCTTAAAGTGAAAACCATGAAGGAAAAACTACAGGAAATAGATGCCATAAAACAGGACAGAAATAGCCCTAACGATAAGTTTCTTTGTGTATTAAAACATTCACCGTGCAACCCATCGGAACCGAAAAATACTATTGATTCTAAGGTTAAAAAATCTTTGGAGTTTGCTAATTCTGTAGATGACATACAGCATATGGCATGCATTCAAGGGAGAGAGAGAGATTCTCTTAGGGGTAGTGGGGATATATCACTTAAAAGTGGTGATGATAGAGGTATAGTAAATGGTAGTCATGCCATACTACATACTTCATCTACAAAATTAGGACCCAAGGTTACTTTATGGATCGGAACAGATCTTCATTCAATAGCTGCTGAATACAAATTAAACCTTTCTGCACTTCTAAGAGAAAAAATAAAAGAACATCTCAGATCTAAGAACATTGAGATAAAGGAAGACTGCCCCCAGCTGATCCTTGAAGTGAAATGTCCATTCTGCTCCAATAAACAGAAAACAACTACTGTAAAGACTGTTAGATGTTTTAAATGTAATAAGCAGTATCGGGTCATGGGCCGGGGAAAATCCAGGATCGTTTCTATAATTAAAGGGAATATTGGCCTGGTTCACAAGCTCTACTATTCTGTCTATCCAAAGAGGAGGGCTTTCTGATGGATCCTGAATATTGGGATAATGTGGAAAAGTGGAGGTTGGATTATATTAAAAAATTATTGGAGGGGAATTGATGGAAGAAACTATCTTAAGAATGAGAGTCTATGAAACCCTGGATCAGCTCTGCTTCGAATATCTATTGAGATCAGAGTTCAATTTTCAGGAAAATATAAGTTTTTTGTGGTGTGGTTGATATGAAAGATAAAAATGGAAATGTAGATTGTAATGGATTGCAAAATTGTAGAAACTGTGTCAGGTGCGATAACTCAACATCGTGCGATAACTCAACATCGTGCGATAACTCAACATGGTGCGATAACTCAACATGGTGCGATAACTCAACATGGTGCGATAACTCAACATGGTGCGATAACTCAACATGGTGCGATAACTGTGCATACTGCATTTACTGTGATGGCCTGGTCTTGGAGAAATACATGGTGTTCAACAAGCAATTAACTAAAGAAGAATTTGAGAAAGTTAGGGATAAAATCAGGGAACATCTGCCTTATTATTTGCATCCTAAAAATCTGACAAAGGAACATATAGAATGGCTTGAGAAAAATATCAAGCAGTTTGACAAAGAAGTCTTGAACAGGATAATTAAAAACAGTGAGTTGCCAGAAAAACCTAAAGAGGTTGATTCTTGATGAAAATAATCGTGAAGTCAGATCCGGAATATTTTGAGAAGGAAAGATCTGGAATAAAACCAAACACAGTCAGGCAGCTGGATGGAAGAGATACGATTGATATCATCAATTCAGAAACAGGGGAGCATTTTGAAAGGATCATAACAGATCTTTCCATCTGGAATGGAACAACAATAGTAATTTCTTTTATTCCATTTAAAACAATCGAAACTAAAACCACTAAAAAAAAGAGTGAAAAAAAAAGTAAGAAAATTAAGAAAGAATGGAGGACCGGAAGACCTATGAGTATCCTTCCAGAAAAATTAAATGAGGTCCTTGAATTTATAAAAACAAAGCAGCATAGCACGAATGAAATAAGAGAGAAATTCAATCTCAAAGGAACAAATGTCTATCGTTACTTGAATATGGCTGGTGTTAAACCTTCTGAGATTCCAGCCAACATACATGGTACCAAGAAAGTTAACGATACTGCCAACAAACCTGTTACCACAAATGTTACAACTATTTTTAATGAAGCCATCGAGGAACAAAAAACTCTGCTGCCTGAAAAATCTGTCAAACTAACTTTTGATCAGATCAAGGAATTAAAGGATGAACTGATCGGCATTTATCAAATCAATAATACAGAAAGAAATAGAAAAATTAAGGAATTGGCTCAGAAATATAACATCTCAATTAGTGATGTAAAATTCTGGATCCATAACGAGCCAAAAAAAGAGGAAGAGGATTGGGACGATGAAAGCGAAGATGAAGTTTTCGAGGGGGCATGATCATGAACAGGCCGATCTGTTGTGGTTACATCATGAAGTGCATTGGCCGGGATGCAAACGAAGGCAAATTGGTTTTCGAGTGTAAAGTTTGTGGGTCCATACAGAGAGTGAGGAAGTGAATTGAATGGAAGAAAAAGAAAATTTTATTAATGATATGAAAGAACTGTGGAAAGATAGGCATAAGATAATAGCAGAAATGACTCCTATGGTAATTTTTATATTGGTTTGCCTTATCTTTTTTGCTTATATTGTAGCGCCGAAACTTAATACATTATCGCCATTCACTTCTGAATATTGGGTATATGTTATAGCCATGATTGGTTTGATAGATTCAAGATTTTTTATGAAATTGATATCAAAACCATGTTACTATTTATTCAAACGCATGAAGTGGTTAGAATGACAGGATTCCATTATCACAACAAGGAAGAGGCCAAGCCATATCTATATACGATCGTGAAACTTTTGAAAGATGGAAAATATAGGTGGAGAGAATGATCCAGAAAAAGATTCATTTTAATTATTCTCTAATTGCTGGGGCTGTTTTACTTTTTATTACAATTTTTTTCTTCATAATTACAAATTATAGAAATGAACTGGCTTTGATTTATTCTGCTGCTATTTCTTGGATGATCTATGATGATATGAACAAAGCAACTGAAAAAACTGAAGTTAGAAAATTAAGAAAATGGAATAGAAGGCTGCATAAATGGAATTGATAGATTTAGGGATAGATTTAGGATTAGCACTTGTTGGAGTAATCATAGCTATTCTTATAATTGGATCTTCTATTGAAAACACTCAATACTGTTCTACTTCCCCTCGTAGCTTATCAAAATATTTTCTGATTCTGCTTATTTTAATTCTTTTGGGAGTTGGTTTGGCTGTTTATGAAGGTCCAGAAAATAAGGAGGAATAGAAAATGAAGGATGTTTATGGAGAAGAATATTTGATTTTAAAAAAGAAATGGCTGATCTTTTTAGTAGCTTATTTCCTTCTGCTTCTGGTTGTTGCAGTTATATTTCTCTGGAGCAGAATGAGGAGTTATACTATCATTCAAAGGGAAACTATGAATGATATTTTAAAAACTATTTTGGAAAACTGCAGATCAGGGGGCCCTGTTTAAAATGTTCATGCCCGATTCCATTTTTTGCCCCAAATGTAACAAACAGATAATATTAGGCAAAAAAAAGCTGACAAACAGGAATTTGTGTTCATCATGCCGTTCTTATTTCAACAAGGATGAAATCAATGAGGTAATCATAAAGAATGAAGGGAGTCTGGAAAAATATGTCAAACTTAGTCTTTCAGAAGAATTATTTTTTTGGGTTGAAAAGGATTTCAAGGCTGTGTTTCTGAAGCATAAATAAAAATATCTGATTTTTGAACCATAGATTACATTTCTTTAATATGGTTTATCTTTATGGTTATGGAGGAAAGCAATATTCATTAACCAGGGAGCAATATTTCACTTTGAGAAACACTCCCAAAGAGCAGAGAGTTAATAAATTAACTGAATGGGGATTGATTGCAGAAACTCCAGCTCCAACTCCTCAGCCAACTGCAGAGGAATTAAATGCAGCTCAGAAACAAGCTGAGGCTGAAGCAGAGAAACAAAGAAAATTAGAATGGATCAAACAACAAGAACAGAAAGGAGCAATACTTTCTCCAACTTTAAAAGAGAAAGTAGAGAAAGTTAAATGGATAGAAAAACAAGAAGCAAAGGGATCCATCTTATCTCCCAGCCTAATAGCTCAGGCTCCTAGAAGAGTATTAATTGATTCTGGAACTCTTCCAACTCAAACTACTACTCCAGACCAGATTCCTAAAATAATTGCTGGAGTTGAAACTTCAGTTTCTCCTGGAGTTGCTTTTAAATCTGGGTTGATTTCTGAGAATGAATATGAAGTAGTTAAAAATGATCCAACTGTTTTTTATGTAGTCAATAAAGAAGATGTTAAAACAGCTTCAGCCTGGAAGGAGAAATGGAAGGAAGCAGAAATTCCTAAGAGTGAAAGAGCTGCTGATATTTATTACAGATTAGAAGAAGGAGAATATTTTAAAGAGAAAGCCAAACAGCCGGGAGCTTTATTATATCCTCAGGAAGCAGAAATACTTTCTAAGAAATCAGAAACCACTACTAGAATTTCTGAAGATTTTCTAACTAAAATTGGATTAGGAAAAAATGCAGCTGGAGAAGTTCCTTTAAATAAAGTTTTTCTCAGAACAGCTGTTGAAACATTTCCAGTTCAGCCTTCAGCAATAGTTAAATCCTGGAATTTAGGAGATATTTTTGGCCAGGCCATATCTCATAGAATCCAGAGTGTTAGGGAAGATCCTTTGAATTTCTTCAGGGAAGATCCCATAATGAAAGCTGGAAGAGAAGAGATGTGGAGGAAAATAAAAGAGCTTCCTGGTTATGTTAAAAAGAATCCTCAGAGAGTTGCTGGAACTATTGCCGGAGCTTTGGTCTGGCCGACTATAATTTATGCTGGAAGAGGAATCCAATATATTAACGCCATGAATGAAATAAAGCCAGAATCTATGGAAGCTGGATTAGTTTCTACTGCTAAATCTACTACTAAGGAAAGAGCTGGAGTGAAAGGATTAGATGTTGAAATAAAAACTGGAAAGGAGAATGTTGCATTTCTAAGGAAAGGAGAAACCATAGCAACTGGAAAGATTAAAACCTTCCAGACCTCTGAGCAGATTCCAGAAGATCAGGCTGCTATAGAAACTGCTTCAGGCCATATTAAAGTTACTCCAACTGGAGAAGGAGAATCTAATGAAGCAGTAGTTGAAGCTATAGGATATTCTAAAAAAAATATTGCTAATCCTGAATTTACTAATTTCAAATTATCAGGAGGATCAGCAACTCAGGAAGAGGTTAATGTTTTAGGTTTAAGATGGTATAGGATCAAAGGAGAGCCAGTTGATATAACTGGATTAGCAACTAAAACAACTCAGCCCATATTAACCAACTTTGAAGATCTTAGAAAGAGCATGGCCATAAAAACAGGAAATAAATTCTATCCTGAAACTCCTCCTGGAAAGCAGCCAGTTATAACAATTCCAAAAGGATCCATAGAATCTGTTTCTGTAAATGCTGCTGGAAAGGAATTTTCTATCTCTCATGCCTTTGAAATAACTCCCCCTCCAGCTGAAGCTCCTCCAGTTGATATAATAAAAAATCTAATGAAACCGACTAAGCCTTTTACTTCTTTGATGGAAGAAGCTGCAGCTGAAACCACTTCAGCTCAAACTTCTTCAATAGGAAATATTTTAGTTTCTAAAGTTATTCCGGGATTAGCTAAAAGCCAAGTAATTAAAACAGCCTGGAATCCGACTCAGATGGCCCCAGCAGAATTAGTCATGCTAGGAGCAGAGCCAACAATTACTAAGCAGCCTCCTTCTATTATTTCAATTCCTGGAGCTTATTTCTCCAAAGTTGGAACTCCTCAGCCTAAATATATGTTAGAGCCTAGAGTGATCCAAAAAACTAGAGAATTAACTTCTGAAGAATTAACAACTGGTTTGATTAATGCAGTTGAAAATGTTAGAGGCCAGAAGCAGAACAAAGGAAATAAAATAGGAATTGGAGGAGGAGGAATCTTTGCTCCTCCAGGCCAACAGCAGCAACAGAAACAGCAACAAGCTTTAGAACAGGCTCTAAGATATTCTGTTGCAACTCAGCAAAGGCCTAGAGTTACTGGAATTGGGAAAGTTGGAAAGGTTTTTCCTTCCAGAGTTCCTGGAAAGGTTATTAATTATGAAGGAGATTTTGGAGGATTATTAGGAGGAAGAAAGAAGTATAGGCCTGGGGCCTGGAGATACTTTGAAAGAAACTGGCCAGTTGCAGTAACTCCAGAAGAGATTTCTAGATCTTTAGGATTAGGATTATTCAAACCAAAGAAGAGGAAAAAATAATGGGATGCAATAAACATTTCAAGAGCAAAGCAGCTAAAAGAAAATATGAAGCTTATATTCACATTCATAAAAGGAAGAGGTAGATAAAATGGCTGCTTATGTTTATCTGGCTATTATCACCTTTCTGTTCTGCTTTGGAATATTTTATGCTGCTGTAGATTTTTCTATGGAATCTGGAAGAGATTCATTAAACAGCATGACTAATACTTCTTCAGATCCTATTGCAACTTATTCAGCTGGAACTGAAACTCAATTATATCAGATCTGGAAATCATTTCCAGTTTTAATCCTGATAGTTTGCTTAATGGTGGGAATAATAGCAGCTCAGAAAGAGGAGGATTAAAATGAATGTTTTAGCTTTATTTGTTATTCTCTTCTGCTTTGTTATGGTTTATGCTTTTATTTTCTTATACCAAGTATGGTCTCCAGTTTTAGCAACTATGACTCCTTCTCTATCAGCTTTCATTAATGAAACAAATTCTTCTGATCCAGCATTAGCAACTCAGAAAGCCAATGCTTTTGCTCAACTCCAGAATGTTAGAAATGTTTGGAGATACTGGCCTTTTGTTCTGCTGTTGTTCTTAGGAATCTGGATCATAGCAGCAACTCAGAAAAAAGAGCCTATGTATGCTTATGGAGGTTAATGAATGGGATTAAAAGGATATCTCTATAGAAAAATCCAAGAAAAAAGAAATGAAAGCAAAGCAAAAAATCTAGCTGAAGCAACTATCAGAAAACAAGAATATCAGAAAAACTATGGAGGCCTTTATGCTAAGGAATATAGAAAGGCCTTAGAGCAGCAGATCAAACAGAAATTCAAAGAAGAGAAAGGAGGATCTTCAGGATTTAGAGGAAAATTAAAAGGAGGAATTAAGAGAGGATTTCTCCAGCCTGATCATGCTGGAATATCTAATGCTCTCTATGGGATTCATCCTTTATTAGCTCCTCAGCCAGTTAGAATGGCCAGAAAAATAAAGCAGAAATCTACAGATCTATCAGATCTACTATAGAGCATAGTAGATTTGCTATGGAGCAAAAGAAATGAAAGAGAAAATAGCTTTGCTTATTTTAGGGATTTCTTTAATCTTATCTTTCTCTAATGCTTCTGCATGGTTTGGAGGTTATGCTTACAGATATAATATTATAGCTAATACAACTTCCAGCAATAAGGAATATCCTTTCAGCATAAATGATTCTTTTGGATTAGGGGGCTCTATTGTTTGGGGTTTGATAAATGGATCCAATACCAATTATGCTTACTGTTCTAATTCTGGCTGCATAAATGGAGGAAAGCAGATAGCTAATAATACTGCTGAGAAATGCTGGGAGGATGAAAATTCTGGATCTGGAAATTGCATTTCTTCTATCTATGGAGTTAATGCTGTTGCAGTTTATCACTTTGGCCAACAGGGAAAAGTCATAGATTCAATTAATGGTTTGAGCAATAGTTCTGTTACTTCTAATGAATATGCTCACTCTCCTTTCAACAGCTCCATTTCTTTTGATGGAACTGCTTCAGATATTGTTAGGATTCCTGATGCTCCATTATTGAATCTGGCTGGAGATTATACCATAACTGCATGGTTTAATCTAACTGTTGATGCTAGTGGGCAGGGAATACTTAAAGCAGCTGGAAGTAAATATAATTATCAATTAGCTCCTAGATCAGGAAGAGTGTTTCAAGTTCAAATGTATGATGGCTCTGGAAATCCTTACTGCACAGGAACTCATGCTATAACTCTCAATACCTGGAATCATATTGCTATGGTTTATAAAAAAGGAGCAACATTAAAATTATATGTTAATGGTGTTGAGGATTGCTCTGTTGCCGATAGTATCTCTGGAGATCCAAGAACGACTCAGCCTTTGGAATTAGGAGGAGGAATAGGAGAAGTTTGGCCTGGAGGATCTATTGATGAACTCAGGATATACAATATAACTCTAACTCCTTTGGAACTGCAACAAGAATATTATAATGGAATAAACAACATAACTAGATTAGGAGCTGCAGAAACTAATGCTGCAGCAGTTCCAACTTCCATAGATCTATGGCTTAATGGCTCTGCAAATAATTTAACTATGACTTATGGAAGCATAGTTAATATAACAGCTAAAATAAATGTAACAGATCTTCCAGTTGAACTGTTAAAAAATTCTACTCTATTCAATAACGATACTACCATTTCCTATAATATGACTAGCATTAATTGGTTTAAGGCTGGTTATTATGAAATCAAAGCTAACTTTGGAGGAAATGCAACTTATTCAGCCAGTTCTAAAATTTTATACATAACAGTTAATAAGCAGCCAACAACTCTGAATCTAACTTTTAATGGAACTAATGCAGATCAAACAATAACTTATCCAGCTGGAATAAATGTAACTGGATGGGATTCTATTTTAACTTCAGGATTAGCTCTTTCTAAAAATGGAACTGTAGTTTCTAATTCTTATCTAGAAAAATTAGGAGCTGGAGTTTTTAATTTCACTATCAATTACACTCATGAAAATTATACTGCTTCTCCAATAACTAGATATTTAACAGTTAATAAGGCTGCTTCAGGATTAGTTTTATCTTCCTCTCCTTCATGGAGTGTTGCAGAAAATACTCCAGTAACTATCAGCTGCTCAATTACAGCTCCATTAACAAAAACTCTTTATAAGAATGGAATAGCTGTTTCTTCTCCATATTCAGCAACTTTAGGTTATGGAAATTATAATATAACTTGCTTATCCTCCAATACTATGAATTATACTCCAGGAACTTCCTATTATAATCTGGCTGTTACTTCTGGAGGATTTGGCTGCTCAGATAATACAACTTTTGCTTTCAGGAAATCCATAGATCTATCAGAGCCTATGCTGGTTTTAAATTTCACTACATTAGTTTCTAACAAAATGGTAAAATCAGATCTTTCAGATGTTTGGGTTAATTCATCTATTCCTAATATCTGGAAGAATCAAACTCTAGGAAATCTTTTGATATTAAACAATTCAGGATTATCTGGATCTGCTTATGTATATTTTGGAAATTACTTAAACAGAGTCAATTATCCTAACAACACTTTTGAAGTTGCTGGATCTAATGAAACCTTTGCAATTTATGATGAAGTTAATCCTTATTATTCAATAGATCTGTTTGATGAAATGGAAGGATCTTATCTATTACCTCCAGGAGCTAACAATACCATTTCTTTATACTGCTCAGGAGGATCTACTACTGCAGATATTAATACTTCTAGATTCCTAGTTGCAGCCTTTGAGCAGCTATCAGATCTTAAAGTTAATGTAATTTATTCCTCTACTGAAATCTATTGGAGAAATCTAATAACAAGATCCTCAGTTGAAGATAAGGATTTCTATTTAGCAGATGCTAACAACAACCAGGTAGTAGAAATCATTTTTACTCTCCAGGATAATACCGGAGATTTTGCTGGATCTGTTTTCAAAGTTAAAAAATGGCTGGAAGGAACTGAGCAAACAATAACAGAAATGAATTTTGATGCTCAGAGCAAAGCTGTTGGCTATTTGATTAATGGAGAGAAGTATGAGCTTTATGTGGATAATGGGGAGGAAGAAAGGAATATAGGGTTCCTCTATGTTGAAGCTTCTGATCTTTCTAAAACTATAGTGGTAGGAGCCATAACAACAACTAATATAACTGCTGGAAATGTTTCTGTTTATCTGAATCTATCAGAAGGAAATATAGTTTTTACATGGATAGATCCTGGATCAAATACTAACTTAGTTGAGTTCTGGGTTTTTAATGATACTACTGGAGTTCAATATTATTATGCTTCCTCTACTAACAGATCCAGAGTCAGCTTCACTTATTTAGTTCCTGATCCCAATGGAACTTACAGAGTGAAATATTCCATTCACCATGGCCTGTTTGGAAATGATACTATTGAATCTGTAACCAGTTTATCAGGATCATGGCTCTATCCTTTAGTATTTCCTCTAGTTTCAATTATAACAAATCTGGGAGGATCTGGAATTGTTTGGCTAACATTTATCTTCATTCTTCCTATTCCTATGTTATTTACTGAAAAATTCTCTGGAGCTGGAGCAATAGTATTTATAGCATTAATAGGCCTTCTGGCTTATTGGAAATTATACACTATTTCAGCTGCAGCTCTAGGCTTAGGATTGTTCTTTGCATTTCTAATAGAATATAAGCAGAGGAGGAAAGAGCCATGAAGTTTTATGAAATAGCATTATTCCTTTTAATCATTCAGTTGTTTGGAGGATTCCTCTGGAACTTTGCTCAGAGTGATCTGGGATTTACTGGAGGAGTCAAATTCTATAATGATAGAACTTATGATATTTCTCAGATACAGAATCAAACTAAAGGAGCCTTATCTACTGATGAAGTTTCTGGAGAAGATCCAGTTAGTTATGTTTTAGGTTTAAGCTATAAAGCAGTTACTAAAGTAGTTAATGCAGTTATGACTCCATTAGAAAAATATATCCTTTGGATTCCAATGATGCTGGTTACTTTTGGAGTTCCTGAAAGCTTTGCTCTAATGGTAGGAGCTGTTACTTTATTTGTTGAAGGAATAGGATTAGCTCAATTCATTCTAGGAAGATCTTTGAAGGAGGTAGAATAGATGGCTGGAATAGATTCCTTATTATCAGGAGATTTCTTTACTGCAGTATTTTATCCTTTCATTAATGCTGGGATCTCTCTGGAGATCATGTATTTAATCCTTATAGGGATGGCCATGCTATTTACTTATTATAAATCTAAGAAGCTGGAATATGTTTCTCTAGTTCTATTTTTAACTTCTTCAGTATTGATGCCTTTAGTTTCTTCTCAGTTCCAGAGATACTGGTTTATTCTGATGCTGTTTGGAGTAGTTTCTCTTTTATACAGCTTATTTAAATCGGAGGATTGATGTGGGAAAAAAATATTTAGGATTCAGAGTCACTGATAATATCATCAGGGATATTGATAATTTAAGAGAGCATTATCCCTCCAAAAATGCTGTTATAGAAAGAGCTCTGGAGGAAGGATTGAGATTTCTTAAGAAAGATAATTTAAGAAAATAATTTTTGTTTAACATTGATTTTTAAATCATGAAGGATTATTCTCTTTTAGGTGTAAAAAAAATGAATAATTTAGTATACGCATTGCTAGTTGTTCCAATGATTTTGATATTATCGACAGCGATATATACCAACTTTGGAACCAACATAAGCAGAACCGGATGGACTACAGATGCTAACGCTACATATGATTCAATTAATACTCAGACATGGGCCGGATTTAAACTTGGTTCATTATTGCCTTATGTGTTAATTGCAGTAACAATCATATCTGTTATTTTAGCAGCCTTTGGAATCAGCAGACTGATACAATAAAAGGATCCGAGGTCTGATGAATGGATCCAAAGCTTTTAGTAATGTCTTTAGTAGCCATACCTTTGACTCTGTTGATAAGTTTGACCATAGTAGATAATATGGCCAGGAACTCATTGACAGCCTTTGAAGGAACAGCAGTAAATCAAACTCTAGATCCAGCAGCAGTTATCGGAA
>Ga0315279_10003558_pt1 | contig 21591 bp, 8 predicted proteins | sample YL17G06_20_MG_FD_203694 | JGI IMG/M metagenome (GOLD analysis project Ga0315279, IMG submission 203694) | Sediment microbial communities from Yellowstone Lake, YNP, Wyoming, USA - YL17G06_20 | ecosystem: Environmental > Aquatic > Freshwater > Lake > Sediment | place: USA: Wyoming | collected... | reverse complement strand
GATAGACGGCCGAAACAGATTGCGCGCTTGTAAGCTCTTGAATCGGAAAACCGTCGAAGCATTGTCCTATAGCGCAGGTGGCGACGCAATCATCCGGTTCGTCATAAGCGAAAACCTGCACAGACGACACCTGACCGAATCTCAGCGGGCAGATATCGCGGCGAGACTTGCTGGAGGCTTACACGGCAGCGATAGGAGCAAGGCGCATATTTGCGCCTTGACCCAAGCCGAAGCTGCCAAACAGTTGGGCGTCTCCGAGAGGAGTCTGCAAAACGCAAGATTCGTTCATCAGCACGGAATAGGTTCCCTCCGGACTGCTTTGGCGCAGGGCGCAGTACCGGTATCCGCAGCGTGGCGGGAAGCCGGCCAGCCGGCCTCAAGATGTACCTCGACTTGGGATACTACCCGCTGATTCTTGACGACAGCCATTCCGGGCGCTGGGCGGCCATCGCACGGAAGTTCGGCAGGCCGGACATCCTTGCCCGATCGCGATACCTGAGGACATAGGTTTGACAGGGCATCTCTCCCCGATCCCGACTCCACCCCTGGTCTTGTTGGTTTCTTATTCCGTGCCGGGTTGGGGCTGTCGGCGCTTGGCCGTTCGCCACAGCAGAAGCGTTGCGGTCGCCAGCAATGCCAGACAAAGGGCGATTAGGACCCCGCGTGAGAATGCAGGCACCTGTTGGTCCGGTCCGGCCAGGGCGAAGACCGTGAAATGCGTCGTTTCAAATGAGAGGGTGTGTTGAGCGACGTCGTGGCCCGTGACCGTGACGCCGGTGCGCAGCCAATTGGCTGATCCGGGATCAAAGTAGAAGACCTCGAGGGCAGCAGGGCTCACCTCATTGAGCTTATCGGGCGAATACGCAACGGTCACCGCGGGGGGATTGCTGGGGTTGAAGGATGCCCCGGAAGGTTGCAGATCAAAGACCACGTCGGTCAACACGTAGCCGTAGGGCAACGTGCCGTTCGGCACGGGACACGGGTAGACAATGTCCACGGGGATCCAGTTTTCGGCGAGGGAGTCGGCCGCCAGGGTGATGCCGATGCCGCTGCGGTGCCGTGCGACGCCGCCGTACATGTTGAACACGGGGAGGTTCTCGGGCCGCAACGGGTCCGTGCCATAGGTGTGCTCGACGCCGTCATTGGCGCCGTCGAGGTCGGTATCGTCCACCCGGGGGTCCGTTCCCTCGACATATTCCTGGATGTTGGAGACGCCGTCGTGGTCGAGGTCGCCGTCGGCCCCGTCGTCACCATTGGGGGAGGCGGGATTGAGTTGGTGGTCCACTTCATATTCGTCAGGGAGTCCGTCGCCGTCACTGTCCGGATTGTTCGGATCGGTGCCATTCGCGGCTTCGTCCTCATCCGGCAGACCGTCGTCATCGGAGTCCTTCGGGCCGTAGTACAGCGTATAGATTCCCAGGACTTCCTTGTCGAACAAGTGAAAAAGGTGCTCCATGAACGCGGGCTGGCCTTGGGGATGCTTGAAGCGGTGCGTGGTCCAGGCGTTGTCGGTGACGCGCAGCTCGACTCCGTCGGAGCGCACGACCCGCTTGAGTTTGTACTCGCCGTGGCCGGGGTCTTCGATGCGGAGGTATCCCCAACCTTGGGGCATGGTGGCGGTCAGGCGCACTTCCATATGGCCGGGTCCCACCGGTCCATCCACGGCGGCGTTCGTGGCCAGGTTGACCGGGAGCGTGAATCCTTCACTCGAATACACAACATCCGGCAGGTGATCCGGGTCCGCGAAATCGTCGACCAGGAAGTCGAAAATCTCGTCCTCACCAGTCCCCCAAAGGCGGACGACGTGAATGAGGTCATGGGTTTCCACGCTGTCAACGAGGGGGGTGCGGTCGCCGCCAAGGTCGTCCAGATGCAGGTAGTTCGCTTCATAGGAAAGGAACTCTCCTGGCAGCGAACACGTCATCAACCACCGGGCGAACGAGGTTTCGCCGGGATCGATGTCGCCCAGGGTCACCGTCAACGCGGGATCGACGAAATTCGCTCCTATCTGCGTGCCGATGATATTGAACGAGACGACGAGCTGCTTCTCGTTTTCCGTGATCTTGGGTTTGGCGGAAGTGATTCGCATGTCGCGCGCCAGTCCGTGGCCCGAATTCGACACGCTCACGCCCAGCGAAAAGGGCTCCATGGGTTCGGTCGCCGGCGTGGACGGATCGTCGGAGTATACCTCCTTTTGGAGGAAGTACTTGATGTGGAGCACGGGATCGGGATAGACCCAGAGCGCGTCGGGCAGCAGCGGCATGTTTATCGAAGCCCCTTCCAGGACATAGCTGAGCTGGCCGCCAAAGGAATACAGGACCGGCTCCAGGGGCGCGGCGTCGCGGGTGGGAATGACCCGCCAGGACGCGGTGGCCGAGCCGCCCGGAGGCAGCACGCCGGACCCTTCAATGTCGGCGATGCCCGTCAGTTCCGGTTCGGCGACATCGAACAGGGCGGCGGCATCTTGTCCCGCGGCGTCCTGGATGGCCAACTGCACGTTGAGGTTCTGCAGCGCGCCGCTACTCGGGCTGTTTTGCAGCGTTAGGGTAGCGCGCACGATCGTGCGCGTGAGTACGGCGTTCTGTTCGAGGCGGACGGAAACCTTTGCGCAGACCGTCGGGGGCCATTGCTCGTCCGAGGCGGCAGATGCGGCCCAAAGCAAGGTCAGGCTCAAGGCGCCGAGCCACATCCGGCGGAACCAATCCGCGAACCTTTTCAGGGGCGCGCCATCGCGATTTTTTCTGAACATGTCCACATTCTCCATCGTCCGAGAGACAGCAGTTTTCATGACCTACCCCCTACACCCGACCACCGAGGTGAAGGATTCGCGGTGGGGCTCCCACCAGTGTCCACGGACGCCGTTGACGTCATTGCCTCCGCCCGTTCCTTGGTCTAACCCGTGAAATCCTTGAACGCTTCCTCTGACCTGGTACCACAGATTCATGAAGTTCTCCCACACGGTGCAAGGTCTAATCGTCCGCGTGCGGATGGCAAAAAAGTTTCCTGTCCTGTAACTCGGCAGTTTTCCGCAGGGCGACTTGTACGTGTGAACAATAGAGATCGTTTCGTCCTCACATGTAGTTTCCCAAACCTTGGCGCTCGGAGATCCTCGGCCACCGGCCTCTCTCCGTATCAGGACGGGCAGCCTTAACGACTCCTGCGGCGCCAGATCGCCCAGCGTCACCGCAGGCGTCACTAACTCGAAGCCCGGCGTCTCGGGCAGGAACGTGGTCAGATCCTTGGCTACCACCAGTCCGTGATTGGTCAGGATGAGGTTTACCTGCACGGATTCGCCGGGATCCAGGGCCACATTCGTGAGCTCGGGCACGCAAGTGACCACGGGCGCCGGAACGTTGGTCTCAAACACAGTGTCCACGTCGATGACGTAACGGTCCTCGATTTCGTCATACCGGACCTGCCAATTGACGGTGACGAGATTGCGCGACAGGACAACGGTAACCTCTGTGGTGATCCCGGCCGCGATATCGACGGGGACCTGGCAACTGTCGTGGTTGTCAGCGCTGGCTTCGAGCAGGCCGGGACCCTCGGGAATATTGGAGAGGGTAACCGCGCCGTCGCCGCCGGTTATGCCTTCCGCCAGCACTACCGTGTTGTCGAATGCGTCCAGCAGCCTGATGCGCGCCCCGGCAACGCGTGGACTGCCCTGAGCGAAGTACGTCAACTCGTCTTCGACCAGCACGCGGAGGTCGCCCTTCGCCTCAGACACGCAGTTAAACTGGAACGGCACCGTCAGGCTCTCTGTCTGGCTGTAGTTGATAACGATGTCGCCGGTATACGGGCCGAGCGGCAGGTCAGCCGCCGGCAGCAGGGACAACGTGATCGGCTTCGTGTCGCCGGGTTCGATGAGCGGCATCCGGGAGGGAAAGACGACGCTCAGGAACGGCGCGTCGGGCGCATCCACGTAGACGCTGGTTGCCAACGCGCCGCCCGCGTTCGAGACATCGAACTTGACGAACGATTGCTTTCCGGGGATCATCCCGGCCCGGAGGTAGGCGGGGTTCGCGACCAGGTTCGGCGACTCGTCCAGAATGTTCACCGTGGCCTCTATTGAGGCCGTCGCCCCTTCCGCGCTCGTGAAGCTGATCGTTATGGGGCCGCCCGGCAACGAGGCGTCGCTCGCGAGCAACCGCAGGGTTACGTTCAAGGCGGCCGCGCCGGGCAGCGTGGCTGGCGCCAGCACTTCGACCGACAGGTTGGCCGGGGCGCCGGCCACGTGCGAGGCAATCCCGGTTAGCGGAACGTCGCCGAGGTTCTGCAACTTGACTTCCGCGGTAAACATCTTCTGCGGGACCACTTGATAGGAGACCTCCGCTGGATCGGTCCGCATGCCCATGATCGCGAAGGAGTCCTCCGGCGTCGTCTGGACGATGGCGGGATGGTTGGCCGCGACGGTATAGGAGCCTGCCTCGTTTGGCAGCGGTTCAAAGGTGGTGTGGAATGCGCCGGTCCCATCGGTCTGGGCGTCCAGCTCGCGCATCATGCCCCGGGTCCATACGTACACGCGAACCGGGACGTCCGGCACAGGCTGCTGGTTGTCGATGCGGCGCGCCATGCCGGACAAGGGGACGGTCTGGCCGGCGAGATAGCGGTCCGCACTGGCCGACACGGTGGCGTCGTAATCGACCCGCGTGATCGGTATCGGGCCGATGACCTCGATATTGTCCGTCTCGTTGCTTTCCTGGATGACGTTCGTGTCGTCCGCCTTGACGATGATGTAATAATCGCCGGTCGCAACCTGCGGTAGGGTCACTTTGACGCTGGCGTCGTAAACCTCGCCGACATCAAACGTGGGCGGCACGCCGGGTTGACGTTCGAGCAGCGTATCGTTGCCGGGCTCCGGATCATTCGACAGATAGAGGGCGTCCTCCCAACTCGGGGTGATCGGCGTCGAGCCGGAATTGGTGACGCGCCAACGCACATCGATCTGCTGGCCGCCCCAAGCCTCCGAGGGGGCGGTGGCGTCGCTGACGGTCAGATTCGTGATCGGCGCGACAACGACAATGTAATCGGCTTTCGTCATGGTGTCGCTGCCGTTGGCGTTGGTCACCGTCAAGGCTACGGTGAAGTTCCCGGTGGCCTGGTACGTGTAGACGGGATTCTGGAGCGTACTGTCGATCGTGCCGTCGTTGGTGAAGTCCCATTTCCAACTGGTGATCGCCGAATGGTTGGCATTGGACTGATCCCAGAACTGAACTCCGAGCGGCGGCGCGCCGTAGGTGCGGGACGCCCTGAACTCGGCAATCGGCGGGCCCGGCTCATACACGTCGATGAAAGAGGTATATGTGTGGAATCCGACAGCGGTGGTCACCTTCAATCTCACGGTGTATCCGCCCGCCTGCATGTACTGGTGCGTCGGGCCTTGATCCGTGCTGTCCACGGTCCCGTTGCCGTCGAAATCCCACTCCCATGAAGTGATTGGCGATTCGCCGGGCGTCGAATGGTCCGTGAAATGGACCGTCAGCGGCGCGGCGCCGGAAACTGGGTCGGCGATGAAGTAGGCCGTGGGGCCGCCGACGACGATGTAGCCGTTCCGGGTGATCGTGGCGCTGCCCACCGCCGAAGCCACACGGAGCCGGACGTTGTACGTTCCGGCATTCGGATAGGCAAACTGCGGGTTTTGATCGGTGCTGTCCATGTTGCCGTCGGCGTTGAAGTCCCACTGCCACAGCGTAATCGGCTCCGTACCCGGGTTGGACCGGTCGGTGAACTGCACCGTCAGAGGCGAACCGCCGCGCGTCGGCGCCGCGGTGAAAGAGGCCGCGGGCAGCGACCCCGGAATGCCCGTGACGACGATGTACTCCGACTTGTAGGCCCAATGGGTTCCCGCGGAGGTCCACACCTGGAAGGACACGCTGTAAATGCCCAACGCGGCATACACGTGGGTGGGATTCCGGTCCGTGCTCGATTCCCCGTCGCCGAAGTCCCACTGCCAGGCCGTGATCGGCGCTCCGCCCGGGGTGGACAAGTCCGTGAAATGCACGGTCAGCGGCACCGTGCCCGAAGTGGGATCGCCCTGGAAGTCAGCGGTGGGTCCTTGGAGCACATAGGTGAACCCGTACGGCCACCCGGCAGGCAGCGTGCCCGAGAGGTCATCGGGGTTGATCACGGTGACATCCACGGGCCCCGCCGCATGCTGAGGCACGGTGCATGTAATAAGATAATGGGCCTGGACGATGACGTCCGTGGCCTCGGCGCCGCCGAACGTCACGTGGGTTGTGCCGGTGGTCCAGAAGTTCGATCCGTAAATGTCGATGCCGTAGCCGCCGTCAACCAGACCGGTTTGCGGATAGGTGTATGTGACGGAGGGGTTTCCGGAGGCCACAATGACGTCCTGCTTTGTCTCGTAGGTCTGCCCGAGAAAATTGCCGACCGTGAGCGATACGGTGTAGAAGCCCGGCTCCTGATAGACGTGCGTCGGGTTGGTGAAGGCCGGCGGGGGCGTCTCGCGCTCGACGATGCCGTACAATTGCCCGTTGTAGTCATCCCAGTTGCCCCGGTCCACCATCGCCGCGTAGGGCTCGGGACCGCCGTAGTTGTCGGGCTGCCCCGGCATCCAGTTGCGGTAGCCGGCGGTCTCCCCGTTGGTCCACAGCCAGACCTCTTCCTCGGCCTCGTCGGTCAACCCTATCCACATGCTCTGGTAGCTATGCGTCATTATTATTGCGTTTTGCAGCCAGTTGTTCTCGTTGAAATCATCTACCGTGGTGAGGTAGCCGCCCATGTTCTCGGCCGCAAGACGGGCTTCAGGCCACGTCCCATACACGTCCGTCATTCGATAATAGTGGCCGTTCGCGGGATAGTATTCCCAGCCCGCGTCCGTGACGACGGTACCGTCGCCGAAATCCCATTGACGCCACGTAATCGGGCACGACCCCGGCGTGGAATCATCCGTAAAGTTCACGCTCAAGGGCGAAGGCCCGGAAGTGGGATCGGCGGAAAACGCCGCCGTGGGCGCATCACCGTAAATGAAGGATTGCGGAAGGGTAATGGACTCGTCGTCCGGATTAGTGATGACGACATCCACAATCCCCGCAGCGTGGGGCGGGGCGTTGCAGTAAAGATATCCACCCCACCACCACCACCACCAGTAATCCCAGTAGATCCATCCTTGATCCACCCAGATGCCTGTTGCGTCCACCCCATCGAAGGTGACGCGCCACGCGCCGTTCATCTGGAAACCGGGCCCCACAAACCAGAGTCCGTACGCGCCGCCGGTGCCGCAATATGCGTTGAGGATATTGGTGACCGTGGGAAGACCTGAGACATGGATTCCGGCTTGTGCGGCGTAAGAACTGCCGTATTCGGTGTCCACGCGCATGGAAACGAGGTAGTCGCCGGGAATCGTATACGTATACTCGGGATTCTGATCCGTGCTGTCCTCGATGCCGTCGCTGTCGAAGTCCCAGCTCCAGCGGGGCGTGCCCGATCCCGCCGCCGAGGTGTCCGTGAAGTGGACGGTCAGGGGCGCGGGGCCCAAGACCGTATCGGACGTGAAGGAGGCCAGGGCCAGGTCGCCATAGGTAAACGCCCCGGTCAGCGTGCTGGCGCTGCCGTCAGGATTGGTCACGACGACGTTGACGGTTCCGGGGGCATGCGGCGGCGTCCAACCGTAAATGTTTTCCGAATTAATGCCCGTGACTTGCATGTCCTGACCGTCAAACGTGACTTGCGTTGTGCCCGCAGTCCAGAAACCGTGCCCCGAAATCTGCACGTAGGTCCAGCCACCGGTCGATCCGAGGGTTGGCGTGAGCGAATCCAGGGTTGGCGGGCCGTATACGAGGACATAGTTGCTCTTGGAGATCGAACTGGGTCCTGCGGGGGTACTTGCCGTAAGAGATACGGTGTAATTGCCCGGGTATTGATAGGTGTACAGCGGGTTCTGGACCGTGTCGGTCTCGCCGTTGCCGAAAATCCACTGCCAACTCGCGACGGGGAACGAGTTGGGGATGGACAGATCGGTGAACTGGACCTGGAGCGGCGCGTTGCCCTCCACGGTGCCCTGCTGGAAGGTCGTTTCGAGGAAATCGTAGGTCCCGTTGCCGTTCTCATCCGTGTTCAGGGCATGCTGGTAGAGGTAAGCCGCTTCGGCAACGTTCAGCGCTTTTTTGTGAAAGGAGAGATCGTCGATCCAACCGTCAAAGTCGCCCCACCAGTCGCCCGAATCGCCGTCGTCGCCTACCCAGAACGTCGTGGAGGCCGGGGTTGCGCCGTTCTCGTTCACCATGCGCCCGGCCATCCGGCCGTTGACATACAGGACAGTCTGATGGGCCTCCCACACGATCACGACATGCACCCATTGGTGCAGGGGCCAACTACCGGCCACGAGTTGCGGGTCGGACGCACCGGTTCCCCATGCCTTGATCACGCCGTTGCCCGTGTCCACTTCGCGAGTCAGGCCGCGGTAGTGCGGCGAGACCGGCGAACCGCTAAGACCCCAGTTGTGGACTGCCTTGCTTCCGGGCAGGCCGCCCTTGGTCCCGTCGGCATTGGCCAAGACCCAGACACTCATGGACAGTGGGAGTTGGGAGATGTTCGTCTGGGTGTTTTTCGCAAACGCGCCCGACGGGAAGTAGTAGCAGTTGCTGCCGGCCATGCCGCCACCCGACAGTGCGCCGCCGAAGTTCTGAAGATTGGCGGTGGGATGGCCGCTGTCGTCATTGGTGGAACTGTCGAAACTGTAGTAGGCGAGCAGGTTTGGATAGTCTTCGCGGACGCCCGGCGTAAAGGTCGAGTATCCAGGGACAACGTAGTGGAGGTTAGGGAGTTCTGCCGCAGAACCCGTCATGCCAAACCATATTGTGCTTTGTCCTCCGAGGTAGTCTGCCACGATATCGTGGACGAACGTCAGAAGCGGAGTCACGTCATTATCCAGGTATACAGCCAGGGTCTTCGTGCCGGCGTTCCATGTGACCTTGAGCGCGTGCTCCGTCCCGTCCTCGATGTTGGGTATTTGAACCAGCGGAAGCTCGGGCACGTGTTGAACCGATCCCGAGACGATGATTGCCACGTGATCGGAATCGGGGTCGCCCTGGTCGCCATTCGGATAGGTGTCAATCTCTACGGCAAGGGAATTCGCCATGCCGCAGTACCCCAGACAGCCGCCGCCACCGCCCAAGCCCCGGTCCCGGGCCAGGACAAAGGTGATCCCGTCGGAGCCGTCGTCGTCACGCGTTCCCAGGAAGACCTGGAACGAGAATGAGCAATCGTGGGTCAAGTCGACCTGTTGGTTGTACCAGGCCGCCCCGGTGACGTAGTAGTCATCAGGGGTCAGGACAACATAGTTTGTGTCCCAATACGCCGAACCGTAGTACGTCCACTCGAGCCCGCCCTCACCCTCGCCCTCGCCCTCCCCGGCCTTTGGCCCCTCACTGTTGCCTTGAGCCGCCGTTGGGATCGTGCCTTCCCCGTTCGCCCGGCTCTTGCCGCTTACGGCTTCGCCCCTGAATTCCGCCACCGGTGGTACGCCGTAGGTGAACGCCTCTGCCAGGATGCCGGAGGTCGAGTCGGGGTTGATCACGGTCACGTCCACCGTCCCCGGCGCGTGCGGGGGCGTCTCGCACTGCCAGCCCCACACATAGCAGCAATACCAGAACGGCTGCACGTCGGTCGCGTCGATGCCGTCAAACAGAACGCGGGTCGGCGGGTTCGCCTGGGAGAAGCTGTAGCCACAGACGTACACGGTCGTGCCCCCTTCAGGCAGTCCGTACGGGGGCCATACGGATGTGACGGTAGGCTCCGCAAACGCGGCGGAAGCAAGCCCCAGGATGATTGCAGTTGTAGAGCCCAGCTTAGTCATGATAATGAAATCTCCCTCCCGTTCGTGTCGCCCTCTGGACTTCCCCGGTGAGAGTCGTACTTCGTAGCCGCCCACATGTCATCACCCCCGTGAACCACTTCCCGCTCCGCGGTCCGGCTCCGTCATTTCGAAGTCACGACGATCACCCTCGCCCATTTTCCGGCCTAGTCCCGGTGTTTTCTGGAAAGCAACGGCGAGTCTACCCTCTTCCCAGGATTGCGTTCGAGACGCAACCCAAGCTAGCCCTGTCGCCGAACAGATACTACCCCACGGGAGTCGGAATGTCAAGGGAATGCGACCGTGCAGCGCCTTCGACTTGTGTCTCAGGAACATCCCATGCACACCAAATTGATTCCCGTGCATGTTCCGTGAAAGAGGTGGCCGACAGAGGTCGGTCTCTCCGTCTCTGTGCCAAGCGAACAAGTGGAAAAGTGAGAATCGAATAGACTGGAATACGCAGTGTCTCGCGCTGCAAATGTTACCGCGGGACTTTCTGAGGGTACGAACACGCACGCAGTCAAGCCACGCCCGGACCGTTGGGATGGCACCCCGCAGGTCGCAAGGTTCAAGCATCCTGTGTGTTCCGGCTCCTCAGGCGCTAAGTGTAAACATGGAAACTAGGGCATCCCGGACTGAATGCGTATTCCTATTCACATCCTTGCCCGCGCACCGGTTTTCCCTTTGTGCCCGGCCCTTGCCAAGGCCTTATTCTGCCCTTACAGGGGTTTCTCCAAAGCGTCAAGAGCTTTGCAAGACACTACAATGCAGCGCATTACATGCCGTGATCAAATAAGTGCTTATTGCACATATGGGCGCAGGCGCCATCAATAGCGATGCCGGACGGACTGTCGAAATACCGGGGTTACTGCAGCGTCGGCCACATACGCTCGAACCGGTACGTTATGTCGGCGGAGGCGGGCACAAGGACACAAGCTGCGGCGAGAACTCCAGCACAGAACTGCGCGACGTGTGCGTGACGATGCGGCTTCATAGCACGCTTTCCCCTCGGCTCTTTGTTGGATCACCGGGACTCTCTTCTATACATTCCCTTCCGTTGTCGGACTCCTTTTGGATGAAATCATGGCTTGCTATCAGTCACTTCCTTTGCGCTTGTGCGCGGCACCGCCGCCCGCGAACGAGCACAATCCCGAGGCCGAGCAGGGCTGCGACCGCCGGAGCAGTGTGCAGGGGCATGATCGGGAATTCATCGGGGTCGATGGGGCTGGTGCGGGCGATATACTCGAAGTAGTTCGATACACCGTCGCCATCGGGGTCGCCGCTAGCGCCGTTGTCGCCTGAAGCGTCAAACGGGTCCAAGCCATACCGGATCTCCCAGTGATCGGGGAGTCCATCGTGATCTGAGTCCAGCCGCCCGACCGTGAACAGCCCGTTGGTGCTCGCGACGGAAATCGCCCCGTCGTTCAGCTCGGGCCCCACGAGTTGCAGCAGAGAGGTGGTCCCATTGGGAACGCCGGCGTTTACCGTGAACAGGACGACCGCGATGGAGCCCGTAGGCGGACTCCCTTGGGGCGGCGACATGCCGTACCCCGTCACAATCAGATCGCCCGGGGTGTCGCTATTTACCAGAAGCTCCTGCCATGTCCCCGTCAGAGCGCCCCACGTCGCCGTCGTGTAGGTGAGCACGGATGCACTGTAATACACCTCGAAGTAGAAGCCCACGACGTCCGTGGCGTCGTCGAGACTTACCGAAACGCACACCAGGTCGCCCGCGGGCGCCACCACGCTCGCGGGCACGCTCATCATCCTCGTGCCCGGCGGGTCGGACTTGCTTTCCTCTCCGATACCCTTCGGCAGAACGGCCCCGCCCATAGCCTTTTCGTCATCGGGCCCCCAGCCGTCACCGTTATGATCCGCCACGAACCACGACATCTTCTTCGCATATTTCTTGAGGATATTGGTTGCATCCAAGCCGCCGGGCTGCCCATCGTCGTCCACGTCCGCGCCCGGCGAGAAACACGACGGGCGCACGCAACCCGGATCGATCGGGAATGCGTTGATCCGATGCACCAACCACCGGTGGATCAGCGACGAGTCGACCGTCCCTGCGTGTCCGTCCCCGTTCAGGTCGCCCCACAGGAACTCTGATTCTGATTCCAATTTGATGTCTATATTTTCGTACTTGCCGCTATCGATTGTGCCGTGCAGCGGGGAGGACGGCCGGTAACCCGTTGCCTCCGCGGACACGGTGTATTCACCTTTGCCTGTCTGAATATCAAGCGATGCGGGGAAGGTAGCGGACCCATCCGTGTCCCCTGTTCTCGTTCGGGTGCAGTCGATATCGCATGTTGACCATTCAACGGTAATTGTCGGGTTCGGAATAGGGTGACCGTCTGCACCCACCACGGTAACTCTCAACGAAGCACTGTCCCACTGGCCGCTCTCCTGCCACACCCGCAAGTCGTACTGCGATCCCGAACCATAGGTCGGCACGATCGCCAACGGCGATTGAAGCACCCTTACGAAGTAGAACCCGCTTTCATCCACAGTCCACGGGCGATAGGAGGAGAAATCGAGCGGTGCGCGGTCGTCGTTTTCAATAGGCTCATGAGTCTCTGGATCCAGCACCGGCGTCAAGTCATGCCGGTACAGTTGAATGTACGTGTCGCAGTTCGGACCCAGGTTCAGCGTTTCCATTGTTATCACGTCGCCCACCGCCGCAAAGAACGTAACCCAGTCTTCATCCGGCTCGTCGTGGAAATTGTGGGTCTGATCCTCCACCGCCCCCACGTCAATCGGGTTGGCCTGTTCAGGTGTGTCGTCTTCCTCGTAGCGGTCCGGGCCGTCCAACTTGACGACGGTCGTCTCGACCGGAACCGACACGTTTTCTTCCGCGTCCATCGCCGTCACCGCCACGTGGTAGGTCCCAAACGTGGTGAACCCGTCGTAGCTCGCCTCGTAGTGGCCGCCTCCGAAGGAAGACAGGTCAAATGTGGGCAGGTCCCCTGTGTACTCCGGGTCCACGCCCGGTGCGCGCACCACGGCCGTTACTCGGGCAATCGTTCCTGTCGTCGTGACGCCATCGACCCAAATCGTGGCCGTCGTGCAGCCGAAAATCTCCTGTTCGCCGACGATGGACCAGATGATCGGGTCGTCCCCCGCCAGCAAGATCCCCGCGCCGATGTAGTAGTTCCGCGCGACAAGGCCGTCCTGCTTCGTGTTATACACCCCGTCGCCGGTGTCGTCCAGGCACGGCGTCTGACGGCTCACGAAAAATACCGAATTGGCCGCATATGCGAATGCATCGCATACCGTCGCGCCGTTCATGACGCGCGTCCAGAAGTAATGCGAGAAAGAACAGGCGCCGCCCGAGGAGAAACCCGCCGCCTGCGACGCGCCCGCGCTCGCCAACACGATCCGGCGGCTCCCGGCCTTGGCCGTCGTCTTGAGCCCCGGCAGGAATGTCCCCGAATAGTTCGCGTCATAAACCACAACGAGTTTCCCGGGGATCACCGCCTCGACGCCGTCGAGCCACGTGTCCAACTGCGATGCCGTCAAGGTCTCGCTGCCGTTGAGGACAAACCCTTCCGCGTTCCCCTGACCCACCAAGTACACCACCAGGTCTTGCGTTCCACGCGTCGCCCACCAAGTCAGCGCCCAACGGATGTTGCTTAACACGGACAACACGTCCACACCCTCGGTGGTGGTGCGGCTCAGGTAGTAGATATCTTCGTCGCCGTAGCCCTGGAACCGCAGCGCTTGGTACGCGCCCCTTGAAGCGTATTCGATGGCCGGCCACAGCGTCCCCGAAAGGTTCGCGCTGCCCGCAACGAGCAACACCTTTCGAGACAACGGATTCGTCACCGTCACGTGCGTCAGCGTCGGCACCGACGTGTTCCCCTGCCGGTCGCGCGCGTAGATCAAAATCGTGTAGGTCCCTCCCGTCGTGAAGCTCGTGTACGTGGCTTCGTACCGCTCTCCGCCGACGGGCTGCAAGTCGATGCCTGGCAACCCTGTCACCGGATTGCTCGACGATTCCTGGTTGTAGTCCGGCGGACGAAGCACGGCCCACACGTGCGCGACGCCATCCGGATCCGTCACCGGGTTCGCCCAAAGCATGGCATTGGCCGTGCCATTGATCGTCTGGTCCGGCGACACCGCCCCAATCACCGGCGCCGACCAGTTCTGCGGTGTGCCGTTGCCGATGTACGTCACCGCCGCCAAGGTCCCGTCGCTGCTGTTGCCCACACCATCGCCGTTGTCGTCCAGCAGCGGCGTCTGGTAATCATACGTCTGGCTCAGGGAGTCCTTCGCGATCGTGAACGCCTCGCCCACGGTCACGCCGTTGAACACCTGCGTCCAGAAGTAGTTCGAGAACGACACCGTACCGCTGGACACAAAATGGGCGCTTTCCCCCGGAGACGTGCTCGTGATCAGGATCCGCTTGTTCGTGTACCCGACCGGCGGACGCAGCGCGTTCAGGAACGAACCCGATTCGCACGCGTCATACACCACAATGAGCTTCCCTTGAATCTGCGTCTGTAAAGCATCCAGCCACCCGTCCAGCGCCGTCGCCGACAACGTTTCCGTCCCGCTCATCCGAAACGTGCCCGTCCCCCCATGATCCACCAAGTACACCACCACATCACCCGTAGGGAGACCGTCCAGGTGCTCCGGAGCCCACGCGGTCAGGCCGTTTTGAAAATTCCCGTTTGTCGCATCCGCATGTACATCGTCTGCTACGCCGTTGTCGTCCAGGTCCAATTGGATATTCGAGGAAAGGTAGTAAATCGTCTCCTTCGTAAACCCCTGGTACATCAGCGCACGGTACGCAAAGTTCGCCGAAGCCTGTGTCGCATCCCACAAGTTGTTCCCCGCGAACGGTCCACCGCCCGCCACGACGATAGCCTTGGCATGCGAGCTCAGCGTCACTGTTTGGAACTTCTGGACGCGGTGATTGCCACTGTCGGCAACGTAGATCTCGCCCGCTGCATTCACCGCCACGCCCCAGGGCGCGTTGAACTGGCCAGGTGCGCTTCCTCGGACACCCCACTGCGCCAGCGGCAGCCCTTCAGGTCCGAGCATCTGTATCCGGTGATTACTCGAATCACCAACGTAGATGTTGCCGGCGGCGTCCAGGGCGATGCCGCTCGGGAACTGGAACTGGCCTGGGTCAGTGCCCTGGCTTCCCCATTGCGCCAACGGCGTTCCGTCGGTTCCGAGTTTCTGCACCCGATGGTTATCCAACTCGGCTACATAGATATTCCCCGCGCTGTCGAGGGCAATTGACGACGGTGAGGCAAACTGCCCCGGTCCAATACCGAAAGTCCCCCATTGGGCCAACGGCGTTCCGTTCGAACTCAGTTTCTGCACCCGATTGTTTAGAGTATCCGCGACGTACATGTGGCCGTCGCCGTCGACGGCCACCGCCGACGGGCTCAGGAATTGTCCAGAACCTGTACCCTCGCCGCCCCATTGGGCTAGCGGCACCCCATTCGGATCCAACTTCCGGATGCGGGAAGTCCCTGCGTCGGCAACCAAGACGCATCCTGCGGAATCCACTGCCACACCTCGAGGATATTGGAATTGCGGCTGGCCGTTGCCTGTTCCATCCCACTGGGCCAGGAATTGGCCTTGGGGGCCGAATTTCTGGATGCGGTTGTTACCGGTGTCCGCGACATAAACGTTGCCCTCAGGATCAAACGCAACGCCGCTGGATGAGGCGAATTGTCCCGGCTCGCTGCCTGCGCTGCTCCAGCGAGCGAGCGGGGTTCCGTCAGAAGCCATCTTATGTACGCTGCCGTTATCCGTAACATAGATATTCCTGGTGTCGTCCAGGGTTACATTACGGGGCCAGTCGAATTGGCCCGGCCCCGTTCCGCCCTCTCCCCACTGGGCAAGCGGCGTACCGTCGGGTGCAAGCTTCTGGATACGGTTATTATTCGTGTCTGCGACATAGATGTTGCCGGCCCCGTCAAGGGCTATTCCTTGAGGATACTCGAATTGTCCAGGAGCGCTGCCCAAGCTGCCCCACTGCGCCAACGGCGTGCCATCCGGGCCGAGCTTCTGGATGCGATGGTTATCAGTATCGGCAACATAGATGTTGCCGGCCCCGTCCACGTGAACGCCTTGCGGGCGATCAAACTGTCCTGGCCCACTACCGGCCCCCCCCCACTGGGCCAGCGGGGCGCCATCGGGACCAAGCTTCTGGATGCGATCGTTGAGAGCGTCCGCAACGTAAATGTTCGTTAGGCCATCCAGTGCAATACCAGAGGGAAACCAAAACTGCCCGGGTCCGCTGCCAAGCGTTCCCCATTGCGCCAAGAAAGTGCCGTCAGGACCCAACTTCTGGATACGGTGGTTGGGGGAATCAGTAACGTACAGATTGCCGCCGGAGTCCGCCACCACCGCTATCGGGCCATCAAACTGGCCTGGCCCGGTCCCCTTGCTTCCCCATATAGCCAGCAACTGTCCGTCCCGCGTCAATTTCTGAATCCGAAAATTGGCTGAGTCGGCCACATACAGATTACCGGCCCTGTCAAAAGCCATGCCCTGCGGCCAATTGAAGTACCACGGCTGCTGGAGCGTCGGCCAGAGACGGTCGAACTTGTACGTCGTGTCCGCCGCAGTGGGGCCGGCGAGGAACAGGAGCGCCAGGATGCCGAATGCCGCGATTGTTGTCCGGTGAATGGGCAGAGATGTGCCCGCTTTCATCTTGTGACTCCTTCCCTTAATGAGTGCATCTTGTCCTACTCAATGCAACCTCCCAAACTCCGGCAGGAAGCCCCTCCGCAGAATATCATACCAGAATACAGTCTCTTGTGCGCGAAAAATGCCAACTAGTTTGCCAAGCCATTCACGCCCGTGGAGGCGCGATCTCGCCCTGAGTGGACTCCACCCCACCCCCGCCTCAATGCCGGCGAGGAGCCTGACGACCCTCGCTCATGCGGACGCGTGCGTTGATGATGCATCCGTGCTGCGTCCGCAAGGCTTTTCGATGCATCCGCAGATCCAGCCCCTCGATGGTGCGAATAGTGCTAAAGAAGCGACAAAGCCGTCCAGGGGATCTGCTGCCGTCGCCGTCGCGCTTAGACCCCCGACACCGGCGTACAACAGAAACAGAAGCCGGTAAAGTAGCGTCAGGGTGCCTTGGAAGACCGTGTCGAGCCGTTCCTGAGACAGATCGGCCTTCGATCCTTCCTGTTCGCGGATGTTGACGATGAACCCTTCGGCCAGGTGTGGGAAGATCTCGAAGAAGACCCGGTCCTTGAGCCGCTCTCCAAGCTCCTTGGCAAACGCCTCGCTCTCGACCAGAAGCCGGTCCAGGAATGTCAGCGCCTTGGTCTCGCCTTCGTGCTTGACGGTCTGCGGCTCGAACGCCTGTCGCCGGAAGAACAACCAGAAGTATCGGAATGACTCTGCCGGAGGTGCGAACGATGCCCACTGACCAGGGGGTTGTTTCGATACGCTGTCCGCATGATCGACCCGAAAGGGATGGTCAGAGTCGGCCTGTTTTTGAAATGGTGTGAGCTAAATGACATTCTCTTCCCCCCAAGGGGGCATCGCCGGACGACTGACAGAGATGCGCGGTTGACTAAGCTTTTGCCTTTGGCTGAAGCGCTTTTGACGAAGCCTCCTGGGGAGTTTCGGAAGAAGGATGGCAAACTCATGGTAACCCGGCTTGCGAACGCGATCCTTGATGCACCTGGTTCAGAAATGCTGAACAAGGTTCTGGGACTTCCGAAGACACCTGTCTTGCGAACACTCGAACGTTATCTGCGCCAGTTTGAGAGCCGGAAGTTGCTCAAGTAAAGCAACAGCAAATCTCCCGTCCGTTCGTGTCGCAAAATCCAATCGATTTCCAACCCTTTGTCTTTAGCCGACTTAGCGCCTGCTCCCCGTTCCAAATTGCGACACGAACAAATGCACTCGACAACAGGGCCAAACTGTGCCTCAATTGAACCCAGCGAAAGACGAAAGTTGGAAATTGAAGCTCAGGAGAACCTCAATGAATATGCCTTATTCTCCCTTGATGGACGCAGAGAGTGCAGCGCGCTGCCTGGGTCTGAAACCGCGGACTCTGGAACTCTGGAGATGGGCAGGGCGGGGGCCTCAGTTTGTCCGCGTGAGTTCCCGTTGCGTGCGGTATCGGACGGAGGACCTCAACAGCTGGCTTCGAACGCGCGTGGTGGATCCGACCGAGCACATTCCCGAAACCGCGGAGAAGAAATGCACGACCGGCGTGGCTGAACGCGGGAGAGTTGCGTCATGAGCTCCGCCGCCCGTGCGCCTGATAACAGCGATGTCCTACTCATCGACGTGAAGGGCCTAGCCACCCTGTTAGCGGTTTCGCCGCGCATGGTCTGGAAGCTGCGCGACGCGGGCGGACTACCTCAGCCTGTGCGCCTTGGATCGAGCCGATGCGTCAGGTGGATCCGGTCCGACATCGCCCAATGGATCGCGGAAGGCTGTCCGTCATGTCGCCCCCCGGCAACCGGGCCGCGTTCGAGGGTGGCGCGATGAAGATCACAATCGAGGTGCAAAGCAACACATCCAAGCCGCCCGATGCCGATACGCCGGAGTCGTGCATCCGCGGGCAGTGTATCGAATGCGCCGGGTCCGTCTCAAAGGTGCGAAGGTGTGCGACGAAATTGTGCCCACTGTGGCGGTGGAGGCCGCAGAAAGGGGATCTCCCATGCCCGGGGAGATATATCGGATCCGGAACTGGGAACGGTTTCAGCACTACAGCAAGCGCCGCCCGCGGTGGATCAAGCTTCATGTGCCTGTGCTGAATGACCGCGACGTTATGAGCCTGGACCTGGCCGATCAGGGACTCTTGTTTCTCCTGTGGGTTCTCGCAAGTGAAGAGGACGGTGTAATTCCCGCGGACGTCGAAGAGTTGTCTTGGCGATTGCGCCGGAAGGTTACGGCAACGATGCTGCAACCCCTAATCAAGGCCGGTTTTCTTGTCAAGCGTATTACTACGGAAATCGCCACGCTAGCAGATGCTAGCGGATGCTACACAGAGACAGAGACAGATTCCGCAAAATTGGATTTTGCGGGCATGTCTTCCCCTTTGCCCGTGGGGAATGATTCCACACCGAAGGGGGAAAGCGAAGGCCAGGATCCCCCTGCTAATTATCCCGAACTGACTGCGTTCTATCCACGGCTGCTGACGCTGATTGGAGAGGCGCACCCGAAGGCGCGTGTTGTTGTAGCCGCGAGCAAAGGTGACCGCGAAGGCCGCGAGACACTGTCGAAGCTGGCGCGACTTGACAGGTTTTCGGAGGACGACATTATCGGCGCGCTGGAATGGGTTCTCACGTCTGAGAATGCGGACGCCCAATTCTGGCGGCGACAGGTTGCCGCCGTACGACCATTGCGCAACACGTGCAAGAGCGGACTCACAAAGTTCGCGGCGATCCACGAGCGCTGGAAGGAATCCGCGGGCCGCGGCGCGCCGGACATCGAATTGCGGGCCGCGAGCGAAAAGGCCCGCAGGGGCGCACAGGTTCCGTTGCCTGCGAGTTTCGCGGCACTGTTAGGCGAATACATTGCCGAACGGAGATCACGTCTCTTGGGCGATTTTGGCGCGCGTGGCGGCGATAGCGTGTCCGTGTTTCCCGGAGTCTCGGACACGGCGTCCTTATTCGAGATGCCGGGAAGTATGATGCACGCGTTCGAGGCCGACTTGAACGCCGCGGGGATCGCCAAGACGGACGCACAAGGCCGCGTGTTGGACATTCACGCGCTGCGGCATTCGTTCTGCACGATGGTTGCTCAGAGCGGTGTGAGTATGCAGCACGCGCAACGTCTAATGCGGCACGCCACGCCCGCGATGACGGCGCGCTACACGCACCTTACTTTGACCGACTTGGGCGGCGCAATCGCGGCGTTGCCGGGCTTGCCGAAAATCGCACAACCTGCGGTCGTGGCGGCGGGGGAAACAACATCGAAATTGCGTCCACACCTGCGTCCACACTTTGGGTGCATTTCGAGTGGACTTCGTGCGCTTTCGTGCACTGATGACGCCTCGAAGGCAGATGTGGTTGACGTGGCCGAAAACGGCAAAAACCCCGGTATTTCAAGGGTTTTTGGGGAATGTAAGAATGGTAGCGGCGGACGGGATCGAACCGCCGACACGCGGATTATGATTCCGCTGCTCTACCAACTGAGCTACGCCGCCACAACTCCATCTTATCAAATGACGATGGTTTTTTCCAACTTAGGCGAGAGGTTGCAGGAAAGGAGGCTGGAGGCTGGACAGGCTAGAGGCGACCAAGGCCAACCTGCTATATACATGATAACCTCGCATTCCAATCTCCGATCGTCAATCCCTAATCGTCAATCCCCAATCGTCAATCCCCAATCGTGAATTTACAATCGTCAATCCCCAACCCAAAAGAGTTCAACTGTGAACACGCCGAGAGTACCGCCCGGTGATTGCGGGGGACAGCACCTTCGATGAACACTGGGGGACCTTGTCGGTGCGGAATCACTCGGAACGTACTTGCGCGTTTTTCGTGCCTTGGTGGCTGTGAAGCATCCGGTCAAGCCCCCACCTCGGCGAACAACCCTCTCTATATATTAGCCCAGCGCGGCATAGCCGCAACCAAAGGGTCTGATTTTGATGCAGATGGCGTTTCCCCAACGGATATACTCTATCCGTTCTACCAGGATTAAGGAGAAACGCCATGGTCAAGATTGTACAGAAGTTTCGGAAGGAAATCGCGGGGGTTCTCAGCGGGTTCGACCGCCTCGTGTTCCGCGGCTCGCTGCGTGGAATGTCCTATGTGGAGGGCATGAAACGCTACCTCTCGAGGGCGGCTGTGCCCCGGCGGGAGTTTGGCAAATACGTCAATCAGATGTCGCAGTCACTCAAGGATGCGTCGCTGGCTCAAGCCAGATAACTCGGGCGTCCGGTAATCTATTTGCGTTCCGGTCAAACACGCAAAGAAGCAGTTGCCAGAAAGGTGCTCGAGAGATCTCCCGTCAAGGAGGGCCTCGTCTGCGTGCTTACTTGTGTTGAACCCTGCAAGACTTTTGAAATGTATCGCAATGCTCAGACGAAGCAACTGGACTTGGTCTACCGGCCCCGCAAGTGCCTGTTCGTGTATCACTACTATCAGGACCGAGCCTTTGGCTTCACAAATGCGCGCATCCAAAGCTGGTTCCCGTTTCCGGTCCAGATTTGCGTCAATGGGCATGAATGGTTGGCACGGCGTATGGACGAGGCGGGACTTGCTTATGCCCGTCAGGAAAATAGCTTCACCGGTCTCGACGATCCGTGCCAAGCGCAGAAACTGATGGATCAGATGCTCCAGGTCAACTGGCCGCAATCGCTCGACGAGATCGCGGCTCGCCTAAATCCTGCGCACGACAAGATGTTGGGCCCTCACTGGAAATACTACTGGACCGCGCATCAAAAACAGTGGTCCACGGACGTCATCTTCCGTCAGGCCAAGGAACTGGCGGCGCTTTATCCCGCGTTAACTTGGGGCGCTATCACCACATTCAGCGCCCGCGAGGTATTGCGGTTTCTTGGCAAGCAACTTCAGGTTCCCTTCACTGGGGAAGCCACCAGCCACTACGTGGCGCGCCCGGACGGAATCTGCGTCAAACACCGCGTCAACGCCAACAGCATCAAGATGTACGACAAAGCCGGGTCCATTGTCCGCGTTGAAACAACGATTAATACACCCGGCAACATCAAAGCGTACCGCCCCCGCGAAGGCGACCCCAATGGTAAAAAGGAATGGCACCCCCTTAGAAAAGGGATCGCCGACCTTCACCGTCGCGCCCAAGTTTCCCAGCGC
>Ga0315279_10003556_pt1 | contig 21592 bp, 13 predicted proteins | sample YL17G06_20_MG_FD_203694 | JGI IMG/M metagenome (GOLD analysis project Ga0315279, IMG submission 203694) | Sediment microbial communities from Yellowstone Lake, YNP, Wyoming, USA - YL17G06_20 | ecosystem: Environmental > Aquatic > Freshwater > Lake > Sediment | place: USA: Wyoming | collected... | reverse complement strand
CGCCTTTTTGTTGATGGTTAATCTTAGTGGTAAAGATATTATATCATAACAGGTGGAGAAGAAAACACCATTGATAGGGGGGAGGGGTAGTATGACTCCTTTCCTATCAATGGTTTATATCTATTTTGGGCACTTATTTTTTACAATGCCTGACAATGCCGAGGGGGTGCAAGGATGAAAATAGATTGAAAGATTAGAAAAATTAGAAGATTACAGACATCACTAATCTTGAAATTTTAGACTCTTCTGATTGTTTTTCATCCTTTAAATTCTCTCTCCGTGTCTCCGTGGTTTATTATATGTAAATGAAAAAGTCGTATAATTTACGCGAATTTTCACGAATCTTTTTATTATATTCGTAATCGTTAAAAAATGCCATTTAGACACAATTGTAGGATGGGTAAATGGTTTTGAATTATTGTTTTTACAAGATTCATCAGCTATTAATTATTGTAAATGTAAATAACAAGCAAAAACCATTTACCCATCCTACTGTAAACCCATTTTTTAACGATTACTAATAATAATATTTTTTTGAAATATTTTTAAACTTTCTAATAATTAACTTTTGATGAAGTAATGATAACATTATCAAGAGAGAAACAGCTAAAGCATCATTCGGATGCTACTGACGATATATTTGTCTTCATAGCGAAAGCGAAAGGTATTGAGATTGCTATAATAATTGCTGTGCCTAAAAAGATGACTTCAAATCCCAAAGTAGGGAGCAACCATCCTGCAATAAGTGGCAGGCTTACTGAAGTTATATGGTTGATACTTATCCCTGTTGAGAGTGTTGGGGTCAATTCTTCTGGTGGAGAAATACGACGCACATAAGTTGACAATCCCATACCAAACATCCATAGAAGTCTTATCATAACCATCAGTATTTCCAGAATTATAACGTTCTTAATTAGCGCAAAGCCCAAACAACATAAAGAAAGGAAAACATAGCTAACGGGAACAGTTTTCCTTTCACCAAGCTTGTCTATTAGATGACCTACATAAGGAGCAGTAAACATACTTAAAACACTGCTTACCAGCAATAGAAAGCTAATATTCCAGACTTTAAGGCTGAAACTCTTAACCAGTAAAAGCATACAAAACGAGTCCAGAACTTGTTGACCAGAACCTTGAAGTAAAATTAGCACGTAGTAAAGCCAATAATAACGTTTTATTAACATTCGGGGTGGATTAATCTCTGTAGCTCCAGCACTTGCAGGGATCCTAAAGATCAGAAAAGCAGATAAAATAACGAAAGCTCCACCAGCGATATAATAGACTCTTAGAGATAGCGTTTCCATAAGCCGAGAAATAAGCATAATGACACCGATACCAGCAATAGAAGCCAGAGAACCCACAGAAGAAAGAGAACCCAGTACCCGTCCTACTCTATCTTTAGTTGTTAAGCACATAGCTAAAGAACTATGCAGTGGCATTGACATGTGCAATCCAAGACTTGAAATGACAACAACTGCTATCAAGGCATGGTAAGAATTAACAACTGCATATAGCGAATAGCCAATTCCTGCTATGAATATAGAAAAAGCCAAGCTTCTGGATAATGACAGTCTCATGAAAAATATCGCTATAAACATCAAAACAAGCCCCGGCAACTCACGTATTCCTTCCAGCCATAGAACCTGACCACTGCCCAATTTCAGTGTATCAATCAGAAAATTTGTACGGGCGCCATCTAATAATCCAAAACCAAAACTTCTAAGGAATATTGAATATGCCAGCAGAATCAGACTGCTGGTCCAGATAGAGACTCCAGACTTTTGCCAAAATTTAATCATAATCTCACCAATTTGTTTAAGCTAACGTTTTTTATGATTAAACAATTATAACATACTTAATCTATAACGTCAAAAATAATCAAGCATTTTCTGTTGATATGCGATTAAGAATTTGATAGGATGTTAATAGTAAATATTATATCAGTGACAAAAAGGAGGTAATTGTGATGAAAGTTTCCATATTAATCCATAGCTTACTTATCCTCGTAATGCTCTCTGTATTCAACGTTTATGCTGACCTGAAAGATGGTCTGATTATCTACTTCTCTTTTGACAAAATTGATGGTGCAAAGGTAGTAAATGAAGCAAACGTAAATATAGAAGGTAAACTCGAAGGAAAAGCAAAGCAAGTTCCCGGCTTTAAAGGTATGGGAGTCGCTCTCAATGCTGACGTTGACGCACTAGCACCCGGTGATGACTTTGTGCGTGTAGGTAATCCACCCGAAGTCAACGTTGACAAGCAATTCACAATAGCATGTTGGGCTAGTGGTACTAACTTCGGTGATTACCGCACAATAATGTCGAAAACTGATAGCGGTGCTTATGCCTTAACCGTTGAGAAAAAATTACCATCGGGATGGGTTCATTCTGCGGGGGATTATCTGCAAGTTTCCGGAACCACCGAATTACAAACGAACAAGTGGTATCACCTTGCACTGACGTTTGATGGAAGCGATGAAGTAGTCTATCTTGACGGTAAAGAAGAAAGCAGGAAAACAAGAAAAGGTAACATAACTATCTGCAATGCCGATTTCATGATAGGAGCCGAACCATCTGGTCAGGCAGTTGATCCAACATATCCAGCATGGCATGGCATATTAGACGAATTCTATTTCTATAACAGGGCGTTCTCAAAAGATGAGATTGGGCAACTAATCAAGCAGGCAACATCAGTTGAACCCAATGACAAATTATCTACAACTTGGGGAAATTTGAAGAACATAGGAGTGAAATGAACCCACGAGAAAGAATTTTATGCGCAATGAAAGGTCAAAAAACGGATCGTGTTCCGCTTATACCTCACGAATTGCCATCCTAAGGTGGATGGAAAGAGATTCTTTTACTTTCGTGATCCCGATGGTAACTTAATTGAAATATTCAACTCCAGAGAGAATCTATATTCAAATTAATGAGAAGAATTTTATCTATGCAAAATATTACAAAGGAAAATTTCCAGCGCACAACTCATCCTGATGCTCAATGGTTTGGTGATGCAGGATTGGGACTTTTCATACATTGGGGAATATCAAGCGTTCACGGCGGGATTGACCTTTCGTGGGGCATGATAGACGAAAAGCCATGGGACCCCGGGAACAACCATGTAATCACACCAGAAGAATATTACACGCTTGCTGAACGTTTCAAACCTATTAAATACGATCCTGATAAATGGCTTCGTACAGCCAAAGAAGCAGGTTTCCGTTACGCTGTAATGACAACCAAACATCACGATGGTTATGCTATGTTCCGTAGTGATTATGGTGAACTAGGTGTAAGACAATACTTGCCCGGTGTTGACCTTATTTATAGCTTCGTGAAAGCCTGCCGTAATAATGACCTTAAAGTTGGCTTTTACTACTCACCACCGGATTGGTATTATAACCGTAACTATATGTCATTCCATTACGGAAGCGGTGATGAGACAAGATACCCGGGTCGAAAACACTACAACATGCGCCACGAAGTCATTGACACAATACCACCAAAACCCGAAGGCTTTGATGATGATTACAAAGCATATATTCACGGACAGGTGATCGAGATATTAACTCTTTATGGCAAAATTGACGTTCTCTGGTTTGATGGCGGTCCTGAGGCTATATCCTTTGACGAGATTCGCAATTTACAACCGGGTATCGTAGTGAATCCACGTATGCACGGATATGGCGACTTTCAAACTCCAGAATGTGAAATGCCCGAAAGTCGTATCGAAGGATGGTGGGAATTGTGCGACATCTGGCCCAATGGCGGATGGGGATATGATAAGGGTCACGAAAATTACAAATCTTTGGACTGGATGCTCTCACGATTTACGAAGGTTCGAGAATGGGGTGGGAATTACCTTATCAATGTAGGACCACGCCCAACCGGAGAAATGCCAGACATCTACTATCAGCGAATGGGTGAGCTTAAAGAATGGATGAAACACAACAGTGAATCCGTATTTACAAAAAAGTGACATAGTAGTCAACCGAATTAATTGGAAGTAGAGCAAACTGCTAGTTCGCTAAGAAATGGCAATCTACCAGATTGCTCCACTAAAGGATAATCAAAATGGATTTATTTGAATGTGCATGGCGTGAATTAAGACGAAGAAAGCTACGCACATCAATCAACGTAATTGGCTATATTCTAGCAGTAGCCATCATGGTGGTGCTGATAAGTGCCATCGTATATTCCAAGCAAACATCAAATGCCATACTAAATAATACAGGTACACACTTTATCGCATCTATACCTGCGAATCTGCCAGCCTGCTCATTATGTTCCTTAAAGTTCTCAACAGAGAAGGATGAGGGTTTTGTTGTATACGGCGTACCTACCAAGCTAATATCCACAAAGTTCATTGATAAAGTCAATCAGATTCCTGCGGTAAAGAATGCCTCTGCATGTCTACTATACCGATTCAAGGATAAGAACGGGGATATTTTTACCGTTGCAGGATTTGATTCACGTAATGATGTTGCTGTTAGTACAACGTGTTGTGCTGTAACTGACGTAATTAGTGGAAGGTTTCTTATGCCCGGAGAAAACGGCAAGGTCATGCTAGAGGAAGCTTATGCCCGATTGAAACAATTAAAACCCGGTGATAAAATCGTAGTTGCAGGAAGTCAGTTTACTGTTGCTGGTGTCATAAATCCCGGTATTCGTCCTGCAAAGGCAGATATATACATGCACTTTGATGAGGCAAAAAGAATTATCAACAAAAATATAAAGCCATCACCTATACATAACGAAGCTAACCTGATCCTTGTGGAAACGAAAAGCTCTAAATTGCAAGAAAAGGCTATGAGCGATATGAAGAATTTGCTCCCGGGTCTTATTTTTTCCAGCTATGCCTGTTATAAGCCTGTGGCAAAAGTTATGGGCATAAACGAAAGTGCTATATACCTACTTGTTATGATAATTGGCATTTTTACAATTATACTGTCTATCAAATCACAATTATCATCTGTAATTGAACGACGGCGAGATATTGGTATATTGAAGGCAATCGGCTGGACTGATGGTGACGTTGTATTCCAGATACTCACAGAATCGCTCATTCAGGCTTTGCTGGGCGGGATCATCGGATGCTTAATCTCACCTATCATACTGATACTTATACCCGTTAAAACGTTGCTAGGTATTGAAACACCTCTGCATATTAATATATCACCTTTAGTACTGGTTGCTGGTTTGTTATTAGCGATATTTGGTGGTATTATTGCAGGAATATTCCCTTCGTTTGTCGCATCACGTCAGCGACCTGCTGACTCTTTGCGTAGCATTTGAAAGATTCAGTAAATAAAGGCTTTGTAGGGAGTTCTAATCATAAGACGATTTAATTTACTCCGTTTTCTATTTGGTATCAATGCCAAGTTGAAGTAGAGCAAACTGCTAGTTTGCTAAAATAGCAATCTGGCAGATTACTCTACGACATTAAAATTAATTCGATATTGAGATAACTTATTGGTGCTTTTCCATCGTCTTTCTCAATGCTTGAGCTTGTTTGCGTATAGATTCTGGATCAGCGGCATGATGTGTAGAAATTAAGAGAGTCCGTAACGCAGTCTCTTCAGCTTTTGGACACAAACCCGGACGATAATGTACGTACTCAGGCAATGGCAGACCGAATGGAGTTTTTCTGCTGTTTTCTAAATCCTGATATATCTGCTCAAGGTAGTTGATCTCGGAATAACCACCAATGCCAACACCATGTTCCTCACGGACAAAACGACTAACCTCGCCAGCAGATAATGAAGTTTCGTCAGGATTAAGCTGTATCGGATACACCCAATAGTTTGGTACATGGTCAGGATGCTTATACGCCAACATGATCCCCGGACAGCCCTGCAATTCAGTTTCAATGATATTTACAATTTCCTTCCTTGTGGCATTGAAGCGATCAATTTTCGTTAGCTGCGCCAGAGCAACAGCGCCTTGTATTTCGCTCATGCGGTGATCATGCCCGAAAGAGAAATGCCCTCGTGTTGGAATTTTACTCACAGGATTAGTTTTGGGTGCTTCTAATCCGTACAAAAACCACGGCATACCAGAATTTGAATACATATTTGCACGCTTGTATATTTCTGGATCATCAGTGGCTACGAATCCACCTTCACCGCAGGTAATGTGTTTGCTCTGCTGTAAGCTAAAGCAGGCAACATCTCCGAATGTGCCAGCCTTTTTCTCTTTGTAATAGCAATCATAAGCCTGTGCGCAGTCCTCAACGACTTTTAGGTTATGCTTGCGAGCAACTTGGAGAATATCATCCATCGGCGCAGGCTGTCCAAATAGATGTACGACTACAACAGCTTTTGTACGTTCACTGATACACGCTTCAATCCCTTCTGGTGAGATAATGAGCGTTCTCGGATTAACGTCTGCAAAGACTGGAATACATCCTGCGGCAAAGACAGGAAACGAGACAAATATAGGTACAGTTGCCGGGCATATAACCTCATCACCGGGTTCTAATCCAAGACCTGCGACTGCCCCTTCGTTTGCTGAAGTACCAGAATTGACAGCCTGAATGTAGCGTCTGCCGATATGATTACCGATTGCCTCCTCAAATCTTGGCACAAAATTACCTTTTGCACCACGCCAGAGTTCCCCGCTTTCAAGTACCTCACGTAGATTTGATAGTTCTTCTTCACCGAAACAACGTAATGCCATAGTCATTTCCTCCATATAGATTTATAAAGTTTGGACAAAACATTTTCATTAGTATGATTTGCTTTATTGCCTTGCCGCTAAGTAACCCCAGACATAAGCGTTTGTTGCCATAGGTTGTTGGACAGTGTATTCACAAATCACCGGGTACCAAAATACGTCCCAATATGCTTCCAGTGTGGGCCAATCCTTGCCGGACGGATAACAGAAGCGATCAACTAAGTCCTGTGCCCATTCCTGTGCCTTCATTTGTATATCAATTGGTCCCAGCACAGTGATACCCGGTGGAGGTGGCTGAAGCGAGATCCGTGAGTCAACATTAAGTGGATGCTGAGGCCATTGATGTCCTAGATTTGTGGTATAGCAAATATTTAGAGGATTCGCCCCCGCACCTGTCTGGCATGAGAGAACTGTTGCTCTAAGATATTTATTATCCCCGGTGAGTATATGAGCCCGCACCAGACTTACAGCATCTGGACTTGAAAGAACACCAACACCAGTTGGAGCCCAGGGATATTTAGTCCATCGAAAACCTGTCTTTTCGCATTGTTCTGCTCTTTGATCTGCTTCACGAAGTAAAGCCTTGATGCAGTTGTTTTGTATTTCAGAATTAATATTTGTATTTTTTATACGAGCGTAAACCCATGCGGACTCACGTTGCTGGTGTTTTTGCCAAACAAAGGTCTCAGCATCGGGATCGTTAAAAGCGGTAGTCTTTAGAAAGAGATCATGCCATTCTTTTTCACCAGTAAGACGCCATAATTCAACAGCGGCAAGATTTCGGGCATCATTTACATCATTAATTTGTTCTTTTTTTAATTGTGGATGATCCGCTTCTGCCCATCGCATAGCACGAAGTGCGCTATCTTGGTACTCTCTTCCAAGTTCAGGTTTACGAGACTCAAGACATTTTGCCGCACGAGTCGCTGTCGCAACATAAAGATAACTCGACCAAACGTCAGGCGCATAAGCCATTACAGTTAGAGATTCTTGCCAGCTTGCCTCGCCGCTTCGGGGATGCTCTGATGACTCAATACCTCCACGTATGCCACCTTCTGGTGTTTGCATCCTGCGATAACAGTCCAGATTAAACAGCGCCTCATTCACAATATCGGGCAGACCATTGCCTGACTCTGGAATATTCAGCAATAGATTACTGAAATACTCCGGGAATATGTCTGCCAAATCCAATAAAAGCCTTGTTGCCTCAAGGTGTTGAATGCGCCGATCCCAATCGCCAGCATCCATGTATCCACCCCACGCATTTGGCACAATCTGATCTGTTTTTCCTTTGACCAGATTACCGAAATTTGAATCTTTTGTGTTTAATCCGTTTCCGGTATCAATCAAAGGGGTAGTAGACACATAGACTTTCAAACCGTCGTCTGGATGAAATGGTCTTGGACGCTTAAAATCTGTGTATGGCGGACCAATTGGGATACCGCTTCGCTGGTGGTAAAATCCTTTAGCTGATACCTTAAAGGCATCACACCATACATCATCATGGATTCTGAACGAGTATGAACATCCGACCCCTTCCACATAGATTCTGTATATCCCGGATTCTTGCAGTGTCGAAAAATCCATCTCATAGACGTCAGTACCGTTGTAGTTGCGATTATAGGCATCTTCGGTTTTATCGCCGACTGCCTTTGACAAAGTAACCACACCCTGAAAAACACTCTTGCTATTGACATCATCTAATACGTGAAACACCATCTTTTGTGGATATGAAAGACCTTTGCCTTTTCCCATCCAACAGGAGAGAAAGGCAACTTTGGCAGGATCATCAGGACGGAATCCAAGCTGACTTACATGCACAGCTTCACTTCTCTGATTGATGGGGTCCCATGTAAATTCTATGGGAGTAAGCATGGTGGATTTTAGTGTCAATGTATAGTGCTTGCCTTGTTGCAACAGATAGGGCAGTTCCAGATAGAGAGTATGCTCAATCGGCGCATCAAATTTCCATTGTTCAGTACGAATCATATCCGTAGGTCGTGATTTACGGTAAACGGATTTTGGTTTTAAACCACCATCTTTTGCATAATTCGGGTCATCTGATGACGTGATAGACCAGTTTGAAGACTTATCTGCCGGAGAAATATCGAGAGATTCACCTACAAGTCGATCAGGGGTATGTAGCAGTTTTTCATCAGCGCCAACAAGAGTACCAATGAATTTTCCATTCCGATATACCCAGCGATGGAGTTCCTTGTCTTCTACTTTATCCCCTTCTTCTTTCGTGTAAGGTATCTGGCGTCCATATTCTGCATACTGATCACTACGGATCGTCAGACCAATTATGTCGGATGAAACTGTTCCTAAATGAACCAACTGGGCAGACTCAACTTCCGTTATGAAAGCTGTAGCAAATACTGAAATAACTGATAGAAATATGAGAATCCACGCTGTCATTTTTTCTCCTTGTGATTATTAGAGATAAAGATTAAACCAAGTTTCAGCCAGAGATGGCAAAAGCGGAGTATAAGCATGTCCCTGTCCGTACATCTCAACAACACCACGAGTATTTGGCAGTTTCTTGTAGAGAGAATAGATTGAATATGCAGGACAGGCGTCATCCAGTGACCCAATCGTCAAGAGAATAGGATAGTTCATCCTCGAAGCGTGTGCGACTGTATCCACGTATCCAAGTGTACGAAATGATCTCTTGAATAAGGCTTCGTCTTTTGGTATGTTTGAAAAAGCAATGCCATAAGCACCTTGATTGCTCTTCTCATATACTAACGGGAAGTTTGTAAGGAATGGAACATCAGCCACGACAGCACCAGATATGCCTTCGGTTGAAAGTATGCTGGCAAGTAGCAATGATCCGCCACCGCCCTGACTTGAGCCAAAGAATCCAAACTTGCCGGTGACGTTTGGTTGATTTTGTAACCATCGAACAGCAATCACAGCATCTTGAAACCAGAAGCGATAGCCATATTCTTTTGGCTTATCAAGATTTCTACCGATAACAGTCGGAGTTCCATCAGGTAATCGCCATTCTGGATTAGCAAACCCATCAGGACCACAATAACCTCTGGGATTGATGTGCATTACGTTATATCCAGCATGTACCAGACTCGGATGTGCTGAAGCTTCTGTTCCATAACCAGGGACGTGAATAAGCGTCTTATGTGCGCCGGGTCTGCTACAAGGTTGCCAGAAGCACCAGAATTTTAATCCATCAACACCGACGAACCTTAGCCACGTTCCTCCAGTATGCCTATCATAAGTCATAGATGGCAATGCTTCGCGCTCTTGTTTTTCTATTGGTTCAGCGTGCTGTGGTATTTCAGACAGTGCTTCACGCCAGTATTTATCTATTTCATCAAAAGTTGGGTAATTAAAAATATCTTCCATGTTTCCTCCATTAGATTTTATACAGCAAACTAGCAATTTGCTCCACTTCAATCTGAAGTACTAAATTAAAACGGTATAAATTTTAATGATGCAAAACCATGAGCGTTCAGGTTAAGCCTTACTCTATCGTTTACTATCGGCAGTTCCCTCTGATCACGTTCTAGCAGGTCAGTTTGTATTGCTTTTTGATAACCTTTTATTGCCAGTTCGATCTCGCCTGACTGTCCGTATGTTTCCCATAGGCGCATTATGTATCCATCATCTTCCGCAGGTTTCATACAGGTAGCAATGGCTCGTTCGGGTGGCACAACGATGGACTTGTTTGTCTGTTCATCTATATAACCAATTGTTATCAGTAATGGATTGGCAACGGAACGACTCCACGCAAAGGCTTGAGCCTCATTGTACCCTCCAGTATGTGCCGTCAACGAATAACGGAATCGGAAATCAGTTACACCGTTCTGGTCTTTAACAACCTCACGATAATTCTGATCATTACCGAGTGCCTCAAATGTGATTTGATCAAGGTCAAGGCGAAGCACAAAAGCATCCAATGTTGCTATTGTAACACCAAAACCGTCAGGCATTGAAAAATCTATAAATCCCTGAACCGCAAACCTACGTGTATCAGCACCAATAAGAAGATCACCCTCCGGTTGGAGTTTAGGACGGATAACTGCACCGGTTGTCTCAATCCTTAATACTGCATCATCTTTTAATATCGGAAATACCTGACACAGACGTTCTTCCTTTGTTGTGACTGGCTTATTGATGCGAATGTCAAAATCCACCCGATCAAGGTCTGCATATACAGTGATAAAGTTAGTCACTTTAATATCGCTTGCTGTTCCTGTGACTTTCAACCTAGCAAGTACGTTGCCAATAGCCACTACCTCAGATTTGACATCAGTTAGGATATGTTCATGACCATCAAAGTAAACCGTCTGGCAAAGTGTACGACCTATTTTTTCAACTATCTCTGTTCCTGTCGGTTTATATACAAGGCTGGATATACCGCCTGTTGCTGAGTCTAACTTTAGATGATAATATGGGCTTTCCAGTTCAAAATCCTTTGCTTTTACTTTCTCCGAAGAAGATTTTATGAAATTTTCAAATTTGAGCGTTTTGAATCTGAATCCTGCGATCTCTGGAGATACAAAATATATAAAGTTTTTGCCATCCTCATTGACAAACTGATTTTCAATGGGTAATCCTGCATCTTCCGAGCTTTCTATGCAGACCAATTCTGATCTTGGTACGCTCAAGCTGTTGAATAGCGTAATATAAGGTTCATTTTTGAGTTTCAGCGTTTCCCATGCCTTTTTAATGAGATTCTGGTTGATCTGGCTTAGTTCCTCATTCCATTTTCGTCTTAGATCGGCATTATGCCGTTTGTTATTATCGTCAGTGCCGTTCCATGCGTGGTCTGATAGCATTGACAGACACCATTCGGCACGCTCACGATTAGGTCGTGTAGCTTCCTTGAGTTCAGTCTGAACCTGACATGCCATGCTGATTAATGACTCAACAGATAGGAACGTCCTATCGTTTTCACGCATATCAGTCACGTATTTTGCAAGGCTGACGGGCCACAAATCCCACGAATGACCAAAGCAACCTTTGATTTTCGTCATAAACGGTGATTTTTCCTCTAGCTTATCTATCGCAGAGCAAAACTGAGGTAATATCGCATTAATGAGTTTTGGATGGTTATCGGGAGAGTTGTTATAATTTATTATTCCATTGGCAAACCCCTGTGTTTGTGATCCGCTATTGGGATTGATGTCACCGTGAGTTCCACTGGCAAGGATGGCTTTTTGTAGGCTGTAATGAGGTAGCCATTCTGATGATATAATGCCCGGATTGCCAAGCAAGCGACTGCCTTGCATGTAGCTTGCGCTTAAACAAGCCCAAGGATCCATAGCAACCCTTATCTGACTGCCATCAGGTCCCTCGTAGACAAAAACTGGCGGGTTTGTAAGTCCTTTGAATGTAGAATCATAACCGTAAAATGGATTAGATAGCCATTTTATACCGCATCCTGCAAGTATAGAAGCGACTCCCCAAGGAAGTGAAGGCTCCTCGATATGTTCTGCAACGTCAAAGTTGATACCCCATTTTTTTTCCAGTCTGAGTGCAGGATAGAATGTGCGAATGGCACTTTCAAAGCTTTGAAATGCCCAAAGAGAATTACATAGGTATGGACTGACGTATATTCTGCCTTCTTTAATTCGCTTTATAAGCTCATCTTTGCGTTCTGAATACTTTTCTACGAAACAGAGTGCTTCTTGAGTGACAGCCATATTGTATCTGTCTTGATTTTCTGGTGATTCCTTATCTGTTCGATTCATTTCGTCAAGATGAGATTTCACGATGTCAGCGAAGGCTTGGCGAGTTTGTTCTTCAGTAAAACCCCACGTATAGTCAGGGCAGTTGTCATTAGTGATATAGATAGTCCATTCCGACAGGTTGTTAGGTTGTGCTGTATTCAAGAATAAACATATAGCTACTGCTTCAAGCATGAAAGTTACCCCCATTTGCAATTGATAGATCATTCAATCGGACCAAAGTGCGCCCCCCATTGTTTTGCTAAATCTTTACCAATCTCATTAATTTTAACTTTTTCTTCATCAGAGAGTGGTTTATAGCTTTTCACTGTATCAACAGCCTTGCGTATCTCATCCTCATTTTTAAGCCCGATCACTGCGGTAGCGACATCGTGCAAACCAAGTGCGTACCTTATCGCATAAGAATAATGCTCTTCTGGAAGTAGTGCAGGCATTGGCTTATCATACTGCATCCCGACTGCTCCGCCAAGCACTTTCATAGCTGATACGCCTGCTTTGTGCTTTATCGCTTCGGGTAAAACTTTTTCCTCAAAGTTATAAGTATGTCTATCAACGAAGTTTAATGCTGGCATCACAAGGTCAATCTTATCTGTTTCAAGAGCTTTAAGGAAACTCATAGGCTTTTGATGTCCGCTGATACCAATGAATTTTATCAGTCCTGATTTCTGAGCTTCGATCAGACCTTCTAATGCGCCATTTTTGCTAAGAACAACACCAGAATTGAGTCCACCGAAGTCGTGCAGATGTACTGCGTCAATGTAATCAGTCTGCATCTTTTTCAGGCTTTCATTTACCTGTCTTAATGCACCGTCTTTGCTTATTTCCTCAACCTTTGTTACCAGAAAGACTTCTTTTCTGCGCTGTTTCATTATGGGACTGAGTTTTTCCTCACCATCACCGTAAGTTGGTGCAACGTCTATGTAGTTTATACCCAGATCAATGCAAAGGTTGATTAGTCTTTCAGCATCAGGCTGTGCCATTCTGCTTATACCAATGGGACCCATTCCAAGTGCAAGCGTTGATACTTTCACTCCAGTTCTACCGAGTATTCTCTTTGGAATATTGGTTTTACCTTTGTCTTCTGCATTAGAGATCGAAATACCACTCAACGCAAGTGCGGTAATCACCCCTGTTTTCTTTATAAAATCCCTTCTCGTTATCTTCTCTGACAAAATGACATCTCCTTTTAACTAATTCTCAACAGCAAAAACTGGACAATCCAACCTTGATAATATACTCATAATTACTTGCCTCAAATGGTGGTCGTTAAAATACAATGAAATCAGAAAAATCACGAATTGCAGAATGAGGACAGGTCTATAAACTTTCGGCAAGAGGACACCTGCATTAAGAATTAAGAAAAATGTTTAAATTCCTAATTTCCTGTTATGCTGGTGGTGAATTGCCTTCTCTTATTTACCACTGACAACTTATAATATTTTGTGTACAATTATTTACTGTAAACGATAACCAAGTTTACATTCGTTCTTTGACAATTGGTTGATGGTTTTGACAGGTAACATGAAAAACCAGTTCCTAAAATAGTCAGTGTATTTAGCTAACGTTTCGACACTGACCTAAAGAAACTAAAACGTTGCGTAGTAGGGCTGGAATAGCCCGAATTGACGCTTGTGGAGAAGGGAGTTCAGCTTGATTTCGTCAAGTTTAGCCCTTCATTTCTGTTCTTCCGTTGCACGGCGGAACGTGAGAAGCAAGAAGCCCTCGACTTTAGTCGTGGGTAATTTCACGCTTGACCATGTAGTGGCAAGTTTACCAGCAGAAGAAACTGCAAGCACAAGAGATAACCCATCATTCATGATAGTTTGGACATCCTCTTGTTTCAGAGCAACGTTGAAAATCATAACTTCGTCTATGATACCCGGTGTATAGTATGGTGCCGCTCCAGCATTTGCCCCACCGCCAATTCTTACAGGCTGACCAGTAACAATAATATCACCTGAGAAACTCACATTTCCATCTTCTTTCCCATTAACGTATAGTCTTAAAATACTTCCATCGTAAGTCTGAGCAACGTGATACCATGTCTCAAGTTCGGCAGTTGTTTTTCCATCAAAATAATGGGCAGTGCCATCTGCAGTCCATATATGCGCTCTAAATTTATTAACGTCAGATGAAGTGAGCAAATATTGTCTTTCTGCACTTTCACCGTCTTTACTGATTATATCACGGTGCTGTCCCGCATTACCCTTTATATATACCCAACATCCCATGCTCATTGACTTCGTCGGATTTAGTTCTGGTATGTTAGCCACCTCAACGTTATCACTTGTTCCATTAAAGTTCAAAGCTTTGCCGTATTTTCCGTCAACCCATGCGGCGCCAGTAATTTTACCGTCTTTATTCTTCCCGGAGGAATCTTTGACTGCATTACCTTTCCCCTCGTCAAAAAGCCACATCCCAATACAAGTTTCCATGTCAATTTTGGCATAACTTTGAAAAGCAAACATAAGACTAACGAGGATCAAACTCATAAAGAAAATGGATGATTTAACTATTAATCTGTTCATTTTTGATTACCTCCTTGTCAAGATAGACTGATGAAACTAACAATTATAAACCATTTTAACTATAACACCTTATACCATATTTGGCAAGTGGTTTTCGATATTCATCAAAAGATACAAATTAACGAATAATGTCATGTTGAACTAAGTAAAGTATCTCGTAGATTCTTCGTTTTGCTCATAATGACGTATTGGATTGAGAAATAGTATTACTATGATAAACCAGTTTTAGTTTACTTCGTTTATAGTTATAAGGTTGCAGAACATAGCGTATTGATGTATAATTCTTATCATGCGATATACAGTCAGCTAAAGATTAATTTGTTGGAGTTTTATAATGTCAGATATAACCGTATCCGAACGATACTTTCCTCATCCAGAAAATGCGGAATCTTCCTATAATCATCTCAGATCAGAGGTAGAAAAGCTAAGACTAAAATCACGTTTTCTTACCTGCCTGAACGGTCTACTATTATGGATTGCATCGCTTTTGGTATTTATGATCCTGTGGTTTATATTTGGCGGAGTTTTGCACTTGCCAAGACTGCTTCGTGGAACACTAATGATAATCTGGTTAATCTGTGCAATCTGGTCATTTTATATTTTCTTTTTTAAGGTGCTTATTAAAAGATTATCCCTTGATCAGATGGCTTTCAGAATCGAACAGCATAATCCAGAAATGCAAGATAGACTGATAAGCTCTCTGCAACTATGGCGAGAGATGCCTGAAAACAAATATAGATATTCTGAGAACCTCTTACGAATGCTCGTTGAAGAGGCACGTACACTTTTTGACCGCATTGACAGATCAAAGGTGCTGTCGGATGACGTAAGAAAGTTAAGACGCTCAGGACTTGCGTTTGTCCTTAGCTTGATTTCAGTAATTGTGCTTATAGTTTTTCTTCCAATTGTTTTTAATCGTTCATTAAATGCGTTTACACATCCATTTCAGAGTGATCAGCTTTTAACCAGCGTTGAAATTGCAAAAGTGATTCCCGGTGACGTTACCATACAGCCCGGTGAAGGAGTGGAAATCACTATTGAAGTGAGAGGGTCTGCCCCGGATAATGCGGTTCTGCACTTCAAATCTGATAAATCTGAGTGGCAGACGATAAATATACAGCGCCGTGATTCTTCTTTGATTGGAAATACGTCATACTCAACTAATCTTAGCAACATGAGGCAATCAACGGAGTATTACGTCTCAGTAATGAACGCTGAATCATCAAAATATACGATAAAAGTTGCTCAAAGACCTGTCGTCAGCAATGTTCAGATTGATTTACAATATCCAAAATATATGGGTATGACCCCGCAAACGCTTGCACCAAATGTAGGTGATATATCTGCCCCGGTAGGAACGAAGGCTATCATAAAAGCAGAGACTAATAAGGACGTCGTATCCGCTTTCTTAGTATTCAACGATAATAATGAATCTGGTGATATGAGAACAAGGATGGATATACAGAGATCAAGGACGCTGAATGGCAGTTTTTTAATAAATCGGAATGGAACTTATTACGTTACTGTTTTAGACGTTGATGGCTTGAATAATTCTGATCCCGTAAAGTATTCAATAAATGCAATTCCAGATCAACCTCCAAAAGTTAATATTATAAATCCCGGAAAGAACATAACACTGGGACAGGATATGAAGATTCTACTACAAGTTGATGCTCAGGACGATCACGGTATTGCAAACATAAGGCTTAATTATCAAATTGAAGGGCAGAATAAAAGGACAATTGTTCCTCTAGCAATTTATACTGCTCAACAGATGGATGTATCGTTAAAATACGTCTGGGACCTTATGCCGATTCAGTTATTTCCAGAGGATGTTGTGTCATACTACGTTGAAGCTTCTGATACTGATAACGTTTCTGGTCCTAACATAGGACGTTCCACTGTATATACCGCAAGATTCCCATCGCTCTACGAAGTTTTCAAACAGACAGAAAATGAGCAACAAAAGCAAGAATCAGAGATGGAGGATATTCTCTCAAAACAGGACGACGTTAAGAAAGCAGTTGATGACCTTGTTAAAGATATGAAGACAAAGAATGAAATGGATTTGGGGAATAAAAAGGATTTAGAAAAAGCTGTCGAAATGCAAAAGAAGATCGAAGAACAAATGAAGTCTGTTGCTCAGAAGGTCGAAGAAACTACAAAGAAAGCAGAGCAGAACCCTCTCATAAGCACAGACATCCTTGATAAACTCAAGGAACTTAAAGATTTAATAAATGAGATTGCGACTGATGAAATGAAGCAGTTGTTGAGGAAACTTTCTGAATCTATTGAAAAAACAAATATCTCAGAGCAACAGAAAGACCTTATGTCTACCAGCGCCCAGCAACAGGAACTTATGGAGAAGTTAGATCGCATAATTGACCTTTTTAAGAACATGCAGATGCAACAAAAACTGGAAGTTGCCGCTAATCAGGCGAAGGAGCTTGTTAAGCAACAGTCAGAAACCCTTGATAAAAGCGAACAATTAACGAAAGACAACAATGATCTACAAGCAAAATCTAACGAATTATCGAATCGTGAGATGCGCATAAAGAATCAGTTTGAGCAACTGCAAAATGATCTGAAAGAACTGTCAGATGAAATAAAAAGAGTTAAAGGTATATCGGAGATGGTCAAGCAGATCGCAAATACTGCTGACAAGAAGCAGATTTCTGATAAACTTCAGCAAGCAAGCAAAGAATTGGCAAACCAGAAACCTGATAATTCTATGCCATTTCAGGAAGATGCGCTTTCCGGGCTAACTCAAATGCAAGATGATCTTCAATCGGCATCGGAGATGGCAAAGGGTCAAGATACAAGAGAAGTCATGAATGCTCTACGTGACTCGATACAAAAAAGCCTTAGTATATCTTATAGGCATGAGAATATCACACAATCTGTATCAAATGTTAAAAGTGATGCGGAAACTATGCTTCCAAAAGAAAAAGAACTTATAGACTCACTTGCGGCTGATCAGATTGCATTGGCTGAGGGTGTAAAAAAGATAGCAAAAAATTTGAAAGACTTAAGCCACAAGAATTCTGCGATAAACCTTAATCTAGTCTGGAATCTTGAGAAAGCGGCAAACGGTATGGAAAGAGCATCCAAAGCTCTGGAAGATAAGCTTCCAACAGTTGCAGAACCTATTCAGCGGAACTCTCTTGCCATGATTAATAAATCAATAGCAACGATGATTGACAGCATGGATCAGGTGAATTCACAGGCAACGCCAATGATGAGTATGGATGATTACATGGAACAACTCCGTCAGCTTGCTGACCAGCAGTCGCAGTTGAATCAGTCAACACAGAATGCAGAAGGTCAGATGCGAAAGCAAGGAACAACACCATCAATTCAAGATTTACTTGAGAAACTTGCCGCAGAGCAATCACTTATAAGAGAGTCCGCAGAACGCTTTGCAGAAAAGATGGAGCAGATGGAGCAGAAAATGGGCAATCTGGGTCAAACCGCAAAGGAAATGGAAGAAGTCGAAAAGACCCTTCGTGAAGGGGACGTAGATAGACAAACCATCGAAAGGCAAAAGCGTATATTGACACGATTGCTTGAATATGAGAAATCCATGAAGAAAGATGAACTGGATAAGAATCGAGAGGCAAAGGCAGGACGTGACCTTATAACAGAAAAACCACCAACGGAACTTCCATCCGATGCCACAAAGATGAAAAAGCAACTTGATACTATGTTTGCACCATCGCTTCAAGAGCAGTGGCCAATGCAATACAGGGAACAGATAAAGATGTATTATAAGTCTCTGTCAAATACGCTCAACACACAGAATGAAACAAAAAAACAGTAATCAATCAAAAATTAAATCCTAATAGGGAAAACTATAAAAGGGAGTATAGATTATGAAGTTTATTGTAACAATTGATCGAGATGAGGATGGAATGTTTATAGCAGAATGCCCTTCAATACCAGGGTGTATTAGTCAGGGAAAAACTGAACGAGAAGCAATCGAGAATATCAAAGATGCAATAAAGCAGTGTCTTGAAGTCCGTGCTGAAAGAGGTTTTCACTGTTAATATGCGTGAAGTAGAGTTATTAGTTTAATGACAATGAATTTCAGAAAGAGGAAATATTAGTGTTTAAGTTTATATCATTTTTAATATTCTGCCTAACAATATCTTTTGCTGTATATGGTCAAACTAATCAAAAAGATATGGAAACCTTCAGTCAAGCTTCCAGCCTGCAAGCAGAAGGTAAAGTTCAGGATGCGCTTAATATTTACGAGAAAATCTTAAAAGAGTCACCAGACTCTGATCTCAAAGACGAAATCCTTATACAGATGGCTTCATGCTACATTCTGCTTGGTGATGATGACTCAGCAATTAAAGCCTATCTGACAATTATCTCCACCGAACCAAATAACATGGATGCGGCAAATGCAGTATCTTTGATGGCAAATGTATACATGCAAAGATACCAATTTGATGACCTACTTGCCATGTCTAAGCAGATAATTCAGCAATTCCCCGGAACTGAATCAGCCGCAATGGCGGTTTATCGTGTCGCTAGTTACTTATACTCCAAAGGTGACAACGAGAAAGCCATAGAGCAATACCAGAGCTTCTTAGAGCAGTTTCCAAAATCTACGCTACGAACTACAGTATTCAGCCGATTGGTCTATCTTTACATTGCTGAAGGTATGTTCAAAGAGGCAGAAGACAGGATTGCAAAAAGCTTGACGGAGAATCCGAATAATACTTACATGGTGCAACAATTAGCACTTGTTTACAGAAAACAGGGCAAATATGATGATGCAATGGCTTTGTATCAAAAGCTTCTGGCATCCAGCCCAAAAGATACTGATATACTCGAACAGATCGGTGAGATATATATCGAGAAAGGTGATAAAGATAAAGCCATCGCAGAATGGAATAAAATTATTGAATCCTCACCGGGGCAGTATTATCTGCATCAGATGGTAGCCGGTATATTTAAATCTCATGGATTCCATGACCTTGCTGCGCAGGAGTATCGAAAGGCGATTGAACTACAACCATTAATATCATATCTTTATACACAGTTAGCAGAATTATACATCATTAATAAAAAGTACGATTCGGCAGTGAACGTCTATCTTGATGCTCTGCTTGTATTGCCAGCAAACTATCCTGATCGGACAGAGATCATACAAAACGTCCTTGATCTTAGCAAAATGGATGGATTATTCGATAATATTGTCCAAAGGTTAAGATCACAAATTTATCAATCTCCAAACAACGTTACTGCTATCTCTGCTCTGGCAGATATATATTTTTATAGGGGTGACATTGATAATTCCATTGAGCTATTCAGAAAATCCGCATCTCTCGTTCCACCGAGTAACGGAAGAACAGAGCTTTATTCTGACAATGGCAATCTATTGATTGAGAGAGCAAAATGGCTTAAACGTGAGCAACAGCCTGAAAACGCTATAAAGATATACAATCTGATAATTGAATTATATCCAAACGCCAATAATTGTCTGGATGCCATGATGTCCATTGGAGAATTGAAGGTAATGCTTAATCAACCGAAGGAAGCAATAGATATAATTCAGAAGATGATCGCCAGAATTAAAAATATTAATAATCGAACGACTCTCGTTCCGCCGAATCCCCCCGACTCAGCGGAGCTGAGAAACGGAAGAACAGAAAAAGTTCGATTAATGTCTGCCCAGATTATGCTTGGTGATATATACTTGAATCATAAGAACGATCTGCAATCTGCTCTTTCGGCTTACATAGAAGCAAAATCTTTTATAGACCCTCGATCTGATGAGATGGCGAAGCAGGTGACTGATCTAAGTTTAAAAATAGCAGATTGCTATCGTCTTATGGGAAATTTTGATATGGCACTGGATTCTCTGGATTCGATCTCTAAGGAATCCAGAAACGCATCTATAGAAGCCCGGATCACTAAACAGAAAGGTGATTGCTATTTCAGTATGGGAGATTTCAACGGCGCTAAAATCCAATACAAAAAGGCAACCAAAAGTAACTTAAAGGAGGATTGGGCAAACGATGCGCTGGACAGGTTAGCCCTTATTGATGAATACTCTAATGGTTCTCTGCTTGATCTGCTCAAATCTTATGCCAATGTAGAGAGATTGAAAGCATCAGGAGAATACGATAATGCCTTTCTGGAATGTTCTAACTTGGTGAAAAAATATTCCGCAAACGGTTTGATAGATAGAATACAGCTTGAGATGGGAGAGATTTTTGGTCTAAAAGGCAAGTACAATGAAGCTATAAAGGTTTATGAAGTGTTAGTTTGTCCAGACAGCCAATTTGCCCCAGAAGCTCAATTCAGGATAGCAAGCATATACTGGCAAAGACTAAATGATAAACAGCGTGCATTTGATACGTATTCAAAGCTGATAAGAGATTATCCAGACAGCATATTTGTAGTTGATGCAAGGAAACAGTTACAGCAACTTTCTGCGAATGGAGTAATACAGGGACAGGCTTTGCCGTAAACCATATACTATGTAATTCCTGCACAGGCAGGAATCCAGTTCATATTGTAGTAGTAAGTTGGGTTTCGTTCCTCGACCCAACCTCTTATGTTAATTGTCAAGGGAAAAGTGATATTGTCAGATTTTTGCCACCTTCCTTTGAGAATTTCTGTATATTGTATACTATAGCATGAGAAATTATTAGAAATTATT
>Ga0315279_10003555_pt1 | contig 21597 bp, 21 predicted proteins | sample YL17G06_20_MG_FD_203694 | JGI IMG/M metagenome (GOLD analysis project Ga0315279, IMG submission 203694) | Sediment microbial communities from Yellowstone Lake, YNP, Wyoming, USA - YL17G06_20 | ecosystem: Environmental > Aquatic > Freshwater > Lake > Sediment | place: USA: Wyoming | collected... | reverse complement strand
CCGACTTCCGGATCAACCCCGGCCCGAACGACCATCCCAGCCTCCCGGCGCGGATCTCTATCGTCATCGAGCCGAATAGCAGCATGCACAGAACCAGAATCGCCAGGAGGGTCCCAACGGGCATTGATGGTCCCGATTTCGGAAGTGCGAAATTCAGCGCCAGCACCACGGCGCACCCAATAAGCATGCACACGATGATCACGTAACCCGGCTGGGTATGCCTGTAGGTCATTGACATCCCTTTCCCTGCCTGACGCGTGCCTATTCATGTTACGCCTCTGGATTCGTGGCCGCAACCTTTGTGAAGACGGTTCATTCGTTCGACCCGATCTGATAACAGGCCGCAAGCCCGGGCGTTAGCACTCATTGATGCGATTGGCTAATAGCTTGTCATTTTGGCAAATAAGACCTGCCGCATCCGTATTAGCACTGAGCGGAATTGGGAGGCGTCTCCGGTTACCAATCCTTAGCCGAGGCGGATTCGTACCCATAAAATCAGTCTTATAAATAAGTTAATTGGTATTGACAAACCGATGTGCGTTTGGTAAGATCTTGGACAAAGGGCTGTAGAGCGGCTGTCAGTGAGAAGGCAATCGGTTGTGCCAAAATGGCAAACGCATATTAGCCCGTGCGAATGTGTTAAGGAAATGGGCATTGGCATACGGAAGGGGCGGCGTTGGGCGCCGCTGAAAGGAGAACGAAACGATGAAGGTAAAACCACTTGCTGATCGTATTCTCGTGAAACGCGAGGAGCCCAGTGAGACGGTTCGGGGAGGAATCATCATCCCCGACACCGCGAAAGAGAAGCCCCAGGAGGGCAAAGTCGTGGCAGTAGGTCCGGGCCGCCTGGACGACGAGGGGAAGCGCATTCCCCTTGAGGTTAAGAAGGGCGACCGGATTCTCATGGGCAAGTACTCCGGCACGGAGGTCAAGATCGATGGTGAAGAACACATCATCATGCGTGAAGAAGACGTGCTGGCGGTTATCGAGTAACCTGCGGAAAACGCTAACAGGGGCGTTCCTGTCGGAGCCGCCCCATACATGAACGCTGATGACGGCAAAGTGAGCCGCTTCAGTAGGGAGGATAAAAGAGAATGAGTGCAAAGCAACTTCAATTCGGTGAAGAGGCGCGACGGGGCATACTTTCCGGGGTTGTCAAGCTCAGCCGGGCCGTGAAAGCCACCCTGGGCCCGAAGGGCCGCAACGTTGTGATTGACAAGAAGTGGGGCGCCCCCACGGTCACCAAGGACGGCGTCACCGTCGCCAAGGAGATCGAGCTCGAAGACAAGTACGAGAACATGGGCGCTCAGATGGTGAAGGAAGTCGCGTCCAAGACGTCCGATGTCGCCGGCGACGGCACGACGACGGCCACGATCCTCGCCGAGGCCATTTTCCGCGAAGGTCTGCGGAACGTGACGGCCGGCGCGAACCCGATGGCGCTCAAGCGCGGCATCGACAAGGCGGTGGACGTGGTTGTCGCCGCCCTGGCCAAGATGAGCAAGAAGGTGAAGGACGACACCGAGGTCATCAAGAACGTGGCCGCCATCAGCGCCAACGGCGACATGGAGATTGGCAAGATCATCGCCGACGCCATGCAGAAAGTCGGCAACGACGGCACGATCACGGTCGAAGAGGCCAAGGGCATCGAGACCACGCACGAGGTCGTCGAAGGCATGCAGTTCGACAAGGGATACCTGTCCCCGTACTTCGTAACCGACGCCGAGGCGATGGAGACGGCGCTTCAGGACGCCTACGTCCTGATCCACGAGAAGAAGATCTCGAACCTGAAGGACCTGCTGCCCCTGCTCGAGCAGATCGCCAAGAGCGGCAAGCCCTTGCTTGTGATTGCGGAAGACGTCGAGGGCGAAGCGCTGGCAACGCTCGTCGTGAACAAGATCCGCGGCACGTTCCAGGCTTGCGCCGTCAAGGCGCCGGGCTTTGGCGACCGCCGCAAGTCCATGCTCGAAGACATCGCCACCTTGACCGGCGGTCTTGCGATCACCGAAGACCTCGGCCGCAACCTCGAGAGCATTACTCTGGCGGACCTCGGGCGCGCGAAACGCGTCGTCGTTGACAAGGACAATACGACCATCGTCGAGGGCGCCGGCGCCAGCGACAAGATCATGGGGCGCATAAACCTGATCCGCCGTCAGATTGAGGAGACGACCTCCGATTACGATCGCGAGAAGCTGCAAGAGCGGTTGGCAAAACTGGCCGGCGGCGTTGCGGTCATCAGCGTCGGCGCGGCCACCGAGATCGAGATGAAAGAAAAGAAGGCGCGCGTCGAGGATGCCTTGCATGCGACCCGCGCGGCGGTCGAAGAAGGCATCGTGCCGGGCGGCGGCGTAGCGTTGCTTCGCTGCATAGACAACCTCGAAGAGATGCATCTCAAGGGCGACGAGGCCATCGGCGCCAAGATCGTGGCCCGCGCTCTCGAAGAGCCGTTGCGCCAGTTGGCCGCGAATGCCGGCGATGAGGGTGCGACCGTCGTTCAGAACGTCAAGGCCAAGAGGGGCGCCGTCGGCTACAACGCCGAGACGAACGTGTACGAAGACCTGCTCAAGGCCGGCGTTATCGACCCAACCAAAGTGACCCGTTGCGCGCTTCAGAACGCGTCCAGCGTCGCCGGCTTGCTGCTGACAACCGAAGTGTGTGTCGCTGAGTTGCCGGAGCCTGAGAAGAAGGCCCCGCATCCGGGCGGCCCGGGCGGCATGGGCGAAGACATGTACTGAGATCGGGTCTAGGGTTTCGGGTGTCGGGTCTCGGGTAGTTGGAGGACGCGGCACGGATACTCAAGCCCACAGATGAGACAACTGCGACGCCTGCGCAAATCTCGCGCAGGCGTCGCTCCTTCGCGGATGAGAAACGCCGGGGAGGCGACTGCGCCGAGGGCACAAGCAATGACTGCAGATCAAGTAGCTGTCCGCCTTCTGCCCTCCCAGAGAGACCGTGCCGCCACATTGTTGGCTCAATCCTTTCAAGATGATCCGGTTTATAGGTTCATCATCCCGGATAATGCCAGGCGCGCGCGGGACCTTCCGTGGCTCTTCAAGAGAGTCGTCCGTTATTCGCTCTTGTACGGGAAGATTGACACGACGTCTGCCTTGGAGGGGGTCGCTTCTTGGCTGCCTCCGGGCGGCGTGGAACTCACGATCACGCGCATGATTCGAACCGGCTTGCCCTTCCTCCCCTTTCGTATTGGATGGGCCGCGTTTCGACGCATGCGGGATGTCCTCGCCTACGGCGACGAGCTTCACGAGAATTGCGCTCACACGCCCCATTGGTATCTCTGGGCCATCGGCGTCAAGGCATCGAGCCGGGGGAAGGGAATAGGAGGGATCGTCATGCAGCCCGTACTGACATCAGCAAGCGCCGCAGGCCTCCCATGCTACCTCGAAACCCACAATGAGGTGAACCTCCTCTTCTACCTCAAGCACGGTTTCAAAGTCATGTGCGAAAGCAAGATCCCCAAACGCGGCCTCCGCGTCTGGGCCATGCTCCGAGAACCTTGACCCTTCATGCTTCGCAACTCACACGCACATGCGTTATACTCCGATTCTTCGTTTCTCAACTGGGAGGGTCCAAACATGTGTCAATGGCTCTCGACGATGATGACAGCGGCTCTGGTCATGAGCATAGGGGCCGCATATGCCGAGAAGGACTCGGTGCGAGGCAAGGAGGAGAAATCGGTGAAAACGAAGTTCACTGCGGAGGAGTTTGCGAAACGGACCAATGAAGCCGGCGGGCGGGTTGATTTCGTCTTTGAGGATGACCGGCCTTTCAAGGAGTGTCATGCGTCAACGGTGGTGGAGGCGGAAGACGGTTCTCTGACCTGTGCTTGGTTCGGTGGCACGAAGGAAAAAGATCCGGATGTAGGCATCTGGATGTCGCGCTTCTTTGACGGCAAATGGTCGACAGTTCGGGTCGCCGCCAAGGTTAGTCAGACGGCACATTGGAACCCGGTGCTGTTCCGCGATCCGAGCACGAAGGATCCCAACAAGAGCGGGATCGTCTTGTTTTTCAAAGTTGGCGTCAATGTCCCAGAATGGCGAACGTATTGGATGCGTTCTCAGGACAACGGCCTGACGTGGTCGGAACCGCTCGAGCTCGTGCCGGGCGACATTGGCGGGCGCGGCCCCGTCAAGAATCAGCCCATCGTACTCTCCGATGGCGGTTGGTTGGCCCCGGCTTCGACAGAAGTGAAAGGATGGAAACCGTTCGCCGACCGCTCTGACGACGGTGGGATGACCTGGCAGCGTTCAGCGGACTTCGTGATTGACAGCGACACGACGCACTGCAGCGGGGCAATCCAGCCGACGTTCTGGGAGTCGCCGCCGGGAACCGTTCACGCGCTGTTGCGAACCGCGAGCGGCTGCATCTTGCGCACGGAGTCGCACGATGCCGGCAAGACGTGGGACCCGTGCCATCGGACCGACCTCCCGAACAATAACAGCGGCATTGACGCGTTGCGGCTAGAAGATGGCCGCGTGCTGCTCGTGTACAATCCCGTGGGCCGGAACTGGGGCAAACGCACCCCGCTCACGCTCGCCGTTTCCAAGGACGATGGAAAGAATTGGAAGAACCTCGTGCATCTGGAGACTGCGCCGGGAGAGTATTCGTATCCAACCATTGCACGCACGAAACAGGGCGCAGCGGTCTCATACACGTGGAAACGTGAGCGCGTCCGCTGCTGGCAGATTCCGCTCAAGGCAATCGACTGAGGAAGGCTGGAGGAGGAGAGGCTAGCTTTCCTCGGAGAATACTTGTGCCGAGAACCGCCAGAGGTCGCAGCCGGGCTTTTCCCAAGCCCCGTCGGGATATCCGGCCTTTCGGCAGACCGCTGAAAGAAACTGTTGCACGCCCCAGCCCTGCTCGACGGCAACCTGCGGCAACAGGATCCCGCCGCGCATCGGCGGCCATTCGATGTAAAGGCCGTCGCGGCCGATGACGATCTCTCGTATATCGTTCACCTTCTTGAACGGAGTCTCGGGCGAATCCCCCGGCGTCAAGGCCGATATCTCGATAGTTGTTTCCCCGAGTTCCTCTCGGGTAATCGGGGAAAACCGATGGTCGCGCGTGGCGGCGTTAATGGCATTCTCTTCGACAGCCTGCACTAACGGGACCTCGTTTGCTGTATAGCCGATGCATCCGCGAAGCTCACCCTGTCGTCGCAGCGTCACGAAAACCCCGTGCTTCTGAAGCAATGCGGGGGTGATCTCGAAGTGGTTAAGGTCGATGCGGCGGCGATCCTCGAGATATGCATCGAGTACCGCCCGCGCGACCCGCAGAAGCGTTTCTTCCTCTTTTGGAGTCAGGTAATTCTCGGTTGTATCCGTCATCTCTTGTTCCCTCCCTCGGATCGCGCAACGGTCTTCGTGGGGTCCACGAACACGAACGACGCATAGCTGACGGAACTGCGCGTGTCGTTCGTGCGCCGCGCGGACACCTCGTATTTCAGCATCCTTCCTTCCGCATCTTTGGGCAATAGTCGCAACAGGATGGCGATTGCCCCCTTGCCGCAGATCTTGTTCTGCGTCTCCTCGAGGTAGACGAGGAACTGCGGGAAGTCCTGCTTCAGGATAAGGTTGAAGGCTGTTTTATCGAGCGTCTCGATGCCCTGGATGATATTGTTCCGGAACGGCCGATAGCTGAAGTTATTCCCGAAGTGAGTGAAGTCGGAACTGACAACGATCAACGTGCGGTCATCGACGCACTCCCGGATCGTGTCCGCCACCGCCTCTATCGCGTTGCCGTCAATGTGTCCCCCATAGTCGACGAAATCGCCGACAAGGATGGGAATAAGCTTGAACGTCCCCAGTTGCTCCTGAAGAAAAGGCAGTACGACCTCGATGGTGTATTCCTTCTCGTGCAGTTGTGCGTGCTCCGTTGCGGCTTTGTAGTTCACGGACCTGACCTCGATCAGCGTCGAACGATCCAGCGACCGAATCGCGGGGCCATCCAGCGGGATGTCGCCCAGCGGCGTGCGGTATGCCTGCACGGAAGGAATCGAGCAGCCTCGGAAGGAGCTGTAGTGCGCAGCCGCGAGCACGATCACCCGCTCGTATTTCCGGCCCTCGAGAAGCTTAAAAGCGGCGCCCGCCACGGGACCGAACGTGCTGTACGGTGCGTGCGGGACGATGCAGGCCACAATGCGGCCTTCCGGCACTGAGATCGCCTCGTCGCTCATACAACGCTTCGTCTCGGCGACGAGCTTATCCTTTTCCGCAGGGTACCAGACCCCGGCGACGATGGGCAGCATCAGCCGGGGAGCGTTGCCGGCGCCTAGCAGCGCTGCAACCGCCAGAGAAACACCAAGAACCCTCATTGTTCTCACAAATGCTCTGTCCTTTCCCGCACTCAAATTCGCTTCGCTCTCGCCGGAAGCGACATACTGATTGAGTGTCCCAAGACGCTCCCGGGCCCTCGCCCTCCCTTTCACGAACAGCATAACACATTCGCCCCTCTATGGCCACGCAGATTTAACGCCTTGTCGGGTTCCCTCGCACACGGTGCTGTGTCTATGTGACGGGCCGAGAAGGACAAGGCACAATCGAATGGCACTAAGTTAAGGCCTGCGCTACGCCCGCGGAATGGTACAGGAACGGGAACTGCCCGGCATAAGCATCTTATTAGCCTGGCTTCAGCAGGCTCCTCTTTGCACCCGGTTTCAACCGGGGTGGAGCTGGAACTGCTCTCAGGTCTAAGCGCGCTTAAGCGTGGCTTCCCGATCCGCTTTAGCCCGATGCATTTGCTGAAGCGTTTCGAGAAGCGACGCTGAAGCGCCCTCCTGCGCATGGCTCATCGCTTCCACCCCTCCTGAAAGAGGGTGCAAAGAGGAGCCCGCTGAAGCGGGCTAATAGGCGACTCCACCGATTGATTGTATCTTATCTTAGCGCCATTCAAGGCACAATCCGCGTTGTCCGCCCCAAACAGGCTGTGTTAGCATGCATTTCGCGCATGCGGATGCTCCCTGACAAAAAACCGGTGCCGCGTTTCAGCTCTCGGCCCTTGGGTATGCCCGAACACCCGAAACCCGAAACCCGAGACCTGAAACCCGCGCTTTCTGATTGCCGCGGATGCGTTCTATGTCTCACAGTGGTGTTGTGCGCCACGGCATACTCCTTCCGTTTCACATCCTTTCTTCACGCGAAAGAGATCGTTTTTTCTATCTCCGTCGTTGTAATGGCGCTGTTGGCGGCCCTTACGCGAAGCATCGACAAGCGCGGCTTTACTGCGTTCCTGCCCTTATGGATCTTCATAGGCATTGTGATTGCGAGCATATTGGCCGTCCAGCCAAGGGTTCCCTCCGACATCCTTACAAAGGCTGCGTACTGGGGACTGTTGCTTCTCGGCGCGGCATTGGCCTTCGACCTGATGTCTGATGAAAAGTGGCAAGCCCGCGTGATAAGCGCGATTGCCTTTTCAGCGGCGCTGGTTGCGGCGCTCGGACTACTTCAGTATATCGGGTTTCGGGCATGCGACCTGCTTTTCCCCGTGTTTCCCGGATACACCCAACGGGTTTACTCCGTTTTCGGAAACCAGGATTTGTACGGCGGCTACTTGGTGCTCGGCCTTCCTCTCTTGATACATCGGGTTTCGGATTCGCGGATGCGCCCCAGAGACTGGCTGCCCCTGCTCGGATTCGCAGTTGTCATCCCGGGCATATTGATTTCGGGTTCACGCTCTGCATGGCTCGCAGCCGGCCTGGGAACGGCGTTTTCGGTTTGCATGTCTCGACGCTCCGGCCTGCCGCAATGTCCGAGACCCGAGACCCGAAACCCGAAACCCGCCATTGCCGGGCTTGCCGCACTTCTCGTGGCCATTACGCTCTGGTTGGCGCCGAGCGCGACGCTCGACCGAGTCTTTGCCACCTTCACCACTGAGGACCGTGGCGCTCATGCCCGCTTGTGGATGTGGGAAGGTACGCTGTACATGCTCCGGGATGCTCCGATTCTCGGTGTCGGATTGAACAACTACGGCTATTGGAGTCCCCGATATCTCGGCGAATCCGCCCAAGGACCTCGCTGCAACGCGCAAGTTCAGACCGAGTTTTACGCCGACCAACCTCATTCCGAGCCGCTTCGCCTGCTGGCCGAGACCGGCCTCATCGGCGCTGGATGCTGGTTCTGGATGGCCGCACGCATTATTCGGGTCTCGGGTCTCGGGTCTCGGGTCCCGGGTTTCGCAAAGAGCCTGCCGGTCACCCGAAACCCGAAACCCGATACCCGATACCCGATTCTAGGCGCTCTCCTCGGCTTTTTTGTATTTGCCCTGTTCAATGGCCCGTTCGACAGCGTGGCCCATACCTTCGTGGGACTTCTTCTTGCTGCCATGCTGCTCGCACGTGCACGCGAAGCTCCAATGCCGCCCTCACCTTCACTCTCCCTTGTCGCGCCAATCCTAGCGGCGGTGCTAGGCGGATTCCTCCTGCTAACCGTTCATGTTCCAAGCTATCTCTTGCGCGCGGCCGAGAACGCGCACCTGAGTGCCCAAGCCGATGTCTCGCCTTACGCACGAGCTGTGAGCTATCCCTGGCCCAACTTTACAGCACACAAGGAGCGCGGCTTAGCGCTGGCCGAAGTAGGACGCAACGAAGAAGCACGGCAAGAGCTGTTGAAGGCATTGGAGGGCCTCGACACCGGTGACATCTACCTCGCCCTGGCCATGCTTGCGGCGCAGAGCGGAGACCGGCAGGCGACTCTCCGTTGGGCCGCTGAGTGCCTATTCCGTTGGCCGGGCAACCCGGATGCGATGAGGCTGGCAGAGATGCGGCCAGCGCCAGGTTCGCGCTAGTGCTTGATCGCCGAGATCTGCATTTGAAAAACGCTCAGTCCTATTGTAGGTCCGATTGGGAAATCGGACCTACAATAAAGGCCCCGCATGTCATGTCGATAGCATCTGCAAGTAGACGCTAATTGCCGAAATCGAGCGTCAACAGCCCACGAACGGTTACATCAAGTTTCGCGGTTCCCTCACCCATGAGCGACAGATGGTAGGTGTTGCCCGGTCTGACCCTGTCGAACATGAACTTGTATGGCAAGGTAACCTGACCCTTAGTGAACAACAATCCCGTTGCGTCTTTGATCTCGATGGTCAGACCGGAAACGGCGCTGTCGCTCGATATCTCGAAGGCGACGCGGTTCGCGTGTGAGTCAAGCCAGCCAACCCCTGTTGAGTCCCACCGCACGCTCATCTCGTCCGGCAGCAGCAGCGCATACCGTCCCGGCTCTCCCCCGTAGTTCCGGACACCGTCATGCACTTCCGCATAGTGCATGATCTTTGGATACTCTCTGATGAAGGCGGCGCCCTCGAGCGCGCAGACCGTCCCCAACACAAACCCCACCACAAGGGCGCCCTGGACAAGCCAGACCACGATGGCGTACGTCAGATCCACCCGTATGACGCCGATGATGGGGATGATGGAAAGGAAGACCACCGTCATGAATACGTAAGGCAGGTCGCCGGGCGCGGTCCAGAGCGACAAGTAACCGGCCGAAGCCGACAGGAAGCCAACAAGCAGAGGACCTCGCGCTGATGATCCGGGCTTCATCAGCGCCGCCAGGAGCCACAGTGTCAAAGGCCACGCCACCAGTAGAACCAACCCCGCGGCAATGCGGGTCGAGAGCAGCGCGTTACTGAACACGTCGCGGACCGTACACATGGGGACCTGACCGCCAGTGGCTTCACGCAGGGCCACGAGCTGCCTGATGGACAGATAAACCCCCAAGCCTATGAGGATCGCGGCCGCCAAGGCGCACACGATATGCATGATCGACCACTGAGACTGCGGGGCCGGCGCCGTCTCCTCGATCGGCGTCTCATGCGGATCGGGCATCCCGTAATTCGCGAGCGGCGCATGGCACTTCCAACAACGGTCGAACTCCTCGCTGTTTTGCGCGCCGCAACTGGGACACTTGCTCCCGGTCATGCCGCCTGCGCCAAGATCGCCGCCGCGGAACTCCGGTTCTCTCCCCTGCTTCTCCCTCGTCTCCGGTTTGGCCTCCTGCAGCTTGCGCAAGAGTCGTCTGGCCATGCTGTTGTTGGGATTCCTCTTGACAATGTCCCGCCAGACCTCGATGGCTTCCTCGTATCTTCCGGCGACTTCGAACACCCGCGCAAGCTGCTCGCGGAGTGGAATCTCTTCCGGCCATTCCTCGATCCCGGACTTCAGTTCCGCAATGGCTTCATCGTGCCGCCCGAGGCGGTAGTACGCTGCAGCGAGGTAGCGCAAAACGTTTACCTTCGGCGTCCAGTTGGTCTGCAGAATGAGGAGATGACTCAAAGCTGTTTGATAGTCGGTCGCCATGTACAGCTTCTTGGCCAAATGCCAACGCCGGTCATGGTCGTTCGGGTGCTCCTCGAGGTAGCCCGCCAGATCCCCGACATCGGTCATAATGCTACACTCGCTCTAAACACGTACGTCTCGAGCCTCCTAATGCGTCTATGCCGAAACCCCTTAGCCAGAGGTATGGCTTCTTTGTCAGCAACATCTACGTTTCCCACGTTGTTGTCCCTGACAAAGAAGATAATCCACGTCACTTCTGCTTGCGGGCCTTTTTGCGTCGTGCAATCCGAAGTTTCTTGTGCTGCCGTTGGATCACCGCATTGACCGCCCAGGAGACCACGCCGGCCCCCACCGCGGCTAGGATCATGCCTACTACAATCGGGACTAGCCGGGATGTTTCCGGATAAACGATGCGCCAGGCTGCGTAGATGCCCGGTCCCGACAGCAAGACGAAAACAATCAGCCAGAACACCCAACCTGCCGCGTCGATATTCCACCATGCGCTCTTTGACACTGCTATACGTCCTTCACAACTAACCTTGTCCTGAATCCCACATCTCAAATCTGAGATCTCAAATTCGAGATCTCAAATCCCGATTCCCATTCACGGCGCCAGGCTGGGCCGGCGCCCAACATCGGGCAGCGTCATCCTGAACAGGGCGCCGCCTAGCGGACATCGGCTCACGGTGATCTCGCCGCCGTGCTCCCGGACTGTTTTCCGCGTGACGGCTAAGCCTAGACCCGTTCCCATCGATCCCTTCGTCGAGTAAAACGGTTCGAAGATCTTATTGGCGTATTCTACGGGAATGCCGGGTCCGTTGTCGGCCACTTCCACGATCAAGTCTCGCACGGATCCGGACTCAACAACGCGCGCGACGACGTCTATCCTGCCGTTTCCCGCAGGCACGGCGTCGCCCGCATTCGTTACCAAATTCAGAAGACAGCTAAAGAGACCTCGCGGATCGACGTATACGGGAACGCACGCTTTGGCCGTGTCCACCTCGATGGCCGCCTTTCGCTGCGGGGTCAGCCCCCGGAAAGTCTCTGCGACTTCCTCGACCAAGGCGTTCACATAACACAACTCCCGCAACGGCTCTCGCGGCTTCGAGAAGGCCAGCATGTCCTGCACGAAGATAGACATGCGCTTCACAATCCGGTTGAAGATGGGCCACACGGTATCCAGCAACTCGCGCTTGTTTGTTCGCAAGGCGGTGTCGATGAGTTCCGTGCTGTTGGTCATGCCCGTGATCAGGTTCTTGATGTAATGCGAGAGGCCGGCCACGGCCTCGCCGATGGCCGCCATGTGTTCGGCGCGCAGGTTCTCCTCGATCAGCCGCGCGTTCACGATCGACGAGGCCGCCAGCGTCGCAAACATCTCCATCACGTGAATATCGATGTCCGTGAACGGGCCGCCCCCTTCCTTGTTCAGCAACTCGACAACGCCCACCAGCGTGTCGCGATCCTCGAGTGGAACTGCCAAGAGGGACCGTGTACGAAACCCGGAGATCTCATCGGCCGTCGTATAGAAACGCGGATCCTTGGCCGCGTCTGCCACATTTATGGTTTGCCGGGCGCCCGCCGCTGCGCCCGCGATGCCCTGATCCATCTTGAGTCGCACGTGGCGCTTGAGCGCTTGTTGATCTCCGCTTGCCCCTTGCGCCACCCGGAAGTAGAGCTCCTTTGCCTCGGCGTCATACAGCATCAGAGAACACGCCTCCGCATTCGCGACCTGCTTGCTCTCTTCCATGATCCGTTCGAGCAGCGTGTCGAGGTCCGTGATCACCGATATCACGCGATGAACCCGGTAGAGCGTGTCCACAATGCGCCGCATGTCCTCCGGCGGCACATCGCGCAGCCAAGGGATGTCATGGTCAGTTGCCAAAAACTACGACTCCTCCTCCCAATTGACGATTGAGAATATCGCAATCCTCAATCATCAATCCGCAATCGTCAATCCGCGGCGGCCTCGATCTTCGAGAGGGCATGATAAATGACATCCCCGACGACCTGCAAGCTGTCCGCGCAGACCCGCTCAAGCGTGTCATTCGCCGTATGCCAGTTTCGCAAATGCTCCTCGGAAGACTGGCCGTACGTAAAATCGATGAGGTCGATGGCTGGCACCCCAGCCTGCCGGAATGGTATGTGGTCATCCGTGACATCCTGGGCAAACGGAAGGAAGTAGGCTCCGTATCCTAAGTCCCGGGCAGTGTCCCAGATCGCGCGGGTCAGCCACATCGGGGCGTCCCGGTCGCGTTTGATGCCCAGGTAACAGTCGCCGATCATATCCACATTGATTTCCGCGCGCACTCGAGACAGCGTCCCTTCGTCCCGGAGATGCTTTACAAAAGCGCGGCTGCCATAGAGGCTGTCCGTTTCAGACCACTGTTTGAACGCCTCCTCACCATCAAAAAAGCAGAGCCAGACCGACATCCCCTCGCGCTTCGCTCCCAGCGCGCGCGCCATCTCGATCATCCATGCCGTGGTCGAGCCCCCGTCATTTGCCCCGACAAAAGTGAAGTCGCTGAACCGTTTCGTCTCGTAGTGATTGCTCAGCATGATCACTTCCGGGCGGGATCCCTCGACGACGCCCACAACGTTCACCATCTTCACCTTTCCGAGCGGCGTGTCCGCGTCAAAAGGCAGTTGCCGTACGGTCAACCCGGCTTTCTTGAGTTCCTGTTCGATATAGTCACGCGTTCTCGCCAGCGATTCCGAACCGGAAACCCTCGGGCCAAACCCCACAACCGTCCGAAGGTCCTCAAACGCCCGCTGTCCGTTGAACGGCGACTTCCCCTGCTCCGCCACCGTGCGGCGGGAACCCGCCCCATGCAGCATCCACCTCAGCCCCACCGATGTCACTCCCAGAATGACAATGACCACCACTCCCAGCGTCACAATCACCTTCATGGCCGGCGACTCCATCATACATATCCTCCGTTCGCATGTTATCACGCATCCAGAGGCCCTTGCCATTGCAATGTATTCGCCAAGTGTCAGCATCTATCGGTCACTTACTGAAGCCTTCTTGGCACTGCAACGCTATAGATTCCTTGCCATCTCCGGGCAAGCCTTGTCTTTCTAAGCCCAAGAGCGCAATTGAGAGGCAGTCCGATTTTTCCGAACTTGTGAGGATATCCCAGGTCTCAATATAACGTAGGTCCCATCTCCAGGTGGGACCATAGATTTCGGAGGGAATCATGTTGGTCCCACCTGGAGATGGGACCTACTATGCGCCATGATTGATTTGCTCACAGGCTCTCCAAAATCGGACTGCGCCTGCGTTCAAGAAGATGCCCAAGAACATAGCGTTGTAATGTTAGGTTGATGATGCGGGATCTGAGAAAACAAAGGCGGGACAAAGATGGATATGCGTTTCTTTGCTTCGATGCTGATCCTGTTGGGCGTCGTCCTTATCCTCGGCGGCATCTTGCTCTACTTCGGGGGAAGCCTTTCATTCCTCGGCAAACTCCCCGGAGACATCCGCATTGAGCGGCCCAACGTCAAGTTCTACTTCCCCATGACCACCGGCATCCTCATCAGCCTCATCCTCACCGCCCTCTTCTACCTCCTCTCCCGCTTGCGATAGACCGCATACCCCATCCCCCAATCTCATTCCGCAATCTCCAATCGGCAATCCCCAATCCCCAATCCTCAATCAGCACTCCCTCGCGCTGTCGCTCCCGGCAGGATACGTATAGTAAACTGGCAATGGAACTGGTCGATGAAGGAGCCCATTCCTATGCGGTATCGCATGCGGATCGAGCAAGACGAGGACGGCATCTTTTTGGCGGAGTGCCCGGCATTGCCTGGTCGTGTCAGCGAAGCCAAGACGCGGACCGAGGCCCTGGCCAACATCAAGGACGCGATTGAAGGTTATATCGAGAGCCTCAGGAGACACGACGAACCTGTCCAGTTCAACCGATACCCGGGCGAGTTCCCGGCATCGAGATCCTTCGCCACCACCGCAGGGTTTTTCTAGGCCTGAAAGGGTTCCAGCATGGGTATCACGAAAGAGAAGATGCCGCATACGAGCAATCGCCTTTCGCCCGGGCCTGGGCAACGGATCCGGGCAACTCGTCGTGGGTTTATCAAGAGGGCGATGTGTGCTGCCGCCGCTGTTCCGCTGCTGAGCGGGGCATCCGGTAGAGTGGGCAAGGCCGTCGAGGGCCGCAGGGTTTGCTATGTAGGGTGGCAGGTGGGTGTCACGTATCAGTCGGGGCGACCGCAAGGGCTGGACCGGGACTACTTCCTGCGTTTGCTGGATGAGATGGCGTCCCGGCGAATGAACTTGCTCAGTCTCATGATGTTGAGCTACGGATGCTACGAACCGGAACACGATGGATACGCCTGGCCGGTTCGAAATCGGGCATTGCAGTACTATCAGGATTCCTATTGCGTCAACGGGAGGAAGGAAACCGAGTTCATCCGTGAGATCATCGGAGCGGCGGGCGAACGGCGGATTGAGGTGCAGCTTTTCCTGAATTGGGGCATCTGGAACCCGGAGAAGATGCGCCTGGGCTATCCTTCCGCGTTGGTCCAGACCAATCGAGAAGGACAGTCGGGGGGCTGGCTCCACTGCCCGGATTCACCCGGCGGTTGGCAGGCCGGGCTGGATGAAGTGCAGGATATGCTGGAGTTCTACAACCAGCCCAACGTGAAGGGGTTCGCGTTCGAGCGCATCAGTTACCAAAGCCGCAATTACTGCTATTGTCCGAAAACGCGTGCACGTTTCCACTCAGACACGGGAGGCGACTTGGCCACTGCCGGGGATAAGCGCGCTGATGCATGGAAGAAGGAGCATATTGGCGGGTTGATCGCCGGCTACGTTCGCCACGTGCGCCGAATACGCCCTGGCCTTTCTATCGGCCTGCACACCCAATGCGCGCCGGGCTGGGGCCACGATGCCGCCCGGCTCCAGTCGCACGGGATCGACGTGCTGTTGCCGCACACTATCCAGTTTCAGGAGACGGAGGAGAGTCTTCATGCGCTCCTGCGCCGCCTAGAACCGAATCCGTGCCTGCTGCATTTCTGCACGCGCGACAAGCGTCCCGCCAACTACAACCTGTGGATCAAGACGCCGGAGATCATCAAGCAAGCCTTCGAATGGATACTGCGCTATCCCGGCGACAATCTTGCCGGCTTTCTTTTCTTCAATGAGCCCGCCACGTCAGTCGCCAACAAGGACGCCGTCTACGAGAATCTCAAGCGCTTTGATTGGTGATTCCGCACTTCGGCGCGGGCATCATCAGCCTCATCCTCACCGCCCTCTTCTACCTCCTCTCCCGCTTGCGGTAGCAATTGCGAGGCTGGAGACTATAGACAGGACGCTTGAGGAATGCTGCATTCGTGGTGAACGGTTTGGGATCGGCAGGAGCCCCGCTCTCCCGTAAACTGCAATGAAGTCCGACGCCAAGAACACGAACGGCACGCCGGCCTTATGCCTTGCGCGATTTCAATGCGGCGACGAAGTCATCCACGTCGAAGACGAAGCCGAAGGCTAGGGACACGCGCCAGAGGGCGATCTCCTTGCAGAGTTCGAAGCGGGCGGCGGCCCCGTTTTCGACGGCTGTAGTGGCTTGGCGGAGGGCTGAGCACATGATGCCGTATTGCTGCATCTCGGCCATGCCGCCGGGCGATAGTAAGAGGCACCAGTTGATCGCAAACCCGCAGTAGATGAGGTGGTTGATCTCTCTCTCCTTGCATAGGGCAAAGAGTTGGCGTCCGTTTTCTGCGATGCCTTCGTCGTCGCGCGGCTTTGCCTGTGGAGGAAAGTTGAGGCGGTCGAATCCGCGCTTGATGTCTTCTTCGTTGTGTGTTCCTGGAAATGCATTCGCCTTGCGGAATTTGTCCAGTTCCTCGCGAATGGGATCTTCCTTGGCTTGTTCGGGTTTGGGCGGTTCGGGGCCAGCGAGTTCTACCGCGTGTTTATGGCCCGGCAGGTTCTTGTAGTATTCGCCTCCGCCGACGACGTGGAACAGGGGCAGGTCGGATGCGCGGACGGCCTCGAACAGCGGCGGTAAAACCTTCTCACAGATGGCTTGTGAGCGCGGCAGGTACGGAACGACGCGGTACCATCCCGGAAACTGCTCGCGTGTACCAGCATCCCAGACGTGCATCGACACGACCGCCGTGTGCTTTCTCGAGAATGGCAGCGCCTTCTTCTTCCATCCCCCGAAACCTTCTTCGGGCACCTCTCGTTCGTAATCGGCGTCGAAATGCTGGTAATAGTGGGCGGGGATCATGATCGATTCGTCCATAACGCTGCCTCCATATACCCGGATGTTTGTTGTAAAGGCTTTAGCCTGGAATAAGCATGTTTGTTGTACAGGCTTTAGCCTGGGATCTCGAATACGATTCGCCACCCTAAAGGGTGTACAACAAACACTGGCATGTAATTTCTTGGTAGTATAACAACATTCAAGGGGAGCGGCCAGATGAAACACATCTTGGGCGTCATAGGAAGTCCGCGGCGGAACGGAAACACGCATCTCCTCGTTTCGAAACTTCTCGAGGGGGCGCAAAGCGCGGGAGCGGCGACTGAAACCGTGTTTCTGAATGATCTGCACATCCGCGAGTGCGATGGGTGCCACGCGTGCTGGTCAGGAAGGCCTTGCTCGAAGAACGACGACATGAACCCTTTGTATGCGCGGATCATTGAGAGCGATGTGATCGTGTTCGGCACGCCGGTGTATTGGTACGGCCCGACCGCACTGATGAAAGCCTTCATTGACCGGTTTGTGTACTTCAACTGTCCGGAAAATCATGAGAAGATTAAGGGAAAACCGGTTGCACTGGTCATTCCTTTTGAGGAGGAAAGCATCGAAATGGGCGGACTCGTTGTCGCCTTCTTCGAAAGATGTTTCAAGTATCTCGATATGCCGGTCGCGGGCACACTCCTCGCTCCCGGCGTGACGAGAAAAGGCGACGTCCTTGATAAGCCGCAGTTCTTTGAGAAGGGCTTTGAACTCGGGAAGTCTCTCGCGCGGTAATTCATCCACGAATCACACGAATTGAACGAATCTTCACGGCACCATTGCTCATTCGTGTTATCCGTTCAATTCGTGGTTCTTGTCGGTACGGGATTCGGGACGTAAGCGGCGCGGCAGTGCTTTAGGTAGTTAAGGCCGTGGACTTGGCCGGTCATCTCGAGCTCCTCGCGGTAGACAGGGTCGTGCCACCCTTCGATGTCGATGCTCCCGGCAAATCCGCCGCGGCGCAATTCGGAGATGATGTCCGTCCAGTTGCTGTCGCCAAAACCGGGCGTCCGGTGGAACGCGAACGGTTTGCTTCCGCGAATGCCTTCCTCGCGGATGACGTCCCACAACACGGTGGCGTCCTTGCCGTGGACGTGGAATATCTTCTGGACCCATTTCCGCAACTGCGCCATCGGGTCGATCAACTTTACCATCTGGTGGCACGGCTCCCATTCCAGCCCGATGTTCTCTGAAGGGATTGCGTTGAACATCATTTCCCACGCCGCGGGGCCATGCGCGATGTTCCAGTCGCCTCGATGCCAGTCGCCGCCCATCTCGCAGTTCTCGAAGGCGAGCCGGACGCCTTTGTCTGCCGCACGTTTTGCCAGCGGACCAAACACCTCCGCGAACCGAGGGATACTCTCGTCGATAGGCCGATCCACCACGCGTCCCGCAAACCCGGTTACGAGGTGGCAACCAAACAGATGCGTGGCGTCGATGAGTCGCGCCCAAGCGTCTCGCGACTCGGCATCGACGGGGCGGTCGCCAAGCGGGTTCCCGAACACCCCAATGCAGCTCACAATGGCGTCGCTGCCGGCCAGCACTTCGTTCACTTCCCGCGCCAGCTTCTCCAAGTGCGTCCCCTGGAGCGTCTCCCAAAACGTGATCGAGAACGACTCGAACCCGTGCGGCAGGATCTGCCGGAGGTAGTCCGCGCAATGTTCACCGCCGGACACCAATGTTCCAATGCGTATCTTTTCGGTATACACTTCCGCCTGCTCCTCTCGGTTGTGTTCCACATCACCTTGCCCGACTTGATATTCTACCAATGCCATAGGGGGACAGGCGAATACGGCCGCTGAAGCAGGGCGGAGCCCACCGCTGTCAGCCGGGACCGGTTCCTATCTCCCGTTCGCCGTCGGGCACAGTAGCATTTGATGTCGTGCGTCGCTAATATGGTGCGGGCGTAGCGCAATTACGAGAGAGGGAAGTCATGAAGGAAGGCTACTCTAAGAAAGAATTGCTGCGGCTTGGTCCGCAACGGACGTTCTCCGGCTCGAGTGTGAGTCAAATCGTCTTTCCGCTCGGCGGGATTGGGACGGGGAGCGTCGGACTAACGGGCGTCGGCGGGTTGCGGGACTGGGAGATCTTCAACCGGCCGAACTTTGGCGGCTCTTTCCCGTACACATTCCCGATCCTGTACGCGAAGGAACAAGGGAAGGACCCCCTATGCCGCGTTGTTCAAGGCCCCGTGCCGCCGCCTCATGTCGGCGCGGGCGGCGGCGATCCGCATGCTTGCGGAGAGGGCTTCCCGCACATGGAGCAGTGCACGTTTCGTGGCGAGTATCCGTTCGCGCATGTCGAGTTCAGGAGCCGTGGATTGCCCGTCGCGGTGTCGTTGGAAGCGTACAATCCTTTCATACCGAGCTGTCCGGACGACTCAGGGCTCCCCGCTGCGATCTTTCACTACACGCTGAAGAACAGGACGCACAATCGTGTGAGCGCGACGCTTGCGTGGAGCGTGTTCAATCCGATCGGAAGTATCGGGACGGCTCAATGGGATCGCTGCGCGAATCAGGTTGAGCATGGACTTGGGAAGAACGTGAATGAATACGTCGATCTGGGATCGATCCGCGGGTTGTCGTTCACTTCGAGGAAATGGAACGAAGATCATCCGCGCTTTGGTTCGATGGCCCTCATGACGCCGCAGAAGAACGCCGACGTGATGACGCATTGGCTGCGGGAAGGCTGGTTCACACCACGTCATGACCTCTGGGATACCTTCTCGGCTACAGGCCGTCTGCCGAAACACGAGTACGGACCCAGCGATGAAGAGCAGAGCGATGCCGGCGCGCTTGGCGTGCGCGTTTCATTGAACCCCGGAGAATCGAAGCGCATTACGTTCTATCTCACGTGGTATTTTCCGACCTTCGAGAAGTATTGGCACGATGTTCAGCCCGTATGCGATTCGTCCTGCGGCTGTTCGCCGGGAGAGAAACCATCGAAGCCCGCGTGGAAGAACTATTATGCGACGCAATTCTTGGACGCATTGGACGTGGCCCGCAAACTCCATGAGCGCGAGAGGGTGTTGTACTCGCGGACGAAGCAGTTCCACGACGCGCTCTTTTCAAGCACGCTCCCTCCGTACGTGCTGGATGCGGTATCGAGCACGATGGCCATCTTAAAGACGGCCACGTGCATCCGCCTCACCGACGGAACGTTCTATGGTTTCGAGGGCTGCGCGAACGTGGGTGGGTGCTGTGAAGGGTCATGCACGCACGTCTGGAACTATCAACAGGCGCTGGCCTTCCTTTTTCCAAGTCTCGAGCGTTCGATGCGGACGGCGGACTACACCTACAACATGCGCGACGACGGCGCCATGTGTTTCCGGTTGCAGTTGCCGCTCGGGTCGGCCCCGAACACGTTCCACGCATGCGCCGACGGCCAGATGGGCGGCATCATCAAGACGTACCGCGACTGGAAGATCTCCGGCGACGACGCGTGGCTCCGCCACTTGTGGCCGCAGGTCCGCCGGGCTCTCGAGTATGCGTGGGTCCAGTGGGATTCCGACAAAGACGGTATTATCGACGGCATCCAGCACAACACGTACGATATCGAATTCCTGGGACCGAACCCGCTCACGGCCTGTTTCTATCTTGGCGCGCTCATGGCCGGCGCCGAGATGGCCGGCCACCTCGGAGAAACGGACACGGCGCGGGAGTATCGGGCAGTGTACGAGAAGGGCCGCGCATGGGTGGACGCACACTTGTTCAACGGCGAGTACTACGTGCAGAAGTACAGTCCGGAAAAGGCGCCGAAGTATCAGTTCGGAGCGGGGTGCCTGGTCGATGCCTTGCTGGGGCAGTGGCTCACGAGCCTGTCGGGACTCGGCCCCATTCTCGACGAGGGCCATGTGCGCAAGACGCTGCAATCCATCTTCAAGTACAACTGGAAACGCGAGTTGTTCGACCATGCCAACGCTCAACGGGTTTACGCCCTCAATGACGACGCCGGCCTTATTCTCTGCACCTGGCCGAGGGGAGGCAGGCCCGCCGTGCCCTTTCCATACTCCGATGAGGTCTGGACAGGCTGCGAGTACCACGTCGCAAGCCACTGCATCATGGAGGGCCTGGTCACGGAGGGTCTTTCGATTGTGAAAGGCGCCCGCGAACGGCACGACGGCGTCAAGCGGAACCCGTGGAACGAGTTCGAGTGCGGTCATCACTATGCGCGGGCGATGTCCTCTTATGGATTGCTGCTTGCGCTCTCCGGGTTCACGTTCAACAAGAGCACGGGCACGCTCGGATTCGAGCCTCGCGTCCACCACGGGAATTTCCGAACCTTCTGGGCCCTGGACGGCGTGTGGGGCACATACGCGCAAACGAAAAACGGGGCTGAACTCTCCGTGGTGTTCGGGAGCCTGATTCTGAACCGGCTGGATCTGCCCGGATTCGGCAAGCCGGGCCCCGTTCGCCTGGACTTGGGAAAACGGGTCATCAATGCGGAGATCGACGAGTTCGGCTCCATTACGTTTCGGCGCGAAATCTTGCTGAAACCGGATGACAGACTGCTCGTCAAGGCCATGAAGTAGGTCCGAAACGATTTCGGACCTACAGACTGCAAGATGCGCGGTGGAAATACCGACAGGGCCTCAGTAGAATCCTGTCCGTGCGACATCGGGGCGGGAAGCGCATTGCCTGCGTGGCGCATTCATTGGGGTGGCCTTGAAACCCTTATTCCGCGCCGAGTGTCTAAACTGTCGGGTGTGACGTAATAGCTTGCAGTATTGTTATTTGGAGGGAATCATGAGCTTCCGGCATTCTTGGGGAATCGCGATTCTTCTAAGTGGATGTGCTCTCTGGGCCGACGATTCCGCGGTGACCGTCAAAGAAGCCGCACCCGCACCGGCGGAGACGCCCTCGCCGGCAATCCCCGGTTACACGCCTTCCGCGCCGGCGCCGGGCGAGACCGTGACGCCGGGCGATGTCTCCTTGACGGAAGAGCAGATGAAGCTTCTGAACCAGAAGATCGACGTGGGACGCGTTGACATCGATCGGCTGCGCGATATCATCGAGGAACAGGAGAGCGGCGAGCCGCTCCGCATGTCCTTGGATGACT
>Ga0315279_10003554_pt1 | contig 21602 bp, 23 predicted proteins | sample YL17G06_20_MG_FD_203694 | JGI IMG/M metagenome (GOLD analysis project Ga0315279, IMG submission 203694) | Sediment microbial communities from Yellowstone Lake, YNP, Wyoming, USA - YL17G06_20 | ecosystem: Environmental > Aquatic > Freshwater > Lake > Sediment | place: USA: Wyoming | collected... | reverse complement strand
CAATCAAACAAAATGCTATCACCGCCTTCTTCTGCGCCGCTAACTGCACAAGGAGTCTATTGCCTCCGCTGCCGTTATTTCGCATATTCTGTCCCATATCTTTATGAGTTTGTAGTTATGAGTTGTTAGTTCGTAGACTACGAACAACGAACTACGAACAACGAACTATGAACAACGAACTATGAACAACGAACTATGAACAACGAACTATCCCTTTACAGCTTCTGCTCTGTAATAAATAACTGTCTTTGTCTGCATAGTCACTTCGCCGCTAAAGTCGCCGTCATTCTCGAGTTTCACCTGCTCAACGCGGACAAGCCGGTCCAGCGATTGGAGCTGCTTATAAAATTCGAATATCTTTGCCAATCTGCCCTTACACTGTATATCCAGCGGTATGCAGTTTAATTCACCGGCTCTTATTTCCTCACCGGGCGTAACGACCTGTCCTCCGAGATTATACTCGTTCATTAAATCGGCAATCCTTTGCAAAAATCCGCCGAGAGCCCGCTGTGCTGGTATGTTTATCTCGAAGTTTGCGACCGCTTGTTGCAGCGAAAGTTTCTGTTCTTTGAGCACAGGCAGTTGTTTGCCTTCTGCCTCGCCTTTAGTAATAACAACCATCCGGGCAGCCCCATTGCCCTTGGCAGCCCTTATCCTTTTTTGTAAAGGCAGATACCTAAGCAGCACAAATCCGCCTATTATCGCTGCGGCTATAACAAATATCGTTATCTGTTGTCTTTCTCGAAAAAACATATCCGTTTTCACCTTTATTGTTCACGGTAATTCGCCAGGTAGCAGCTTATCTCAAACTCACTTACCTGAACGCTCTTGCCGGATTCCCGAACATCCCTTTGGGCATCCCGGGTTTTTTCACCGGTGCCCGCGCCGGGGGCCAGCAAAGGATAATTCGCTGCTTTTACTTCGGCATTGCGCGAAAACGACGGCACAACCTGACAAAAATACGGCGAATCTTCTAACTTGCATATCAGTGCCGCCACGTCGCCGGCATCTGCGGCTATGCCTCGTAATACCACCTTGAATCGCACGTTACCGAGCGGCAAGCCCTTCTCGTTAAATATCGGCAGAGCCACTCTCACTACAGAGCTGTTGTTCGGTTGCGTATTTTGCCTGTCCGTTCCGCCTGAGACGGACTCGGCGATAAACTCAATCTTGCTAAGTGCAATCTTTTTATCAGTCAAAAAACTCAATTCAGCCAGGACACTTGCTACATCAATCCTGGAATCAATCTGTTCTATTGCTCCCGCTTTCTTCTGCAAGTTCATAATTTCGGTTTTGAGCATCGTGAACTCTCGTGATACATTTTCCGCCTGCATCTGTCTGACGGCGGCTTGCGCAAACTGGGTTTTAGCTTTTAAAATCGAATGGGTGGCGGCAAAATTCCATACCATCATCACGGCAAATACCCCGCCCAAAGCAACATACTGGGTGCGATAACCCGTCTGCCGGCGTTTGCCGCTTTTATACCATTCTGGAAGGAAGTCGATTTCTTTCATAATTATCTGGTATCCGATTTTGCGTTTTTTGTTCCGTTCCAGCCCTTAAGACTAAGCCCGACAGCCACCGCCCACTCACAAAGCAGCCCTCTCCTGTCACTATCAAAGTTCACGTGCGCTCCTTCGCTCGACAAATCGAATCCTCTCAAAGGCTGAGCCACCTCAATCTCAACCGTCAATTGTCTCCTTAAAACGTTAAGCAGAATATTTTCGTATGCCTCCCCGCCGGTAAAAATTGCCCGCTCCACACGCTTGCCTCTGAATGTCACCGTGTAGTATCTCAAACACAGCGATATTTCTCTTGCCAGCTCTTCAGCAACCGCACTTATGGCATCTACAATTACCTGCCGTGTCGCGGCATCGAGTATTTGACCATTGCCGTCAGATGCTTGCGCAACCGGACCCGACTGGGAGATACGAACCCCTTTTTCCGTCCGAAGCTTATCCCGCAGCATCTGGGCTTCACCAGTCTTAATACCTAATCTTGTTGCGATTTCCTGGTTAAATTTTTCTCCGCCTATGGGTATCTGTTTGACGAAGCTAATCTCTCCTCCACGACCGAACACGACCACAGTCCACTGGCTTCCAACATCCACAAAAACGAGCGTGCGCTCCCTATCCTCCTGACGTCTCAACGACCTCTCGAATATTCTAAACAATGCACATGGAACTGTATCTATTGCTACCGGCCTGAGGCCGGCTTCTTCAAGCATCTGGATATGGCTCTTTATTGTTTCATTATCCGCAGCGAACAGTATCAACTCATTCTTAGTCTCCTCACCCTGCTGAACATCGCCGGCAACCATATAGTCCATAGCATCCTTGTCCGGGTTTAACCCAAAACGCTGAACAACCTCCTTCTTCAAAGATTGCTCTATTTCCTCAGTCCCTGTTTCACCCAATCGCAGACTGGTTATTTTTAACCCGTCATTTGGCAGACACGAAACGACATCTCTTCCCCGGAAGCTGCCATCAGCCAGCATTCGCTTTACAGCCGAAATAACAGCGGCTCTTCTGGCCTGGCTGTCGCCATCTATGCCGGCATCAATCAGCGTCTTGCCTGCTGCAATAACACTTATCTGCCCGCCGTTCATTGCCAGTTGAATCATCTTGACGGAGCTATGGCCTATGTCCAATCCTATGGGGCGCAGACTTCGATTTCTCAACCTCAAACCAATCATTTACGTTTTGCCCTCATCAGCCCGTAATCGAGATAAATCCTGTAACGGGCTCCACAGTAATCGTTACGGTTGTACTACCTGCCTGCAGTTTGATAACTCCCTTGTTCAAAGGATTGTTATCAGCGTTGTAGGGACTTCCGAGATAATCAAATTTGACTGTGCTTTTTCCATCGAAATCAACATCGGTAATATCAACCTTATCCAGCCCTTTATCTCGAAAACCAATAACGTAATTGAACCCCTTTTTCACAGGATGTGCTATCACGCTGCCAGTTTGGTCCTTTATAATACTGTAACTGTCTGTGTTCTTATCAAACACCACTGAAAAATACTGGCCTCTGGCGATTGCCATACTCTTGGCGTATTCAAGGTCGGCGGCAACCATATTGGCCGCAGACCTGATTTGCACACTGCCTGCCGAAGTCATCATCGGTATCGCCGTCATCGCCGCTATCGCGAGTATCACAACCACGATTAGAATCTCTATCAGCGTAAAACCGCTTCTTCTGCGCAATGAACCATCCTCGGTTTCTCGAGCGTGATACAAACAGCGCAGCCCTGCCGGTAAATTTGTTAACCCTCGCATCCTCATTGACCTTCTTTCTCCGTCCTGATACATCACTTCTCTTCCACCCTCCTTTTTCTGCCACAAAAAAGCACAAGAATACCAAAATTTAATCAATAATTTTTCTGTGACTTTTGTGCCTTTTCGTGGCTACTTTACCTTTCTTTTTTCGGCCTCTTTTCGGTGCATCTTTAGTTTCTCGTCGCTCGTAACCAGTCGCTCGTCGCTCGAACTTCGTCATTCGATATTGGATATTCTTGGGGGCTCTTTTCCACATAGCGCAAGCCGCATAGGTGTCAAATCTAATACCTTCTACGGTTAAGGCCGACAAAACTGGTATAGTCGTCAAAACAATTCGGCAGGAACTAATGAGCTATTCCGATATTTTGTGAATACCAGGATATGTAATTTATATTTCTAAACCACGTGGGATTTTTGCTTTCACCGTATATAAAGGCCGATAAGCATCTTTACTTTCGGTCCGATAAATTGCCTTATTCTCTTTTGACACTTCTAAAAAATGCTCCGCCGGCGGGGCTCCATCTTTTCTGCTTACCATCCGGCGCCGGCGGCAGTTGAAACGAAGCCTTAGCCGGCTCTGCCGTGATGACGACATTGCCGTTGCCGCTTATCCCGCCGGTTCCGATTATAAACAGCGCACCGGAGATTTTCGCTTCAGTTCCATTGTCAACCGATAATCCATTTGCCGTCTGGGCAAAACCATTGACTTCCAATACCGCTCCATTTTTCAGCGTTAATTTGTTGCCGACCAGCAAGGCGGGAGAATTCTTTACAGCGGTGATTTTGATTGTGCCGCCATTGATGACAAGATTGCAATCAACGACAATCCCGTTCACCGTTAGATTTTGACCGATTAGCTCCACGTTGCCGTTGGAATCAGGAACGTAGGGTGGTGTTGGTGTAATAAAATTGCTTATATTAAGTCCGGGATTGACAACACCGACCGCTTTGTCAGTGCCATATAGTTGGCCTGATTTAGTACCGCTGCCCGAAAGACCGGCGGCAAAAATGTCGCCATTTACGGTGCCGTTATTCGTTAAATTGCCGCCACAATAGACGTCTCCGTTAATCACGGTAGTATTTGATATTATCGTGTCGTTGCTTGTCCAGTATGCGATACACGGGTCAAGCCGTAACTGTGCCCTTATGGTGCTTTGCCCAATTTTTTCGCCGTCTTTTTCCCTATAAGCGTGAGAAGTTATCTGATAATTATACTGCCCAAGTTTGGTCACACTTATATCGTAGTAATCATCACTGCTCTCAACCAACTGCTGGCCGATGGCTTCCCAATTGCCCAAAAAGTCATTGTTACTGGGTATCAATCCCCTGGCGTGTTCCAGGCCGGACTCAGCTAAATAATCCATTTGCGTCCGAAGCAGCATATTCTCGCCGCAGGTCAGCTCTATATCGCTGCGAGATAAATACCCCAGCGACAGAACCGTTATTACCATAACAATAAATAATACCACAAGCAGTGCTACTCCTTTGCGATTGATTATTGGCAATGCTCCGTAGAAAAGGGTTGAGGATGTCATTTCGAGCGAGCCGCAGGCGAGTCGAGAAATCTGTTTTTGAATAGATTTCTCCGCTTCGCGTCCCTTGGGGACGCTTCGGTCGAAATGACGGTGGGTCTTTTCTACAGAGCATATTGGCAATTGATTATTGATTATTTTTTTAGTCATCGTCTCTAACAACAATGCTCAGACCATCGGCACTTAGCAGATTCCCGGCCCAGCCACGGAGTCTGGCACTTATCTGATATTGATGCACAATACCGCCTTCGACAAGGTCAAACGAGATATTTACAAACTTGCTTCGCGGCGGTAACACGTCGAAGCTAAACTGCACGTTGCTGCACTGCGGTATCAATTGTGTAAAGGTCGCACTGCTGCAGTATGGCGTCCACCAGTTCGTTGCACGTCCTTGGATAGCGCCGAGATTTATCACCGCACTATTAGAAAAAGGAAACTCTGTAAGCTGTAAATGGTCCTTGCCCGGCCCTCTCTCGATATAAACCAGTTCGCCGATATTGATTTTCACATCATTATTATCATCGGCCCGCCAGAGGACAAAATCATCAGCGGTCGCCCCACATATAAGCTTGCAGTGCCGGACGAGCTCCGAAACCCGAAGCGTCGCATAACGCACCTGCGTCTGCTTGTAGCCGGTATCGTTGGTAGCATCGTTTGCCCTGCTGAGAGCAAACGCAAGCGTAGCAACAGCGCCCAAAACCACACCGGTAACAACTAAAGCAACCAGCAGTTCAACGAGAGTAAAACCTCTACAATTAAATCCGCCAGACTTATGGCGGATAAATGCCGGCGATAATCTTCTTGTCCTGCTCATCTGTTTTATTTACTCACGAGCCGATTTATAGTCGCAATCTGCTTACCGCTGTAATAGACCCGCACCGTCACGCGAATAAATATCGGCTCCGTCGCTCCTCCCTGTTGAGGCACATAAACATATTCACAGCTAACACTTCTGCTGAATTTAGCATATTGTGTATCGGTAAATACAACCCCGCCCGCACTTTTTACCTGAACCTGCGACTCGGTATAATTATACTTGGTGACTATATCGTTAAACGGCGTACTGATAATCTGCTCCATCAGCTCGCCGGCCAGCTTGGCGCCCAGGGTCCTGCGCATACCCTCGGCCCGCACTGCTGCGCCGCTGGTAAATGGAAGCAGGACACCTGCGGCAGCGATACCCAATACAACGGTAGCCATCATTGCCTCAGCGAGGGTGAAACCCCTGTATCTGGCCATGTGGGGTCCTCTACGACTAATAGTCATAGTACCTTTTTCCACCACTATCGGTTCCAGTATTATCGGACCGCATCTCGGAAGTGGCGGCCTTGTATATCCAGCCGTGGCTGTCGTCGGCATTTGCCGGAAAATCCTCGCCATTGCCGAGCATCTGAACGCTATTTTTGCCGTTAAAGGGATTAACGGGTATTTTGGACAGATATGGTCCACGGCTAAATCCTGGCGTACCCATGGCCGCTGTTTGGCCACTGTTATTACTGGATAGTGTCGCCTGCTCAACGAAGGCCTGCTCTGTCGGTGCACCGGAGCTTTGACCATTGGGGTAGCCGGGTCCCACTTCCAGATGCTGGTATTTGTACACTAATACGACCCTGCGAAGAAGCTGCAAATCCACTGCGAGGGCACTTTGTTTAGCTGCAGTGCTGCTACTCGCAATGGCCGGTATGACGATTGCGGCCAGGATGCCAAGCAAGACCACTACTACGAGTATCTCAATAAGCGTAAATGCTCTTGCTTTTCTCATAACCCGTCCTTTTTGTTTTAGGTGTTGTTTCGTCCACATTAAAAAGGCTGACCGGCTTGCGGCAATCGCCTCAGCATGGTCAGCCCGTTTTTCTACTTCATTGTTTTCGCCGGGCTTATACCGGCACCTTATGCCGTGTAAATATTCACGGCACAGTCGCTCCAAATCAGCAATTAGAGCTGTGAATGTTTACCATCACCACCAGTATCGTCAGCTTGGAAAGCACCGGTTGTAGAATCAAATCTCCAGCCATCTGTATTCGCTCCCGCGGCAGCCCCACCCAGACGAACCGTATTCAGGTCGTTGAACTGATTGGTCGGAATCTTCTGCAGATAGGGACCATAATCGGTACCAACGGCGCCGGCGACATCGGTCTTGCCCGTCATGGCCTCCACCCACGTGGCGGTGCCTGCCCCAGGCAGCTGGTCATTGTGCTGAATCTTATACAGCTCGATTTGCGAACGCACCGTTTGAAGGTCGGTGCACAGACTCGACGTCTTGGCTTCGGTGCTGGCCTCGGTAAACTGTGGAATCACGATAGCCGCCAGAATACCCAGGATGACCACCACTATCAGAATTTCCACCAATGTAAAACCACTTTTTGCTTTCATTTTTTACCCCTTTTCCTAAAAAAACCTTAATTCATTTCTTGTTTGGTAAAACACCCAACATCCAAAAATCGCTTTTTCACAATGCGAGTATCGACCTAATCGATACACGACTTAACTACCCATAGTACTATTGTTGTAAGCTGTAAGCCCTCCCATAATAGAGAACACCGAAAAATGCCTGCAAAAATTACTTCGACAATTTATCCGCCAGACGCACGGCGGATTTACCCCCATATTTATCTGACAGGAAAACTGACCACTATTACGTCCGAAAAAATTTAAGCTCGCTCCTGTCAGAACCTGCCATAAATATCTAAAGAAAGTATAGAATACAAACCTTCCGCTGCCAAATTTTCTGACATACCAACTCAAAACACAGCAGGATTTTTTACATAACCTCTCCGCCCTTACAAATCTAATCACAAAGAATGTAATATTCTGGAACGGCTGATAAACAGCGCTCAGTAATCAATATATTGAGGGAGATTTTTGATGTGTATTAATCTTTGGGTTTTGCCGGCGTGCTCAAGGGCTATCCGAATGTAATCAATAGCCCGCAAGGCCGATTCAATCTTATCGGCCCACTCAATCAGAACCACCGACTGCGAATAACAAAAATCATCGAAGCCGAGCATCTCAAACTCCGCAACCGAATTCAGCCGGTAAGCATCTATATGGTAAATATCGAACCGGCCTGAATATTCATTAATTAGAACAAAGGTGGGACTGTTGACCTGTTTGCTGTCCTTGGCCCCTGCACCGGCTGCAATCCCTTTAATCAGATGTGTTTTGCCGCTTCCGAGCGGCCCGCAAACAGCTATAACCTCGCCGCCCTTTAGCTTTTGGCCTATCCTGCGCCCAACTTCAATTGTCTGCTGGGGCGAGTGCGATGTAATCTCTAAATCCATAACCAGTGCTAAATATGCAAAACTACTGCTCTGTCACGTGCGATTTGAGGGATCGTCATTGCGAGGCCTGCATAGCAGGCCGTGGCAATCTCATGTATTGAATGATAGGGATTGCTTCGCTTCGCTCGCAATGACATTTATCAATTAACCTGTGATGAAGCACTACCGTCTCAAATGGTCGTAGCCCTTTGCTTCCAGCTTCCTAATCCGGCCATCCGGCATTTTTATCTGCATTTTTTTGGTGCTGGTAATAACGCCGATTTTTGTAATCGGCGCAGGTTCATCCCATCTCGTCAACAATACTTCACACTCTTTTGGTCCGAGTGTAAAAAGCAATTCAAAATCTTCGCCGTCATTGAGCGCTGAGCTCAACGGGTCTTTGCTCCTTCGGGCTTCATTCGAAATCGGAATCTGCTCTGCATATATAATAGCTCCCACCCCGCTTTGCCGACAGATTCGGTTAAGGTCGCTGCTAAGCCCATCGCTGATATCAATCATTGAATGGACTGTTACCATTTGAGCGATTTTTATCGCCTCTTTAACTCTCGGCTCAAATTTCAAATGCCTCCCGTAACCTGCACCGCCAAGCGCACCTGTCACGCAGATGTTGTCACCAACCTTCGCACCCGACCTTCTTATTGGCTCGTTTCCCGCACACCTGCTGAGCATCGCCACACTTATCGCAAACGGCTCTTTTCCTTTCCATCTCGTAATATCACCGCCAATAAGCGCACAGCCAAACTTATCGCCGGCAAGAACAATCCCCGAATGAAGCTGCTTTAACTCTCTGGCACCAAATCCTTTCGGCAGCGCAACGGACACGACCGCCGCAACAGGCACCGTCGCCATCGCCGCACAATCGCTCAAATTCACCGCCATTGCTTTATATCCAACCTGTTTTAGAGTTGTTTTCTTCAGGTCGAAATGCACTCCATCCAGCAGGATGTCGGTGGTAATAAGAACCGACGTATCCTCCCCCAGCCGAATCTGGGCCATATCGTCGCCAATTCCGATAGGAAAATCTGCCGTGGACAATCTGCTCCGACGGGCAAACCAGGCGGTTATCTGGTCTTCACCGTTACTCATCGCCGTCCCAACTGTTCGTTCCAGTATGCGACCTGCCGTTTTGCCTGCTGCGGCCCGGCTGCGCCTTCGGTAACGTATTTCTTGACAACATTTGCAGCGCCGAGATTTTCATACACGTCCGACCCAACCGCAGGGCAATGCTGCTTGAGCTCATCTAAACTGAGGTTAGACAATTTTTTATTTACCTTCTCGCAGTAAGTAACCAGCAGCCCGACAATGCCGTGCGCCTCACGGAAGGGGACGCCTTTTCCAACTAAATACTCCGCCAGACCCGTGGCATCCAGAAATCCTTCCTCCAGCCCGGCAGAAATCCTCTTTGTATCGAATCTCGTATGCGAAACGACCCCTCGCATCATATCCAGACAAGCTTCGACCGTATCACTGGCGGCAAAAACGTGGACCTTGTCTTCCTGCAAATCGCGATTATAACCCGACGGCTGGGCTTTTAGAATCGTCAGCATAGCAATCAATGACCCATAGACTGAACCGGTTTTTGCACGAATCAGCTCCAGAACATCGGGATTGCGCTTCTGCGGCATCATACTCGATGAGGTGCAGAAGCTGTCATCAAGCCGCACAAACCCGAACTCACTTGAAGAGTAGATTATCCAATCCTCGGCCAATCGTGACAGGTGCGTCGCAATGAGCGCACAATCGAAAATAAATTCCGCACAAAAGTCCCTGTCGCTTACCGCGTCAATACTATTGTAGCTGATGTCGGAAAAGCCCAATTGCTTTGCCGTGCTTTTTCTTTCCAACGGCAGTGTTGACCCGGCCAGCGCTCCGCAGCCCAGCGGCGAAATATCAAGCAAAGTTCTGCAGTTTTTCAGCCGAATAAAGTCACGCTCAAACTGCTCTACAAAACTTAATAAGTAAGAAGCGATAACTATCGGCTGGGCACGCTGCAGATGCGTATAGCCCGGCATTACATCTTCGGTGTGTTTTTCCGCCAGTTTAACAAATGCCTTTTGAAGCAGCGTTATTTTGGCCTGCAGTATCTCTATCTGGTCTCGCATCCAGAGGCGAATGTCGGTAGCAACCTGGTCGTTGCGGCTTCTGCCGGTATGAAGTTTCTTGCCCGCCTCGCCGATTCTTACTGCCAGTGCGGCCTCGATTGCCATGTGTATATCTTCGAACTTTTTTTCAAATTTGAACCGGCCTTCCGCGATTTCCTGCGATATCTCGATAAGGGCATCTTTGATGGTCTTGAGCTCATCCTTGGTAATCAGCTTCTGGTCAGCCAACATCTGCGAATGAGCAATAGAGCCGACAATGTCATATTTATAAAGACGCTTATCTATAGACAGCGACTCTACAAAATCGACCGTAAGTTTATCCGGCTCACCCGCCAGCCGTTTTTCCCAGCTTTTTTCCGGTTCAACCATTTTGCCATCTCCAAAAACAAAATCCTTTTTGCAAATCATACGCCCCGCCCCCACTCTATGTCAAGCTCAACATCCGGCAGCGCTCGATATTCTGCACCTCACTCTTGCAACCAGACCCTGATTATATTATCCTGCTATATTCGAATATGAAATGAAGTAATAAGTGTTACGGAATATAATAGCCAGTAATGTCACAAAAACTTCTCATAACCAATTGCAGACTGTTTAATGCGCCACAGGAAACTACTTCCATCCTCATCGAAAACGGCACCATTACCCGGATTGGCCAAATCAATCCTGCCCCCGGCTGTGAAAATGTACTCGACGCCCAGGGCAGAATAATCGCCCCCGGCTTCATCGATATTCACATTCAGGGTGCTGGCGGTGCCGATATACTCGACGCAAATCCCGATGCTCTAAAAGCCATATCGCAAACCTGTGCACGCTTCGGAACTACCAGCTTTCTCGCTACAACCATATTCAAACCAAATCAGAAAAATCAGCATCTCTCGCTTACCGCCCAGTATGTAGGCCGGGACCTTGGCGGCGCCAATCTGCTCGGCATCCATCTGGAAGGCCCATTTATTTCGCCACAAAAGAGAGGAATGGTCCAGCCCGATTGTCTGGCCTCTCCATCCTTACAACTTTTAGACAAAATACTGGATGCAACAAACGGCCGGCTCAAAATTATGACAATCGCGCCTGAACTGCCTGACTGCCTGCCGGTAATTCGACGCCTGGTAAAGTCCAGCATCATCGCATCTTTCGGCCACTCAAACGCCACTTACGAGCAAACCCTCGATGGTTTCGAGGCAGGAATCTCCCACGTAACTCATCTGTTTAACGCGATGCCCTCGATACACCATCGCTCACCTGGCCCGCTTATCGCCATTTTTCAAACAAAACAGGTAACCGCCCAGCTTATCGCCGACGGCGTTCACATACATCCAGCCGTTCTAAAACTCACTTTCGAGATACTCGGCCCGAATCGCATCATACCAATCACAGACGGTATGCAGGCGATGGGACTTGGCGACGGCAAATTCATTTACAACGGCCTCGAATACGAATCAAAAAATGGAACCGCAAGATATAAAGACGGCACCCTTATAGGAACTGCTCTGGGCATAAGCCAGCTTCTGGCAAGACTTATGAATTTTACAAATTGTCCGCTCGATGTGGCAATCAAGACCGTTACTGAAAACCCTGCCAAACTTTTAGGTCTTGAAGACAAAAAAGGCGCCATCGCACCAGGAAAGGATGCAGACCTGGTTTTGCTTGAGCCGGACTGCTCCGTCCACACAACCATTGTCGCCGGCAAAATCGTTTTCCAAAATGCCCCGTAGAAAATAAAGGATGCTGTATGGCTATCAAAGTGCTTGGCCTGTCAACAAGCCCAAGAGAAAATGGTAACAGCGACCTGCTTTTACGTCAGGCACTTGCCGGCGCACAATCCGCAGGGGCGCACCCTGAATATATCCGTTTGTCCGATTTGAATATCGCCCCGTGCAGAGAGTGTAACTGGTGCTACACTACCGGCACGTGCCGAATTGAGGACGATTACCAGGTTCTTTCCGGGAAACTACTCAATACGGACCGGCTTATCTTCGCAACCCCCATATTTTTTATGAGCGTCTGTGCCCAGGCAAAGACCCTTATCGACCGCAGCCAGTGTCACTGGGCAAATAAGTACATATTGAAAAAACAGCTTATCACAGCCGGACAGGACCGGCGGGCAATGGTCATCGCCGTAGGCGGCTCAAAAAGCACAAAAATGTTCGACTGCATCCGGCTGACGATGAAGTCTTATTTTAATTCACTCGAAATGCGATATGCCGCCAATTTGTTTGTCAATAAGGTCAGCGACGCCGGCCAAATCCAGAAACACCCCTCCGCCTTAAAAGAGGCCTTCCGCCTCGGCAAAGAGCTAATCACTGCTCCCACTCCGCCGGAAAAACCTATCGACATTGAATTGACCTGACTTATCGTTTTTCCTTTTAGGTTTTAGCTTTACACCTATGCCATCAAAATCTGCCAAAATTCTGCTGATGGGCCTGCCGGGGTGTGGAAAAACAACAGCGATATTGAAAATTATTGCCGGTCTTGAACACAAAAAACTGGCGGGCTTTTATACGCAGGAAATACGCGAAAAAAATATACGCAAGGGCTTCCGCTGGAGGCGCCTTGACGGCCCTGAAGGCATTCTCGCTCACATTGACATCAAAAGTCCTTTCAAGGTCGGCAAATACCGCGTAGATATCGCTGGCTTTGAAAGGTCGGTCGTGTCTGTTTTAGACGTCGATAAAACCGATGCCGATTTATTTATCATTGACGAAATCGGCAAGATGGAATGTCTATCGGAAAAGTTTGTCACTGCAGTTCGCAGACTTTTCGCATCCGAAAAGCCGGTATTAGCTACCGTAGCTCAAAAAGGTGCAGGCCTGATTTCAGAAATAAAAAATTATCCAGGCACAAAAATATTTAATTTGAGCCGTCAGAGCTATGATAAAACTATCGCTGAAATCCTGCAAATCCTTCTGGCTGTAGGAGAACCCTTATAATATACTGTTATGCTGTCGGCAGAAATGAACGTATGAAACTATTGGCATCTATATTCCCAAACGGTGATTGGCAGCCATTTAACCAAACACAGCCAATAATAAATAGAAAATAATCAATTAAAATGGGTACGATAATCACTCTTCCTGAGCCAAACAATGATGGCCAGATGCCGCTGGAGAAGGCAATAGCCGCCCGGCGGTCGCGGCGGGATTTTTCGCCGCAGCCACTTACGTTTGAGCAAATCGGCCAACTGGTCTGGGCAGCCCAGGGCCAGGACCCCGCCAGCAGGTATCGCACCGCACCATCAGCCGGCGCAACTTATCCTCTGGAGCTTTTTGTCGTTGCCAGCCAGGGCCTGTTTTGCTATTTGCCTGCCAAACATTCGCTCGAAAAACACTCAGGCCGGAACCTCCGCGCCGCACTTGCCTCTGCCGCCTGGGGACAAAACTTTATCGAAGAAGCGCCGCTGACGCTGGTTTTCACCGCTGAGTTTGCCAGAACAACCAGACGCTACGGCGAGCGCGGCATCCGTTACGTTTATATGGAGGCCGGCCACGCCGCCCAGAACGTCCACCTCCAGGCCGAGTCACTCGGGCTTGGCTCTGTCGCCGTTGGCGCTTTCGATGATGATTCTGTCAGCAAAGTCCTGTCGCTGCCGGACCACCTCGAACCTATCTATATGGTTGCGGTGGGCTATCCTCGCAGGTAATTACAAGGTAATCTCCAATGTCACAGAATTGGGCCGACAACATCGCACAGAAGCTCATAAACCAGAACCTCATACAAACAGGCACCTGTTTGATTCTCGGCGCAGCGGATACCGGCAAAACCACGCTCGTAGCGGCTCTGGCAAAACGATTAGCTCCCAGCCGGCCTGTCGGCATTGTCGATGCAGACATCGGCCAGTCCCACATAGGACCGCCCACAACGGTCGGATGGGCAGTCGCCGCTAATCCGCCGCCGGCGGACTTATGGCAGCTTCCCACTGCCGGCATCAGTTTTGTTGGCGATGTAACGCCGGTCGGCCATCTGCTCCAGTTGACCGCCGCCATTATCCAGTCTGTCAATCAGGCATCAAAAACTGCGGAGCTGATAATAGTCGATACGCCAGGTTTTATCAGCGGCTCCGCAGCAAGCGCTTTATGGTGGACGGTCCAGCGAGTATTAAAGCCGACCTTGATTCTGGCAGTGCAGCGAGAAAGCGAACTGGGTGACATTCTTGCAGGGCTGCGCCATTTTGATTCGCATCTGGAACCGGTTAAGTGCTCATCGCAAATAAGAACCAAATCGCCGGAGGAACGGCGAAACTATCGGCAGAGCCAATTCAACAGGTACTTTCGAGACTCAATCCTTCATAACATAAACCTAAGTAACATAGCAGTCCAGGCAACCTGGAATTTAAGCCGAACTAATCCCATCTCTCACATAGCCGCATTGAGAAACCAGGATGGTACTGATGTGGCAATAGGTATAATAAAAGACTGGCAGCCCGATAAAAACACCGCCGTCCTCAAAGCTCCACAACTCGATATGCGGCAAATCTCCTGCCTTGTGCTCGGGGCTGCCGCTATAGATATTGCCGAGAGCTGATATGGAAACCGTTTTTATTGATGGCAGCACAGGCGAGGGAGGAGGCCAGATACTGCGAACGAGTCTGGCATTATCCTGCATTACCGGCAAAAACCTGCGCATCGAAAACATCCGCGCCGCCCGCCGCAATCCGGGCCTTGCAAAACAGCATTTAAGCTGCGTTCACGCCGCCACACAAATCTGCAATGGCGGCTGCGAGGGAGCTACTCTTGGCTCAAGAACACTGGATTTTCAGCCCGGCCCCATCCGCGGCGGCAATTATCATTTCGACATTGGCTCCGCTGGCTCCGCAGCTCTGGTAATCCAAACCATTCTGCCCGCTTTATTTTTGACTGACGGACCTTCGACAATTACCGTTACCGGCGGCACTCATAACCCGCTGGCCCCGCCGTTTGACTTCCTTTGCGAGACCTTTTTGCCGGCTGTCGCAACGGCCGGCTTCCACGGCAACTGCAAACTAATAAAACACGGCTTCTATCCTGCCGGTGGCGGAAAAATAACCTTTGAAATCCAACCCTGGGAAAAACAACCTGATAAAATAATCGACCTTTGTGAGCGAAGTGAACAATTTGAAATCCACGCCCGGATATGCATCGCAAAACTCCCCGAACATATCGCCCAGCGTCAGGAAAAACTACTACTCCAGAGCAATCTCGATATCCGGAATGTCGAACACATAGAAGCAAGCGATTCCGATGGGCCGGGAAATTGTGTGATGCTCCGGCTTAGCGGTGCTGGCAGGATAACGGTATTTACCGCATTCGGAATGAAAGGCAAACCCTCACAGCAGGTAGTCAGCGAGGTCGTCAATCTGGCCAAAGACTTTCTGGCAAGCAGAGCCGCTGTTGACCAATTTTTAGCCGACCAGCTTCTAATCTATATGGCATTGGCAAAGGCCGGCTGTTTCACAACTAATGAACTCTCCGCCCACCTTTTAACAAATATGGAAGTGATAAAGAAATTCCTCCCCATTGGTTTTACCATAGACCAGCAGAAACAACCATACAAAATCTCCTGCCAGCCCGCATAAATCCCGCCAAATCCTGGGGTTCGGTTTTATCGTACTTGTCACCCCCCCGACCACATTCAGTAATCTCCCTCAAAAATGCAGCCGCATCGACGGAAAACTCTTGCCATATCGAACTGCAAAAGCTAAAATCTTGTGCTTTATAAATTATTGCCAGAGCAGGTTTCCGCAGCCCAAATGGGCTGCAAAAGGATAATATTTTGGGATGGAGCTTTAAGGATAGATGAAAACACAATTCAGGTTCCAAACCTTAATCGACCTCTTTAACGAGTCCCTCACTAAAATCGAACCGCAGGGCAAAGTATGTCTGGAAATTGTTAGAACAGAGCGGCAGGAAAAGCTCACCTTCCGGCAGCTAAAAACACGCTCTCAAAGTTTTGCCCTATGGCTCATTCAAAACCAGAACATCCGCCCAAAGGACAAAATCGCCATACTGGGCAAAAACCGCATCGATTGGGACATAGCGTTGTGGGGGACTATACTCGCAGGTGCCATCCCTGTCCTTATCGACCCGGAAAGGCCCGTTGAAGGGGTAATAAACCACCTCGTTCACACCGATACACGACTGCTCGTTATGGCTGACGATTACCAGGATGCCGACTCCCGACAGGAGCTAAAAGCGTTCACCTCCAGCCGGGGCCTGGGTCTGGTTGAAATGACCGACACCCCATTCTATAGTTTCCCGCAAGACAAGGGCATTGATGCTGATGCGTTGTTAAACGACATCCGCACAGAAATTAAAGCCGACGACACCGCCGTGATTCTATGCACTTCCGGCACTACCGGCGACCCACGCGAAGTTGAGCTGACCCACGCTAACTTCATCGCCAATATTCAGGGTTCCGTAGAAAAGATAAAAATAACCGGCGAGGACACACTCGGCCACATCCTTCCGCCCCATCACTCTTTTGGCCTGACCGTGGGCAAACTGCTGCCTTTCTGGGTCGGAGCAACAAACGTCTATACAAATAGATACCGCCAGATATCCGAACTTATAAGGGATAAAAATATAACCATTTTCATTGCGATTCCCGCTCTTTTTACAGCGCTTGCAAAAAATGTTGAAGATAATATCACCAAACAAAAACGCCAGAATCTGCTCCTCAGATTCTTCGACCGCTACCTGCCGGAACTCGTCGGAAAAAGCATCATAAAAAAACTGGGCTGGACCAACCTCCGCTTCTCCCTCTCAGGCGCTGCCAAAATGCCAAGATGGGTGCTGGAAGTGCTCTGGAAGCGGGGCCTGAAACTCTATGAGGGCTATGGCACCACTGAAAACTCACCCGTTTATGGCTTCAATGATAGTCCCCAAAAATTGGGCTCCGTAGGCAAGCCCATCAATACCCTGCTGGTAAAAATCGTTAGCGAAACAAATCAAACCCTCCGACTAGGCGAAAAAGGAGAAATCGTCCTCGGCGGCCCCTGCATTATGAAGGGCTACTACAAAAACCCGAAGTCTACCGGAGCGGTTATTGATGTTGACGGCGATGGCATTCGCTGGCTGCATACCGGCGACCTGGGTTATCTCGATAAGGATGGGAACCTTTTCATCACAGGCCGCAAAAAATACATAATAGTCCTGCCGGGCGGAAAAAACGTCTACCCTGAACTCGTTGAATCAGCGCTCTCTGCGGCACCATACGTGCGAGAAATCCTGGTCGTCCCTGACATCTGGAAGGATTCAGCCGGCATACCACAGGAAACTGTCAAAGCAATCGTCCACCCCGCCTGGGACGTAATACAATCCCATACCAATCTTTCTCACTTCGACCTGATAAAACAGCCCGAAGTCCTCAAAAACCTTATATGGCAAAATATCAACCGGTGCCAGCAAAAAAACCGCCTGCTTTCCAATTTCGAAAAAATATCATCTCAGCATCTTGAAATAAAGATAGATGAGTTCCAGAGGACCTCAACAGGAAAGATTAAACGGGAAGTTTATATCAAGCTATGACAACCCGCCCCCCTCGATGTAAATTACCAGAGCATTAAACCACTGCCCCGATAATTGAGAAATTGGTTCGCTGAATCACCAATCACAAATCATCGGTCACGAACTATTATTATATTCTCGGCGGCTGCGGACGCCTGATTTGCGGCTGCGACTTGCTGTTCTTTCTATGGTTCTGCTGCAGAACTCGCATTGTCTTTTTCATATCGGCCACCTTCAGAACGGCGGTCGTCCGTCCACCTTTTGCCCCCGCAGTGCAGTATGCGTATGAAATGTTTATATGCTCCTTGGCCAGCTTCTCAGCTACTACTGCAAGCGCGCCGGGTCTATTATCCAGGTTTATACACAAAACCTCCGTCTCATTATGAGAGGCATTTAGTTTTGACAGCACCTCTCTGGCTCTCTCCGGCTCGGCTAAAACCACCCGCAGAACTCCGTGCTCCACAGAATCCATCACCGTCATCGCTATCACATTAATCTTCGCCCGCGCAAACTCACCCAATAACTGAGCCAGCACCCCCGGCTTATTGACCATAAATATCGAAAATTGTGTCGCAATGTCCATAACATCGTCCCCTCAAATAAAAACAATCAATCTATGCTCACAGCTTTGACAGCACTTTTTTTATCCGGGAAAAATCTAAAAATCTTATCGAGGTTGGTTATCTTGAAAACCCTGTGCAGTTGCGGATTTATCGCACTAACCACAACCTCGCCGCTAAATGACTGCAATTTGGCCCGGACATCTAAAAGCAGCCCCAGCACGCCGGACGAGAAGAATTTAACCTCCCCGAAATCAAATATCATCCTCTTCGGATGATTTTCTTCAATAAATTCCTTTATCTGCCTGGAGGCGTCAGCTATTCCCGCCACATCGCTAATGCAGGTGGCCTTAAAAGCCACAATCCCGAAGCCCCCCTCCCTGGTTATTTCCATCCCAACTTTGCTGTCCATACCCGGCTGGCGCTCCTTCATAGCGTTCGTTTCCTCAAATTTTACGATTTTGGTCGAACTTTTGTTCATTTTTGCTCATTTCCACATATTTATCAACATCAATAATCAATTTTTTTACATTTCCAGCAGGCAACAAAATGCCCCTTACTTTTTTCCTCTAAAATCGGTGTCTCTTTCAGACAATCGCCTCCAGCTAAAGGGCATCTCGGATGAAAAGGGCAGCCCCGCACCAATTGCTCTGCCGATGCTCCAGAATTTAGGACTCCGAGACCTGCCCGCCGAACTCTTTGGGCAGGCGGGCCAGCCACTCTCGAACGTTCAATTGGTGCGGGGGTGTGGGACTCAACCTGCGGAATTGCCCACATAAGCTCTTGCGTATAGGGATGAAGAGGATTTCGATACAACTGCTCTGCCTCCGACTGCTCCACTATCCTGCCCATATACATAACTGCCACAATATCACAGAAAAACTCAACCACAGCCAAATCATGGGCGATAAACAAATATGTCAGAGCGAATTCCTCCTGCAAATCTTTGAGCAAATTTAGAATCTGGGCTTGTATCGAGACATCGAGAGAACTGACCGGCTCATCGCAAATAACCAATCTCGGTTTCAGCACCAGGGCCCTCGCCACCCCGATTCGCTGCCGCTGTCCACCCGAAAATTCGTGCGGATACCGGTTCATACACTCAGGCGATAGCCCAACCTTTGAAAGCAGTGCCGCCACGCGCTCCATCGCATCACCGTTTCTCCATCCCTGAACCTTCAGCGGCTCACCGACTATCTCGCCGATACTCATTCGCGGATTTAACGAACCGTATGGGTCCTGAAAAATGAGCCCAATCTGTCTGCGAACCTGCCGCAGTTTATCATGGTCGGCAGACAAAACGTCCATCCCGTCAAAAACCACCTCGCCTGCCGTTGCCGGCACCAGCCGAACTATACTCCTGGCAACGGTCGTTTTGCCGCAGCCGCTCTCGCCGACCAGACCCAGCGTCTGCCCCGCCCGAATCCCGAAACTAACCCCATCAACCGCCTTAACGTAACCTCCATTCTCCGTAGGGCCTTCTCCGCCGAAGCGCCTGCGAAGGCTGGATCTCCGAAGGATGAAAACCGTTCGCCGCAGCAGGCCTCTTTTGACAGGGAAATATGTCTTCAGGTCGCTAACCTTCAGCAGATAACCGTTCGTATTTGTCGTCGGCTGGTTCATAATTTCATTTTGGATTTTGCCCGTCTCAGGCGGGTAATTTTGCATATTACATTTTGCATTTTTCATTTCCGTCGTAACCCGGTGCGTGCCAGCAGGCAACTCGTCTCGGCGGAGCGAGCCGTAGCCAGACACATTGACCTGACTGAACCCCCCGCAACGGCGGTTCGACAGTCTGACATCGTTTGTCTGCGTGGCCTATCGGGCATCTCGGATGAAATTTGCATCCAGATGGAAAATGTAACGGGTCAGGAACAACACCTGGTATCGTCCGCAGCCGTTCTACGCCCGCCATAGCGAGCCCTTCGTCACTACCGTTGAGAAGGGCGAGCTTCGCGACGGCGGGCCGCTTCTCTGAAAAACCCTCCATTCTCCGTAGCACTGCGAAGGATGAAAGCCGCGGCAAAGATTCCAGAAGCCCACGCGTGTACGGATGTAACGGCTCAGCAAAAAGTCTCCGCCGGTCGCCTACTTCCACTACGCGAGATGCATACATTACCGCAACATCATCAGCCCTCTGGGCAACGATACCAAGATTGTGCGTTATCAGCAAAATACTCATCCCAATTTGTTTCTGAAGCTCTTCTAACAAATCCAGTATCTGCGCCTGAATCGTTACATCAAGCGCGGTTGTCGGCTCATCCGCTATCAGCAGTGCCGGCCTGCAACTGACCGCCATTGCTATCATAACCCGCTGCCGCATCCCGCCGGACATCTGATGCGGATATTCTCGCGCCCGTTGCACCGGGTCCGCAATCCCCACCTTCCGCAGCATCTCTACCGCGCCGGCCCACGCTTCTCTGCCGCTCTTCTTCTGGTGCAACCTGATTGCCTCGGCAATCTGGTTGCCCACCGTGAACACGGGATTGAGACTTGTCATCGGCTCCTGAAAAATCATAGCAATTCGATTTCCACGAATATGTCTCATTTGCCTTCCACTTAACGCTAACAGGTTCTGGCCTTCAAAAACTATCTCGCCTCCAACAATTTTTCCCTGCGGCCTCGGCACTAATCGCATAATCGATAGCGCAGTTGCGCTCTTGCCGCACCCGCTCTCTCCCACCAGCGCAAGCGTCCGCCCCTTCTTTATCGAAAACCCTGCTTCCTGCACCGCCTTCACAATACCTTCCGCAGTGAAAAAGTATGTCGAAAGATTCTTCACCGATAGCAGCATCCCGTTATTATCCATATTTCTCTACTGCCGTTTCTAAAAAATTAGTATAACTTTTTGCTACTTAAGTTTTACGTAAGTCTTTGTTTTTCAATGGATTCCCGTTTTCACGGGAATGACAAATGTGACACTACCTTTTTGGAAGCGGCACTACGTATGCTTTTCCACCTACAAGTACGGGCGGTTCGCGAACCGCCCCTACCCAATCACATTCTATTGAATCCTCAGTTTTGGGTCCAGCGAATCCCGCAGGGCATCGCCGAAGATATTTAGCGCAAGGGAAATGACAAATATCGCCGCCGTTGCTGCTGCCATTTGCCACCATACGCCCCGTGAAAGTTCCATCCTCGCATCGTTTATCATGGCTCCCCAGCTCGGACGGCTCGCTTCTCCCAGACCCAGGAAACTTAGAATCACTTCCGCATGAATAAAGGCGACAAATCGCAACGAAAAATCGATAATCACAAGATGAAGAACATTAGGCATCAAATGCCGCAGGATTATCCGCCGCCTGCTGCACCCGTAACTCACCGCAGCCAGAACATAATCTCTGTCCTTGTGTTTGATAACCTCG
>Ga0315279_10003553_pt1 | contig 21612 bp, 19 predicted proteins | sample YL17G06_20_MG_FD_203694 | JGI IMG/M metagenome (GOLD analysis project Ga0315279, IMG submission 203694) | Sediment microbial communities from Yellowstone Lake, YNP, Wyoming, USA - YL17G06_20 | ecosystem: Environmental > Aquatic > Freshwater > Lake > Sediment | place: USA: Wyoming | collected... | reverse complement strand
AAGTCAGTTGCCAAAGTTACGGAAGGCTTGTGTCGCGGTTGTGGCATATGCAGTTCCGCTTGTCCGATGGACGCGATAACCATGCCGAACTATTCGGATAACCAGATTGTCGCTCAGATTCAGGCAGTTGTGGAGAAGAAGGTGAGAAGCAAATGAGCGCGCAGTCAGCTTCTAAGCCTGTGGAAAAAGCTGAGGAGCCTCGAATTGGCGTTTACGTGTGTTATTGTGGTCTTAACATTGCTGGCACTGTGGATGTTGAGGACGTAGCTGAGTATGCTCGGAAACTGCCAGGCGTAGTCTACGTCAAGACGAATCGTTACACGTGTGCCGATCCAGGTCAGGAAGAGATTAGAAAGGGGATAAGAGATTACAAGCTTAACCGAGTTGTGGTTGCTGCGTGTTCGCCTAGGATGCATGAACCGACTTTTCGCAGAACTGTGTCGGAAGCTGGTTTGAACCCGTTTGTTTATGAGATGGCGAATATCCGTGAGTTTTCGTCTTGGTGTCATCAGAGTACTCCTAAGGAGGCGACTGAGAAGGCTAAGGAGCTTGTTAAGATGGCGGTTGCGAAGGTGAAGCTTCTTGAGCCTTTAGATGTGATTGAGGTTCCTGTTGCGAACAGGGCGTTGGTTGCGGGGGCGGGTGTTGCGGGTGCGAGTGCTGCCGTTGACTTGGCGGAGATGGGTTATCAAGTGTACTTGGTTGACCGCGCGGAAATAATCGGCGGTCACATGGCGCAGTTGGGTAAGACGTTTCCTGTTTTTGAGTGTTCTAATTGTCCGCAGCAGATTCATTGTCCAAGGTTTTCATGTGTGGCTACGAGGATTGGTGCCGCTGCTGTTAATCCGAGAATTAAACTGCTGGCTTATTCGGATGTGAAGCATGTTGAGGGTGTTATAGGAAGCTACAAGGTCACTGTTGCTAGGAAGCCGCGTTTTGTTGATGAAAACAAGTGTATAAGCTGTGGAAAATGTTCCGAGGTCTGCCCAGTTGAGACATTGAATAGGTTTGACGCTGGTATGAGGAAGCGTAAGGCGATTTATTTGCCGTTTCCAGATGCTACTCCGAATACTTATACGATTGACAAGGAGACTTGTTTGTATTTCAAGGATGGCAGTTGTAGGAAGTGTCAGGAAATTTGTCCTGTGGGTGCCGTGGATTTTGAGCAGAAGTTGGTTGAGGAGAAGCTTGAGGTTGGGTGTATGGTTGTTGCGACGGGCTATGACGTCTATGAGCCGTATGACCTTGCGAATTATGGTTACGGCAAATACAAAGACGTTGTGACTGCTTTGCAGCTTGAGAGGATCATTGATTCTGCCACTCAGGTTTTGGGGGAGCTTTGGAAGCCTTCGGACGGTAAGATGCCTGAGAGCATGACTTACGTTCAGTGTGTTGGTTCAAGGGACGTTAACAAGTTTGAGTATTGTTCGGGTTTCTGTTGCATGCTTACGTTGAAAAGCGCGGTTTTTCTTAAGGAAAAGTACGGTGACAAACTGAAGATCAATGTGCTGTATACGGATATGCGTGCAAACAGGAAAGGGTACGAGGAGCTGTTTAGGAAGGCGCAGCAGCTGGGTATAAACTTCATTCGAGCCAAGCTGACGAATAGAAATGTGTCTGAGGACGCGGGAACGAAGAAGTTGGTGGTGCGTGCCGAGAAGGAGAATGGCGAATGTGTTGAGGTGAAGAGTGACATGGTTGTGTTGGCTACGGCTGCGGTGCCGAGTCAGGGTTCGGAGGAGGTTGCCCGGGTTTTCAATATTAGCCGTGGTAGTGATGGGTTTTTTATGGAGAGTCATCCGAAGTTGAAGCCGATTGACACGCCTTCAGACGGTGTTTTTGTGGCGGGTGGGTGTCAGGGGCCGAAGGATGTTCCTTATAGTGTTTCTCAGGGTATGGGTACGGCTGCTCGGGCGGCGACGATTCTTTCTAAGCCTACGTATAAGATTCAGCCGATTGTTGCGTTGGTTGATCCTTTGAAGTGTCGTAACACCAAGGTGAAGTGCGGTCTATGTGCTAAGGCTTGTCCTTATGGTGCGATTAGGGCGCCTGAGGGTCAGGTTGCTGAGACGATGAGTGCTATGTGTCATGGTTGTGGGACGTGTGTGGCTGAGTGTCCGACGGATGCGATTACTCAGAAGCATTTTACTGATGCGCAGATTGTGTCGCAGATTAGGGCTGCTTTGGAGGTGGAGCCGGAGGGGAAGATTTTGGCTTTTCTGTGTAACTGGTGTAGTTATGCTGGTGCGGATCTTGCGGGTACGAGTAGGTTTGAGTATCCGCCTGTGATTCGGCCGATTAGGGTTATGTGTTCTGGACGGGTTGACCGGGATTTTGTGCTTGAGGCTTTAAGGCTTGGTGCCGGGATGGTTATGGTTGGTGCTTGTCACTTGCCGTATGACTGTCACTATATTAGTGGGAATTATAAGATGAAGGCGAGGATGGATGCGTTGGGGCCGATGTTGCAGAAGTTGGGTATGAGTCCTGAAAGGTTGCGGGTGGAGTATGTTTCTGCGGCTGAGGGGATAAAGTTCGCTGAGGTTGTTAGGGAGATAGCTGGGCAGATGCAGGCGTTGGGGATGGAGAAGATTAAGGCTGAGAACGCGAAGATGCGGCCTATATTGGAGAATATGCTGAAGAGAAAACAGCAGTAAGTAGGCCTATGGTATGGACTGTTCAACATGGTTTTTGGTTGTTTTCAAGCCAAAAATGACCTACCCCCTCCCCCCTAGGTTTTCAGCACGTGAAGTACTGTTGCGAGTCTTTGGCTGGGTCTTCTTGTGGGGTTTGGTGTGCCGTTTTGCTGATGTGCATGTTGAATTCTGTGCGCGCGCTACATGATTTCCGTAAGATTAGCTGGTCGATCATCTTTCTCCTTTGAGCCAGCCTTTGATTCCGAGTTCTTTGACGGTTATGCTTATTGGTTTAGGCTCGCAGGCTTTCTCCTTGCCGTTCTCATCAAGGTACAGTATTTTTGGTTTTATGTTGAACGTGCCTTGGATCTTTGGTGTCAGAACGAGTTTTACTTCCTCTGTTTTTTGTGGACCAAGCCGCTTTTCCTTCATGTTAAGGCAATTGCCTTCCATGCGGTACAATTCAGGTTTCTTCACGATTGTGAAGCCTTCTGGGATGACTTCTGTGATCCTGGTCAGCAAAATGGCGCCTTTCTTGCGTCTGTTTGTAATTTCTATTTCCAACTCAAGGCTTTCGCCGATCTTCAATTCTTTCGGTGTGGCTATGATGCTGCTCTGCACTTCGTTGTACTCGTGACTTTGTGAACTGACTGCTTTCTCATGCGTTTGTGTTGGAAGAGGGTGCAAAACCTCGATCAACGTCCTTGTTTTCTCAATATCTTTTTTGGCACCTATTTTCTGAAATATCTCCAGTGCTTGGTTAAGGAGGTTGTAGGCTTTTTCTCTGTCGCCTTCCTGGTTTCTCTCCGAATATGTCCTAGCGTATTCGCATAGAACCATTTTGGCGAACCAGTAGACGCTCCAGTGTCTCGCATCCAGAGCCTCGAACTCCTGGAGACTCTTTTCAAAAAGCGCAATAGATTCTTCCCATTTCTTCTCGGCGCGAAACAACATTGCTTGCAACCCATCGGCAGCAGCTATTTGACTCTTGTTTTCTGCTTCACACGCATACTTGCGCATGGCATCAATCAAGTTACGGGCTTTCTCGATTTCTCCAAGTTCTAAATATGCCGGGGCGACATATCTAGAGAGCATCATTTGATAGGATTTTGCCCCATGTTTTTCAACGACCTGGTACATTTTTTCAAGGAATTCCTTTGCCTTGACGTATTCCCCTTTCTCAAAATGGAACCAGCCGAGAAATCCGAAACCGCACATGATTGCCTGATAATCGTCTAGTTTTTGAGATATGGCCAAAGCTTCATTGAAATATCGTTCGCTTCTTTCCCATTCTCCCAGTGTCTGGTAGACGGATCCGAGATTGCCTAAAGCATTTGGGAGGTGTGTGATGTAGTTGGTCTTCCTATCCAATGCAACTGATTCTTCCGCCAAGAGAACTGCCTTGTCCATGTTTCCCATGTTGAGATATGTCCCCCCCAGGTTGGAGGCAATCCAAGACATGAATGAAAGGTCCCCCACTTTTTTTGCCAGTTCTAATCCCTTCTCCAAATATTCCAAGTGTTTCTCATGCTGTTCTGCAGGGAGAAAACCAGTGTCAGTGTAGACCCACAATGCCGTGTCCATATAACCGTTGTCTAGTGCCATTTTCAACGCTTTGTCCATGCATTCCGCGGCTTTTTTCCTTTCTCCCGACATGCCTAAGATCTCGCCCAAAGAGGTGTACGAGCGTGCGATGACTTCATGGGCGTTCAATTTTTTGGCAAGCTCAACAGCTTTCTCAGCCCAAGAACGGGCCTCAGCCAAGTTTCCAGTAGCTCCCATGCAAATCATGGCTGCCATGTCCTCGTACAGCCGTGCCAATTCAACGCTTTCACCTTCTGCTAGGATTTCCAAAGCTTTTTGGTGATGCTCTCTGGCTTTTTCCGTGTTGCCTAAATTGCTCCAAAAAACATTTGCCATTTTGCGGTGCAATGCTGCAGTTGTTTCTTTTTCATCTAGTTGTTTCCACAGTATTAACGCATCGTTCCAATACTTTATGCTAGCATCGTATTCTCCGATGAGCTTTTTTATGTCTCCGAGTCTCTCAAGAACACATGCCTTTTTCCGCCGCTCACCCTCCTTGTCCTCAAGCAGACTAAGAGCAGATTGGAAGTATGAAACTGCCTCTCCGTTAGCGTAGACCTTCGTGGCTTTTTCTGCTGTCTTCAAGAAGTAGCCCAACGCCTTGTCTTTGTCTCCGCCTTCAAGAAAATGATAGGCAAGCTCTCCGAGGTGTTCATCGATGTTCTTGGCATAAACTTTCTCCAAGGCCGATCCTACTGTGTTGTGAAGTTTCTTGTGTCTCAACAGGCTGACTTCTTCATGTACAACATCCCTCACTATTACGTCGGCGAAAGAATACACGTCTTCCCCCCGAATCAGCTTTTCTTTAATCAGCCCGGTCTTGAGCATTTTCTCCAATAGTTCAAGCAGTTTGTCTTCCTCGACGCCTGTAGCACCACATATAGCCTCGAAAGTGAAATCATTCCCGACGAAAGAAGCCAGAGTCAAAATGTTCTGGCATTCCTCATCTAGCCGACTTATTCTTGCCTTTATGACGTTCTTGACGGTCTTCGGAAACTCGATTTTCGAGATCTCTTTGATCTTCCACTTGTTTCCCTCACGATGGATAACTTCCTCCTCTTTCATGGACTTTATGACTTCTTCAGCAAAGAACGGGTTGCCTCTAGTCTTTTCATAAACCAGTTCACAAAACTCCCTCGGCACATCGTCTTGCTCCAAGATTTGCTTGATCATCTCAGAAATGTCGTTGAACGACATGCGCTTCAACTGGACGGATTGAAGCAAGCGTTCCCTGTTCAATTCCGTCAAGACCGGAGTCAGTGAATGTCTTTCGTCAACGTCAGTGTCACGGTAATCCCCCAGAAGAAGCAAATGCTCCCTCTGAATACCACGAGCCAAATAGTGCAGCAACAAGAGCGAAGACGGATCAGTCCACTGCAAATCGTCAAGAACCACCAGCAATGGAGCCTCTCTGGCAATGTTGGTGACAAACTGCGAAACCGCTTCAAAGAGCCTGTTTTGCTCCTGCTCGGGGCTTATCGGAAAAGACTGGGGGATTGCCCTAAGCTTCTGACTGAGCTCTGGAACCAGCTTGGCAACTTCAGCCGGATAGAAGCCAATGACTCTGTACAGTTGCTCGGGATTGCTGGTTTCCAAATAGTCTCTGATCACTTCGCGCCATAGAATGTAGGGTGGGACACCATCCATTCTGAACAAGGCGGGACATCTGCCATACAAAACCTGCATTCCACGAAGATGTGCGTAAGCTCTCAGCTCCCTGGCCAACCTTGTCTTGCCGATCCCTGCCTCTCCATAGAGAAAAACGAGACCGCCCTCACCTAGAATCGCTCTGTCGACAGCTTCTTTCAGAAGTTTCATTTCTTCAACTCTGTCGATGAGCGGGATCTCTCTTCCAGCAATAGGACGGGGACTCGGAACACGCTCACGCTCAAGAGATGCCAAGCAAACCTCTCCACATCAACCTGTCAACGGAATATTATGATTCTACGTTCTTATCGCTTGTGGAAGAACGTCTAATTCAATCGCTGACTCCAACTGCCCAGAACGAACAAGCCTTATACTAATCCGACCACGAACCAAAGTCTGCTCGAGGCCAGATAACCCAGCCTGCAAACGCGCGCTATTGATCAGATTCTTGATGCATAGGTTTCACAACGTAAATTGTGAAAGGGGATGAAAGGGCAAAATAGAAAAGGACGCTTCAGCGTGCGACAGCGAGCGCAAGATGGGACCAATCTCTGAGCTATGTCGTGTGGGTTATACTGGTCAGGTTCATGACATAGGTTTGCGAATGTGTGTCAAGACTGATCTTTCCCGAGAGTTCAACCACGTTGCCAGCAGCAAACCCTGTAGGAAATGTCCCGCGTGATGTTTGACCACTGAAGATCAAGAACATGAAGGAACCAATTGGGCTTGGAGAAAGACTCGGAGTAATACTCCTCACGGTTACGCCCACGTAAGCTGCACCTGTGGGTGCAAAGGTCAAAGTGCCAATCACAGTGTAACTACTACTGTTGTTTTCTGATGCGTTGTTCAATGTGTAATACGCAACAACGACTCCAACAACGGCAAGGAGAAGCAAACAAGCGACGACTGACGATCTGTTTGCTTTCATTTCTCCACCGCGAGTTTTCTCTTAGCGGTTTCTGGCCGAGTTTTTTTCCGCAGAATCAGGCCTTCGCAGAGAAACAGAACCATTGCGATCGTGGTCGGTGCTATCAAATAAAAGAGGTACAGTTCCGGTGCCTGTCGGTTGAGTAAAAATGGGACAGCGATGAGGCCAATTTCTACCCCTAGAATGCCCATGAAAAAGAAGGAGTAAAAGATTAGCCTGGGCACCAGGTTTCTGCCAATCCAAAGGTGGCCGCTGACGCTTATTCTTTCCTTGACCACGTATTCCCCGTACTTGTTCTTGTCCAGCAGGCCTAGAGCCTCGAGTTTTTGGAGATGCCAATAGGCAACGCTTGGGCTGCTGAGGTTTGCGGCTCTCATTACTTCTCGTGGGCCGACAGGGTTGCCTTCCTTGACCAGGTACGCGTACACGTTCAGGGTGGTGCCTTCCAGCTCTTCATTGTTCGTGTTTGTCACTCTCAGCTGCTCGGTTCGATGAATGCTTCTACGCCGTACTGGTCGAGTTGGAACTGTTGGTTTTCGCTTAGGACAGTGTTGTACAGATACCCGTTTGCCGCGTTCAGTTGAACCTGGTTGAGCCAGGTTGACGTTGTGATCGTATCGTAGTAGGTGCCGTTTACGAGCCAGTCATTCACGTAGGTAGAGGCCGTTGCGTAGAGTGTGATGTTTCCTGTTTCCAGAGTTCCCGCGTTGCCTTCAAGCGTGCCGTTTAGAACGATCAGTCGTGACTGGTGAGGTGCCCATGTGCTGTTGAAACCGTCCGCTATCGACGGCCATTGAATCGTTGGGCCGTTGCCGTTGTACGTTTGCCATGAAGGCATTTCTGTTGTAGGTCCAAGGGTTGCGTTTCCAATGTTTCGGTAGTGTTTTCCGCTGAAAGGCAGTATCTGGTTCACTAGGGTATTGGCCGCCATGACCATGGGCTGTTCAGGGTCTGCTCTGACTCTGCCTGTGACGTCGACCCATGAGCCGTTGATATAGAGTGAAGTGGACTCTAATGCGGTGCTGTTGTAGTATTCCGCTATCGGCACGCCTTCGATCCAAGTGCCTTCTTCTGTGGCATTGGCAGGCAATTCAGGCACTGCAGTTACGGTGCTGTGACTTGGAGTAACTATCCTAATCAAATTGAAAGGGTAATCCGTGTCAGAAATCCATGTTACGTTGAGCCACTTGTTGTCAAGCCAAACGCCTTTGACCACGCCTCCAAAGTCTACGCCTGGTCCTTCTCCGGTGGAGAAGGAGAAGCCTCCCAAGGCTGAGGGAATGATTCTGACGTCATGTGCGGCTGCAAAGCCCACTTCTGAAATACTTGCTTCGATGTCGGAGAGGTTTGTGACGTTGAGAACAACCATGTACGTTTGGCTAGGCTGATATGGCTCCGTTTCGTTGATTCCGTTAGTTTCGTTGTACTCATACGGAGTGGTGCCTAGAGAGTGATTGTCTAAGTTTTCGTGAACACCAAAGCTTGCGTAAACAATATCTACGCTAAAGTCGGCCTTACGTCCTTGCGGTACATTTGGAAACGGCTTAACGTTCAGCGGCAAAATGGCAAGGGGTGAAGCGAAAGCAATTCCTGCAGTTAGAGCAAGAACAGCAAATACGATTAGTTTTTTTCCAAAACTCATCTCTTATCACCAAATAATCCCTATCGTGAAGTGGCTATTAGCTCTGTTTGAAGAACACTCACGTTCTACTGCTAGAACAGCCAACACAACACAACATAGCGCGCGCGATTGATCACTTTTGCTCAGAACAGCTAAGTATAGTGACCACCCGTTTACTTCAAATTGATGACCTGCCCTTTGAAAGAGACGCGCGCTAGTCACAATTTGTGATTATTTGCTGTGCGTTGGGCTTTAAAAAGACGATTACATTTGGTAGAGGATGTGAGAAAATGGAAGTTGGCGCCGTAAAATCTGTTAATCTGCGCAAGGTGTATCGTGGCAAAGAGATGGTTGAGGCGTTGAAAGGCGTGAGTATCGATGTTGGGAAAGGTGAGCTTTTCACGTTGTTGGGGCCGAACGGCGCGGGTAAGACCACGTTTTTGCGTATTATTTCTACGCAGCTTCTTCCCAGCGGAGGCGACGCTGAAGTGCTGGGTCATAGTGTTGTGAGTGAGGCTAAGGAGGTGCGGAAGCATATTGCTGTTGTTCCGCAGGATGTTGCGACTTACAATAATTTTACGCCTTGGGAGTATGCGTACTATTTTGCTCGTTTAAGGGGCATAGCCTCTCCTGCAGCCAAGCGCAAGGCTGAAGAGGCGTTGAAAACGGTGGACTTGTGGGATTTGAGGAACCGCACGTGTCAGACACTGTCGGGCGGTGAGAAGAGGAGAGCAATCATTGCCTCCGTTTTGTCTTCGGACGCTGATGTTCTCATGCTCGATGAGCCGACAAGCGGGTTAGACGCGGTGGCCAGACGCGGAGTCTGGTCTGCTTTAAGAGAACTCGTTGGAAAAGGAAAGACGATTTTGTTGACTACACATATGATGGAGGAGGCGGAGATGGTTTCAGACAGGTTGGCAATCGTCAACAAAGGAAGCGTTGTTGCCTGTGGGAGGCCCGAAGAGATCAAGGAATTGGTGAAAGAGAGGTTTCGGGTTGTGATAAATGGAGATTTCAAGCAGCTTTCGAGTTACGGTGAAACTGCAAGACTGGGAGACCGAAATATCGTCTACTTGAAGACTCAAGATGAGGTCATTGACCTGCTTAAGACCAGTCTGAAGATGAATTTGCGTGCTGAGGCTTCTCCTGTTACGCTTGAAGACGTGTTTGTTAAGCTTGTGGGAGGATTGAACAATCATGACAACAAGTAAGATTTTGAGGGATACGTTGATCATTGCGTGGATAAAGTCATTTCCAGATTTCAGAAGAAACCCGATGATGCTGGTGCTGTTGGCCATGATAAGCGCCATTCCACTGTTCTTCATGATGATGTTCAACGGTGGAGGAAACATGATCGTTCACGGACTGGTTGGCGCTATGGTTTCGAGCGTCGCCTTCGCAGGAGTGAACTCTGGCATTCAAGACATCTCCTGGGACAGATACGTGAAGATACGCGAGATGATCGTCGCAATGCCAGTTCATCCTGCCTCATACGCTCTCGGGATAGCTCTAGCTCCATTGCTAGTTTCCATTCCAAGTTTGATCTTGTTCGGCGCGATCACAGCCTATTTGGGATTCTTCACTCTAGAAGCGTTAGGATGGATTGTTCTGGCACTCATACTCGTTTGGGCAGCAACAAGCAGCATGGGGTTCATGATATCTACCTACCTGTACAAGTCAAGCCCGATGCTCCTGAACAACTTTGCGAACCTGCTGGGCATCGGTTTCATTTTCATTCCCCCAGTCTACTTTTCAGAAGCTCAACTAGGCAGCCTAAGCTGGCTATCACTCATTGTTCCAACATCAAATGCTGCAGGCATCATGAGGTCATACATGGGACTCTTGCCGTTCTCAACCGAGTTTTTGATTATCAGATGGGCTGTTCTCATCATAATGACCGTGGCGTTCGTCGTGTTGACTTCAGTGAAATCCAAGTGGCGAGAGAACTGAACATGAAACTACTGTAAGCCCTTTTGCATAACGGGTTCCTTTTCGGTGAAGATGTCCGGCGTCCGCTTGGAAGAAAGGGGATAATTGACACGCGCTAATCAGAGATAGGTCAGTCGATGCCAACGTGTAGGCCGTATTGACTGAATAGGGGCCATGGAAACTCGGGACAGTTCGCGCTACATGTACTTCAGGATCATGTTTGCGCCAGCGACTGTGAGCATTATGCTAAATATTACCGTCAGGTTTCTGTTTGAAATTTTCTTGGACGTGAAGGCTCCCACTTGTGCACCGACGACTGTTCCTGCTGCGAAAAGCAGTGCGATTGGAAAGTTTACCAGTCCTGCTTGATAATACTCTGCCACTCCAGAAGTTGCCGTAAATATCATTGTGAACATTGAAGTGGCAGTTGCAAGATGAATTGGCATGCCCAACGCGAACGCCATTATTGGCACTATCAGCGTTCCTCCGCCTATTCCAAGCAGTCCTGACGCGAATCCGCCGAAGAAGCCCAACGCAACGCCGATGATGATTATTTTTCCTGATCTAACGAGTTCTGCGTCTGTTTTAACTGGAAGCGTTTTGTCCGCCTCTTTTCTTCGGGCAAGACTGACTATCATGCGGGCGGCAACGAGGATCAAGAAAACGCCGAAGATTAGGCCGAGTAGTTGTTCCTGCGTGATTTTCGCGATCCAGCCGCCTAGGTAGGCTCCTGGAGCTGCTGTGACTGCTAGAAGGAGGCCTGTTTTGTAGTAGATTCTCTTTTGTCTTGCATAATTGATCGTTGAGGCTATGGCTGTGAATATGATTGCTGTGAGGCTTGTTCCAGTTGCGCTGTTGATTCTGAAGTCGTAGAAGAATGTGAGTATGGGCACGATGAAGACGCCGCCGCCTACTCCAGTCATGGAGGCCAATATGCCGATGAAGAAGCCGAATATGACCAGCAGCAGCGGATCCCACATGAGACTTTCCCTTTGGTGATTAGGTTTTCCGTCTGATTCTTTGTTTGGCGACGTAGTAGATTGCGCCTGCTAATAAGCTTGCAATTCCGATTATCCACGATTGTAATGATGCATATACTATGAACACGAGCAGTGCTAGGCACGTGACTGTTCCGAGCATGGGCACGATCTTCGGGTATTTTCTCTTTTCCGTTTTAAGTCGCAATGTGGAGATGTTGGCCGAAGCATAGTAGAACAGCATTGCAAACGTACTGACGGCGATAACGCTGGAGAGGTCGATCAACAGAACGAGCAGTGCCATGATGATTCCCGTTATCCATATGGCGTAGTAAGGCGTGTTGTACTTCACGTGAAGCTTGCTTAACTGTTGAGGGAGGTCTTTGCGTCTGGCCATCGCGAATGCCATTCGTGAAACACCGAGGATCGACGTGAGCAGAACACTCGCGGTAGCGAGTAATCCTCCTATGGAAACTATCTGCACTGCAATCGGGCTTCCTGCAATGCTCATGGCATCTGACAGAGGCGAGCTGGAGCCTGAAAGGGTCTTGGCTCCTACGAGTCCAACGGCAACGGCGCCGACGATTATGTAGAATATCGTGGATATTGCAAGTGAGAGGATTATGGCTCTGGGGACGTTTCTTTTTGCATCTTTGACCTCCTCCGCAACTACTGCTACCCTTCCGAATCCGCCGTAGGCAAAGAAAATGTAAAATGCTCCCGTGAATATGCCTGTCTGGAGAGGCATGAACGGGTTAAAATTCGCTATGCTTGCGTGAAACAGACCGAAGATGCAGAAGAACGTGAGAATAGCAAGTTTGGCCACGACAAGCAGATTGTTGAGGATGGCTGACTGTCTAATTCCGAAGAAGTTGAGGACTGTAAAAGCCATGCAAAGAATCGCAGCCACATATTGCGGAGGCAGTGCTGGAAACAGGCTGGCAAAATAGTAAGCAAACCCAAGAGAGACGGCGGCACCTGAGAAGGTGTTGCTTAACATCCACATCCAACCAGCGAGAAAACCAGCAAAAGGCGAGATCAGTTGATGTCCGAATTCATATACGCTCCCTTCTTTTGGCAACCATGCCGTTAGCTCGGCAAAACTGAGCGCCGTGAATGAAGATATCAAGGCTGCGACGAGCATGGAAATGATGAGGGCCGAGCCGGCGTAGCTTGCAGTAATGCCTGTCACTACGAATATGCCTGCGCCGACAATAGCGCCCACGCTTATGGCTGTAGCATCAAACAGACTCAAAGTCGGCTTCAGCGTGGACTGCTGAGATTTTTCCGTGTCCATGTCAATCTGCAACCACGTTTCAACAGCGGCATAATCAACTTCAGTCTATGATGTTCTTATCATTTTCCAACCGGACACGCCTTGATGCATAACCCGCACACAGCTCCGCCAGAAACGACGTTGAGGTATTCTTGACATTTCTTTTTGTCTATCCGCCATCCTTCAAACGCGTCGTATTGGAAATTCTTCAAGGCTCCAACGGGACAAGCTTTGACGCACTTCGAACATTTTTCTCTCAGACAAATATCTTCGGTCAACGTCTCGTCTGTGCTGAGCTCGGCATTCGTTATGACCGTGACAAAACGCACGTACGGACCGTAATTTGGGGTCAAAATTAAGTTGTTCAAACCGAACTTGCCCAATCCGGAGGCAACGGCCGCGTGTTTATGCGAGATGTCTCCGAAATTCTTCTTTTCATCATACGGTGAGCTTGCTGGAATCGCCAAGGCTTGATGACGAAGGCCCTCGAGAAAGCGAACTGTGTCCCATGCCAATGTGTTGAGCTTCAAGTTGGCGACGTCATACTCTGCCTTATACTCTCTTATCGTCTTTGGGAGATGAAATATTGAGGATTTGTTCATTCTGAGACCAATTGAAATCACGCTTTTTGCGACGGACAGGAAATCTGTTGGGCGGTGCCCCTTCGGGGCTTTTGAAAGCATTTGAGCAGATGCTATTCCGACCAGCGTTGCTCCTCTGTCCATAATAAAGTTTTTTACCTTATTGGTCAGGGCATTCAAATCTCTGTTTCGAGGTTTAGTCATTTTGTCACTAACTCTCAGTTTTGTGCTAGTTTTTGTTTCTTTCTTCCCAGTATGCTCTTGTGCGCAAATACTGAATCTTTGCTTTCAGAAGGTCCATGTAGAATTCGTCTTCTTTAGGGTGCATTTTTCCAAGGATTCTTGAGGCCGTTTCTGGGCCGACGCCTTTGACTTCTAAGGCCAGTATTGCGTTTTTTCCGTAGCTTAGCACCAAGTCAGCTTCGCGTCTAGCTTGAGTTAGCTCCCTGAGTTCTTCTTCTGTGAGATCTTTTCCTTCTCGTCTTTTCTTCAAGATGTCACGCAGATGGTTTGCATCTTGGCTTCGGTAAAGTACAGCAAGGAGCTTCGATCCGCATTTTCCGCAGGCTGGTTGTTGAGAAAGATTTCTGATTTTTTCTTCGCTGAGCCATTCACCGCAAGACATGCAGAGCATTCTTGCTGTTCTGGCTTCCACTGTCTTCTTCATTCTGTCCATGTTGTTCAGCAAGACATCCTCAGGAGCCATCAGTTCTGACATGTCAGAATACTTGGCAAGCATGTGGTAAGCCAAGGGTGTTGGTTTCTCTGCACTGAATATGGAACTGACTTTTGTCTCACCGTTCTTGATCGAGCGCATTATTTCTTTGACCCTTTTGATGTCGACTTTTTCTATCATCGCTTCTCTAAGCGTTTCATCACGGATCGGGGTTCCCATGAATCGTGTTGGAAGCTGACTTAACCTTTCGTAGCTCATTGTCTTTCCACGAGGCAAGGCCCCGAAACGTTCAGCCACAAACTTCATTTTGTAGGAGAAAGGAAACTTTGCTTCCAAATAATCATTGAAGGCTTTGTCCACTTCTTCTTCTGTCAGTTCAAACAATTTTACAGACAGGTTCTGAACTTCGGCTAACATCATCTTCCGTGGTGTTTCAATGAGTATGCGGTATCCGTCATTCCACCAGCCGACTATGACTTCCCTGTCAGAGAGTAGGGCGTCAAAAACGCAGCCCAGAGTACGGTTTACCAGTTCACCATAACAGGCATGGATTATCAAGTACTTGTCAAAGCATTCGACGACTATGTGATTGTGCGTCGGTAGTGGGGCACCGCGTTTCAGGTGTTCTTCGATTTCTTTGACAGTTTCCAACAGAGCTGGTCTGTCTGTTGAGAGTTTTGCCGCTAGCCTGTCTGTTGCGGTCTCTACGTTTTTGGCTCTCTTCAACTCTTCAGCAATCTCGGCTCGCAATTTTCCGGTTTGTTGAGCGAGATCAAAGGGGACAGGAAGCATTTCGCCGTCCCATCCTGGAATCGCAGCCAACGGGTCTTCAGAGGGAACAACAAAGACTGTGCCTGTTTCTTCCTCAATCTGGACTATTCTCCAGACTCTGCCCCTGACAATAATGTTCAAACCCACTCGGGCTTTGAGCGCCATGAATTCGTCACCCAAAGTGCCGATTTTCCTGTCCGAGATTACGTTTATGACAGGGTAGCGTTTCTCGTCTGGAATCATGGATAAGTTCTCGTAGTAGTAGCTTCTTGTCTTTCGAGATTTTCTCAAGACTTTGCCTTCTTCCTCAACTCTTACGTTGCCCAATCGCTGTAAAAAGTATATCATATCTAGAAAAACGTCTTTTGACAGTCTTCTGTAGGGATAGGCTCGCCGCAATATCGCCAAGACTTCTCGTGAGTTCACCGTATCCTTATCCATCACTGTTCCGACGATTTGATGAGCCAATACATCTAAAGCGCATTCATGAATCACGACGGGTTCAAGCTTGTTGTCGTAAGCGTTTCTGACGGCTGCAATTGATTCCAATGTGTCGTCTGAAAAGGCTGTGACAATTACGCCTTCTGACAGCATGTCCAAGCGGTGTCCGCTTCGTCCGACTCTCTGGATCAGGCTGCTGACTTGTCTAGGTGACAGGTATTGGATGACTAGGTCAACGCTGCCGATGTCTATTCCAAGTTCAAGCGTGCTTGTGCATATTATTGCTTTCAAGACGCCTGTTTTGAACTCATCTTCGGTCTGGGCTCGTTCTTCCTTGGAAATAGAACCATGATGAACTGCAATGTCTGCTCGTTCGAGCTGGTGGAACCTGTAGCCTAGCATTTCAGCGAGGGTCCTCGCGTTCACAAATATCAAGGTTGATTTGTGGCTGTCAATAAGCTCGGTTATCCGTCTTATTCTTGCTGCTGCTTCAGGCGCTGTATCAAGTTTTGCCGCCAAGTCATAGTCTGACTCGATAGGGCTTGGATTCTCCACATGATATTTGTAACCTTTCAGAAATGAAGCTTCGATGATTCTGATGTTTCTTCCTGTTCCGGCTACTAATTGTGCAACTTCGTCGGGATTGCCAACAGTAGCAGACAAGCCTATTCTCTGAAACTCTTTTCCAGCAACTTCATGAAGCCTCTCCAATGCCACCGCAAGCTGAACACCGCGTTTGCTCGAAGCAACTTCATGCACCTCATCCATAATGACATATTTCACGTTGGCCAAGTGTTGTCTCATACGCAACCCAGGCAGAATGGCCTGAAGCGTTTCAGGCGTTGTTACAAGCATTTCTGGTGGAAAAATCGCCTGTTTCCTTCGTAGCTTAAGTTCAGTGTCCCCGTGTCTGACCTCGATCGAAATGCCTAGTCTAGAAGACCAGAAGGACAATCGTCTTAACAAATCGCGATTCAAAGCCCTTAGGGGCGTGATGTAGATTACAGCTATGCCTTTTCTTTTTTCTTGCTGAAGCAGGTTGGAGAAGATGGGCAGAAGAACAGCTTCAGTCTTGCCGCTGCCGGTGGGTGCGATTAGCAGTGCATTTTCTCCTGCTGCTATGTGGGGAATAGCCATTTTCTGAGGCAGCGTAGGCTCGTTGAAACCGAGTTCTGACAAGGAGTCACGAATAGGTTTGGCAAGCAGATTGAAAACTTTGTCTGAGGCATGTTCACCCATTTTCGGAAGCCAAGACTGATGGATGATTGAAAGCTTTATTTCTTCTGGAGTGTTTCATGAATTTTCGTATAAGCCTACTTGATTCGACCTAGCAGCTATGACTTTTCCGCAAAACCAAAACTGGCTTAAAAGGACGTAGAAGTGTCCTTTGTTCAACATGAGCGTTTAGCGGTCAGGCTGTTTTTGTTAGTATCTTTGGTTCTTTCCATTCTTCTCTTATTCTTGAAGGTAAGTTTTGACTAGATTATTATAAACATCATCTTTGGTGTAGTCGAAGGTTATGATCCGTTGTGGTGTGATTCTTACTACTACATATTTTACTTTGTCAAGGTAGGCTCGAACAAGACGTTCAACCTTATCTCTTGGGGCTCGAAAAGCCGTTTCCCAAACTGAAACAGCCGTTGGGTAAATATTGTCGCATTCGAGTCTTGCTTTACCATAGATGAGAATACCCTGTGCATTTCTATTGTCAATCAACACAGTAACATTATTGTTCCGTTTGATGTTTCTGGTTTTTCGGCTTTTGATGATGGATAATACTAGTATTTGACCGTTCATGTATCGGTAACTGACAGGAATGGCATGTATGGTTCCGTCTTTGTTGTGGGTGCAAATCCTTGCTGTATTGTTCTCTTTAAGCAGAGATTCAATCTCTTCGCTGGTGAGGGGTGGTGCTTGACCAGTGTATGACAATCTTACCACTCTATAGTTCTTCTGTTTCATTTTTGTTGATTATGTTACTATCCACTGTGTCTTCTTGTTTTAGTTCTTATGACTTGTGGAAGAATCCATATGCATAGACCAGTCCGTACTACGGTGAAAAACTTCTAGGAGTCCCTGACATCCATATGAGAAAGGTTCTGATCGCCAGAATTAATAGGTCAATCCTATCTATTGCTTTGTGAGGAAAATGGGTTACTTATCTAAGGGCTACTATACGATTTGTCTAAGCCCTGTCCTTTCTTTCATCTTGTATCTAATCATCAGCTCACTCTTTATAGGAACAGAGTTTTATCAAGTAGTGTTCATTGGACTAAACATTTTGATCATAGGCATTGAAGCCTGTGGGATTGCTCTGTGTCTTGTGGGGTACAGAAAACATGAAATCATTGAAACCCTCGTTGGGTACAAGAGGAAAGACCACCTTTCCTTTGACATACCTTTGAGTGTGCCTCTAACCTTCCTTCTAATGATATGGGGAAGTGGGATAGTTTACTTGACATACTTTACGGTGTTTTCTGGTCAGCCACATGAAAAGCTCACGTGGACGCCTGTGGAAATCACAACTTGGACACTCAAAGGGATCATAGGAATCGTTTCAGGGTTGATTTTCACAATCAAATCATTGTTGAGGAAGCAAAAAACTGAGACTTCAATGAATGACTAAACTGAGTACATCTTACCACTGAACATTGATGAACTCCAACTGTATCACAAAATGAATCATGAAGAACAATTGAACATAAAAGAAGCTTAGTTCTAGCTCTATATGTTAATGACAGACAGAATCTTTGAAGCTCTTGTCTTGCGTAACATATTCACTGACTTCATCGTAGCAATACATACAAAGAAACTGATGGCAATCCAGAATGCAGCATCCAGCAGAAGTGATCCTAATGAGAACCAATAGACCATCTCAGGATGAAGGACAGGCATCATTTGCTCTATATGTGAATATCCATACCAACCGCGTGGAAAACCATAAGATTCTTTGACCGTGACTTTCGGGGGATATCCAATGTATTCATTCTGCTTAAGAAGTGTTGAAAGGCTTGTTCCAATCAGACCAAGTGCAAGAATTACCAGAGCAATTAGAGCAGACTTCTTTCTCATACACACCCTTAACAACTATGACAACTGCAACTCTTAATTCTATTCCTTGGCACAATCAGACACAATGACACAACACAATGCTGGAAGAGTCTGTGCACATACTAGTCTGAACTACGATGGAAGACTTCTATGGACTCCATGAAATCCTTGAAAATGCAGACAATGCAAGGCTTAGGGATTTTTCTTCAGCGAAAGGTAGAAAACATATTCCTTCAGTCCTTTCAAGTATCCTCCTTCTTTGTATCCATGTTTGTGGCATATGGCAACTGCAGCAGGATGATGCGCATAGAAAACAATATCAGAATAGCCTTTGTCTTTCATGAATTTCTCGAAGAAATCATGGAACATATCTCCGTAGCCTTTTCCTCTGTATTCTTCGATTAACCAGATTTCATGAAGCTCCACAAAGTTCTTCTTTCCGCCTAGTAGCTTCTTTAGTGCTTCAGTATCTTCTTTTTCTCTGGGATCACCTTTCCTGTGTTCGTCAGCATTGCTTTCATGCCAGACTGCGTGACCCACAATCTTGTTCTTCTCTCTCCAGACAATGAGCTGAGATGGATCCTTGATCACAACGTTCATCATATAGTCGAGATTTTCATCATAGCCATCAGTGAGTCCAACTGACTTCAGATATTTGTGGATACCACTGTTCTTGTGGTATCTTCTAAACTCATCCAAATCACAGCCAACCTCAAATCTCACAGGTCTGTCTACTCTCCCTTAGCAGTTGATTGCTGAAGCTTCTGTTCTCTCTTCTTCATTTCATTGTAGACATACTCAAACCATTCAGCAATCTGAGGGCGATCGAAATGCTTCCTCAGAGCTTCAGTCATAGGCTTTGTCTTCTCCCAAATCGTAATGATTGGACTACTAAAGAGGTCATCAACTAGCTCAATGTCCACAAGTTTCCTATACAGAAGAATGCCAACTCCTTCAAAAAACATGCTGTCCATCATAAACGGTGCATAATCTGATGATTCCATGAATTTGGAAAATGAGCCGTATTTTTGCAGGAAGCCTTCAAGGTCTTTGAATTCCTGATTGAATATTTTGGGGTCGTTCTCTACAAATTCCTTGCTGCCAAGAGTTGAATACAGTCTCATTATCAAGTCTGTTTGTCGCATCTTTGTCTGATGTCTAATCTGAAAAATGTAGTATAGAACTCCAGCCATAACACTCGCAGAAGCAATAACAATTGATACTGTCTGTATGTCAACCATTTCTAGCACCTCTCTGCTCTCTTTTCTTCACTTCATCGTAGAGGTATTCAAACCAGCCAAATACCCTTGGGTCATTAAACTGCTCTCTGAGCCCCAAGATTATAGGCTTCACTTTCTCCCAATGCAACTTGATTGCGGTGGAGCCAAAGATGTCGTAGAGGAAGTTGATGTCAATGATTTTTCTGTGCAGAAGAGTGCCTATTTCCTGGAAATATGTGCTAACCACAAATATCGGTGTTTGAGCAGACCCTTTAGAGAACCATGGACCATACTTCTTGACAAAGTCCTCGTAGTCATTGAACTGCAAGGTGTGAACTTCCATCAATATTTCATGGAATTCTTTGCTACCATAGGTCGAATACAGCCTAACGATGAAGTCTGTCTCTCTCATTCTGCTCTGATGTCTTATCTCAAGAATGTAGTAGACAACACCAACCAGTACGCCTGCTGCTGCCACCATTGCTGAAATCTCTGTTATGTCAACCATTCTTGGCACCTCTTTCTTCTCTCTTCTCAAGTTCCCTGCAGAGATATTCCACTTCATCGCCAAGTTTTGGTTCATTGAACCTCTTTCTGCCAACTTCAAATATGGGCTTCATTTTTTCCCATGAGACTTTGACTTGTCCATAGGTCATGGGCACTAGGTCAATGTCTATTAGTCCCTTTTTCAGAAGCATACCCACCTGCTTAAAGAACCCGTACACTTCATTTAACTCAACAAATCCATATTTTTTCAGGTAGTCACCGTAGTTTAGGATTTCCCTTTGTTGAACTTTCTCCCAAGCCTCCAGCCAGTCCTTACTGACCAAGATTGAACAAAGTCTCGTGAGAAGATCCGTCTCTCTTATCTTGGTTTGATGTCTAACTTGAAAGGCATAGTAGACAACTCCAGTTATCACACTCGCAGACGCCAACACTATAGAAATTGTCTGTATGTCAACCACTATTGCACCCAGAAGACAAGATTAGGTGAATTAGTATTAAAGACTACATCATAAACCATGAAAAGAACATCAATTAGAAAAGAAGCTCAATTGAGGCTCTACATGTTAATAACAGACAGAATCACTTGTTCCTTGTCAGTATTTTTGGTTGTTTCCATTCTTCCCTTAGAATGCTGTATAGGTAGCCATCTCTCCATTCTCCCCAGAAGAAGGCATCTTTCCGAACTACTCCTTCCTTCTTGAAACCAGCTTTTCCCAAAACTTTCTGAGAACCTTCATTTCTAACATCAGTATGAGCTTGAACACGTACTATGTCCTTTGAAAGAAACAAGTAGTCAACCATTATCATTACAGCTTCAGAACAGTAGCCTTTCTTCCTTTCACTCGGCAGTACAGCATAGCCTATTTCTTGTGTCCTTCCCACTGGTCTGTGACCTATATTGCCGACTTTGCTGGCATCCTTCTTCTCTATAAAGAACCATCTTTCTTCAGGAGACAGGTTGTCATACATTTTCTGCAAGTCTGCCTTGGACATCTGCATAAGGGGATTGTACTCACCGAAAAAGTCAAGGTTGTTTAGCCATTCTGCAGCTAATGAGAGATCCTCCTTTTCCGCAATCCTCAGATTTACAGTCTTACCCTCAAGCAATCCGTATCACCGTCGAATCCATCTTCTTACTTCAGTTCTTATGACTTGTGATTACTCCGTGCGCAGACTAGCGCGCGCTGAAAGCTTTATTCTTTATCTTGACTGCAGTTGATGAGAGAGAACAAGGCCAACGTCTTCGTGATACTGTATGTAGATTTTTTCTCTAAACTTGTTCCTCATGAGTATGTCGTTGAACTCCTCTATTAACGGTGCTTTTCTCGAGCAGAAGACGAGCTCGTTTTTTTCGTTTGTCCAGACCGTGAGCCCTCTAGTTTTGCCTTTGTGGATCAGGTGTATGAAGGAGTTTTCTTCTTCTATTTGCAGAATTGCCACGGCATTTGGTCCTTTAATGGCACAGAAGAAGTCATATAGCGCTTGGTTAACATCGCTTTTTTCGCTGAGGATGTCCTCGAAAAAGTGGGGAATCACTTCCGAATCAATGAGCTCAAACTTCTCGGACTCGAAGATATGGCCTTCACCAAACCTTTTTCTGATTTCCTCATAATTTTCCATTTTGCCATTATGGACCGAGGCCACCGTCAGACTTGGGTCCCGCTCAACCACATACGGCTGTGCTGTTTCCTTGAACTTGGCTGTTTTCATGAATTCTGGACTCGGCATTCTAACATGGCCAAGCAAGACAGAAGCTTTCTTCACCTTGAC